>Ga0209616_1000068_pt1 | contig 29778 bp, 22 predicted proteins | sample FlocCalmetaG_FD_184153 | JGI IMG/M metagenome (GOLD analysis project Ga0209616, IMG submission 184153) | Freshwater bacterial and archeal communities from Indian Creek, Illinois, USA - Floc-Cal metaG (SPAdes) (version 2) | ecosystem: Environmental > Aquatic > Freshwater > Unclassified ...
AACGCTTGGTGGAAGAGGTAATGCGTCATGAGGCTAAGAAAACCAACTTGCCCTTTGACCGCTTGTTCGACTTCTTCCAAACCCAAATCTTAGCTGTCTCGGCGGAGCTTGGTTTACTGGGGGATAGGAACGCTCTAAGTACGGCGGGAGACGGAACACCTGTCGTTACCGCATCCTACCCCCGCAGCAAACCAACTTGTGATTGCCGTGCCCGCGGCCTTGCGAATTGCCACCATCCCCGCATCTATTCCCAACCCGACTGCGATACCGGCTGGGACAGCTCACGGGAACGCTTCTTCAACGGATACCACTTGTATATGCTGACTGCAGCAAACAGTCCGCATGACTTGCCTTTGTATCCACGCTTGCACCCTGCTTCCCAACACGATGCTGTAAGCTTTGTTGTAAGTGCGGCTGAATTCTCGCAACGCTTCACCTTGGGCACGATCGACAAGATGTTACTCGATGCGGCTCATGATGCTATGGCCATTTATGAACTCTTGCGCCACCAAAATATCGAGCCTTTTATTGATCTTAATGGGCTCTTACTCATAATCGTGGGAACATAGCAATTTCTGCATATTTTATCTTGGTAAAACCATGTACGCATTGAGCAAGAAAATGCCTGCTCTGCCCGAACTTCTTCGATGGATTGCTTTTATCCTGCTGTTAACCCCTTCCATGGGGCCATTACTTATCTCGCCATAAACCAAGCTGTTTTTTACAGCCTCATAATCATCGGCCAGACCCTTCACATATTGTGCCAAAGTGTCAACTTCGCTTTCACTGTATGTATGAATCAACATATCTAGCGCACCGATGTCACGAGTGTCGAATACGTTATACACGTCTTTAAGGAATTTGATGAGTGTCGGAATTATCGGGTACGTCTCCATTGCTTTCTGGAAGAGGGGTTTTTTTTAGGCTTTCTCTTTTCCTCAGATATTTCCTTTTCAGGCCCCAAAATTAGTTCGGTCACTTTTGCGCTGAAAGGTGAATTATTAGCCTTAGGGGTTTTCTTTGTTGCTTCAGATTTTGTGTCCTGCTCGCTGTTCTCTGCATTTCCTGGTCGACTAATTGATGCTTCTTTCAAAATCGCTGAATATATTTTGTCTCTGGGATAGCTTTCCAGTGTCATTTCTGGAGGCATTTCGGTCAGTTTGCGAGTGAGTTGTTCCGGAACTTCCTTGCGCAGTTTTAAAATATATTGATACATGGCATTGCTGCTGCCAGTATAGCCCATTTCCTGAATAACCGGGTATATCGTTCTGTGATTTCCGCCTGATTTCACCATGGCCATAACCGTTTCCCTATACGGTTCGACGATGGATTCATTTGCTGGTCGTACATTCTGACCTCCCACTGTCTTTGGTGTGTGACTACCCAGCCTTTCTTCACGGCTTTCTATTGATTCGTTCTGAGTATCTGTATTTTTTTTAATCCTGTCTTCAACATAGCGAAGTGTGCTGGCGGCACTCCTGCGGAGAGCCTGCACATCCTTATACGGCACATCCATTTCCTTGGCTATGTCGGCTGTTTTCAGGCCTTTGTCTGCCAGTTCCAATAGTTTTAAGGTGTTTCTGTATTTTCTGGCTTTGACAGGTGTCAGCCCTGCAAGTTTTATATATTCTTCAGCCCTCTCATCCGGAACGTAGAAATATGGCTTGGAGTTGACGGAATCGTCCGGTGATGCCTGCACCCAACCGTCTCCGTCACGTACGAATATTGTCGCCGGAATGGATGCCATCAGTGCGTTTTGAATCGCTTCCTGTGCATTTTTGATCAGGTGAAACCGATCCGCGATTTGTGTTTTCCCACATTCTGCGCCTGCTGAAGAATATGCGCTTGCCCTGTCACGGCTGAAAAACTGCGCTGAGGGAAACATTTCCAATGCACGCTTGGTCATTTCTTTTGTCGTGCCTTTTATGATGATTAAAACCTTATGCGTCTCTTCGTCCAGCAGTACGGTGCAACCCGACTTTTTGTCTCCCTTGCGCAGGTTAATGTCGTCTACAGCCAACACTTTCACATCATCACGCGTTATGTTGGCTTCAATTTTCGCCGCGGCTTCGGATTTTAAATACCTCCCAAGTGTATCATTACTTATCACAGCGCCTTCCGTCCTTAGCTCATATTCCGCATGGTTACATCCACATCCGAGGGAACGTTCTATACAGTATTTTTTGAAACGAACCGTTTTCCTTGCTTTCTCTTCGGAAAAATGACTAAATCGCTCAATGAACTCTTCGTATTTACACTCTGAATTATCACAGAAGTATCTATTGAAGCGTACGACGTGATACACCGCCTTGTTGTTGTATGGAATATCTTGTATTAGCTTGGTGTAGTAGTCGCTGCTTGGTCTTGTACTCAGCGTTCCGCAAAATGGGCATTGCGCTTCCACAGAATTCGATTCCCAGAAGTGCTGTATTTCTTTATTGTCTCGTGCAATGTTCTGCAGCATCAGGCAGTCTGGCACTATCCCATTAAAATCAAAAAACTTTCTTGCTCCCATTTCAACCAGATAGACCGAGTGTGATTCCTCTTTGCTGAAACCGCTCTTTATTAACTGATTTATGAGGACGTCTTTCCAACTCAATTTGTCCACCATAATCATCTCCTCTGCTCATAACCCTTTATTTTATCATAACATAGAGCAGGGTCAATGTCCAGCTTCTTCCCACGCTTATGAGTAAGAGCCTAATACAAGGCCATTATGGAAAATATGCAACTTCTGCTTGACGATGCCAAGGACTACATCAAGTATCTGCGGGGCATAACCGTCGAGAGCACCCACGCTGGGTATTTCTCTATTGATAAAAAGAGCGGTCGCATCGTTGACAGCAAACTCGAAGACAAGAAGGAGCGCACCTCTGACGACGCGGATGCCTACGACCTCATTATGAAAGACAAAGAAAGGTTGCTTGACCACCGCGAGCCTGTGCGGTTCATCTTCTCCCACTCTGCTCTCCGCGAGGGTTGGGATAACCCAAATGTGTTTCAGATTTGCACATTAAAGCAAAGCGGCAGCGATGTCCGCAAAAGACAGGAAGTCGGCCGAGGACTGCGGCTGGCCGTCAATCAAGCCGGAATACGCATGGATGAAAGCGCACTCTCCAGTGAAGAAGTCCACGATATCAATGTGCTCACGGTTATTGCCAACGAAAGCTACGACAGCTTTGCCAAAGGTTTGCAAGCCGAAATTGCTGCGGCGGTGGCTGACCGGCCGCGCAAAGTCGAGGCTGAGCTGTTTTACGAGGCATTTGGCAAGGATACCGCCAGCGTTGTATATGAGAGCCTTATAAAAAATGATTACGTAACAAACGGCAGACTGACGGAGAAATACCATGAGGCGAAAAATAGTGGCACACTTGATATACCTGTGGAAGCCGCTGCTCGCGCGACAGAAGTAGTAGCGGCGCTTGATTCCGTCTATGACCCGAAGGACGCCAAACCGGATAATGCCCGCAAGAACAATGTCGAGGTCACACTTGCCAGAAATAAGATGAACAGCCGCGCTTTCCAAGAGCTCTGGTCGCGCATTAACAGTAAAAGTTACTACATCGTAAATTTTGATGAGCATGAACTGGTTACGAAGGCTATCGTGGAACTAAATGCCCGGCTGCGCGTGCCCAAGATTTATATCATAGTGGAGACAGGCGAGCAGGCAAAGAGCATCGAGTCAAAGGCCCAACTACAAGCGGGCGAGGCATTTGTCCGCGCAGACATAGCGCGTGAGGCCGCGGCCCCGAATATGGCGATGAAGGCGAGCAGCTCTGTTCGCTACGATCTGGTTGGCAAAATTGCTTCTGCCACTGGGCTAACGAGAAAGGCCGTCGCTGCCATTTTGGTTGGTTTGAAGCAGTATGTTTTCGAGCAGTTTGGCGACAACCCCGAAGAATTCATTCTTCGTGCTGCAAATATCATAAACGAGCAGAAAGCGACCTCCATTATCGAGCACATCACCTATGACAAGCTAAATTCCGTGTTCAGTTCGGATATCTTTACCGAGCCAGCGCTAAGAAAAGGCGCCCTCGGCGAGAGCGCCATCCCAGCCAAGCGGCACTTGTATGACTACGTGATCTATGACTCCGGAAAGGAGCGCGACTTTGCCGCTAGGCTGGAAGCACATAGCCAAGAGGTCGAAGTCTATGTCAAGCTGCCGAAGGGTTTCAAGATCAGCACTCCCGTGGGCGACTACAATCCCGACTGGGCGATTGCCTTCTACGAAGACAAAGTGAAGCACATCTACTTTGTCGCCGAAACAAAGGGCGATATGTCCTCTATGGAACTGCGCAAAATCGAGGCAGCCAAAGCCCACTGCGCCCGCGAGCACTTCCGTGCCATCAGCGGCGAAAATGTCAGGTACGACATCATTGACAGTTACGAGAAGCTATGGGAACTGGTACAGGGCTAACAAGGGGGCTATGGCGCACCGACCTCATCTGCCCCTAACCAAGTAAATCTCCGGCAGCACAATCTTCACCTCGCCGCCTGTCTCCTTGCTGGGCCACCAGACGACGAAGTTGACTTTGGCCTCGGTTGGCAGATACCCCTTATGTTTGAGCGACTCTAGTTGTTCGGCCATGGCTTGAGAAACCTTAAGCACGGCGAAACCCTGCTCTGTGAGAGCAAAATTGTCACGTATGATCAATGGGTCACCGCTTTGCAGGCCATTAATGTACTGTTGCCGCGCGCCAGAATAGTCCAGCCAGACGTCTCGCAGGCTGAGCTGTAGCGCCAATTCGTCAGGCTCCCTATACTGGTCGCTGTTGTTAACATGTACTAGGTTATCGACCGTAATGTTATCGAGAAAGCGCCCCTGGTAGTGGATGCTGAGATTTGTCTTGGCGCGGGTTATGGCGACGTAGATTTGGCGTTTCTCGTCGGCATTGGGGCTATAGTGCCCTTCAAGCAGCAAGAAGACATTGTCAAATTCTTTGCCCTTGGCTTTGTGAATGGTGGAGACAAAGATGGTTTCGCCTAAATCTTCGTAAAAGTCTTCGAGGCGGCTTTCGCGGATGAAGGCCTCGAAATCTGAACGGTAGATGTGTTTGCGAGTGTCGGCCTCAAAAGCCTGGAGGATACGCAGGCATGCTTCAAGCAGGGTGCTCCTCCGGTACCTACCGCGGAGATACTTCTTGGCCCGTGCCCAGTCGCTCGGGTCAAGTACGGACTTAGTTTGCGCAGGAGCTAGCAGCCCGAGAAAGAACCGAATTTCGTCGAGATCGAAGAGTTTGAACTGGTCATGGTTCTGAATAAGTTTTGCTGGTATGCCGCGCTTTAGCAACATGCTAGTGGCCATCAGGGCCTGATCATTGGTCTTAGTGAGGACGCAGGTTGTGCCGCTGAGGTCGGCGCAGGCAATGTCGTCGACAAAAGGCACAAGCAGGTTGCTACTAGAATATTTTACTATTTTTATCAGGCCATTGTCCTTCTTGTGGGACATAATGGCCTCTTGCTTTAGCCTGCCGCCGATAGAAGCGGCAAATTGATTGGCGAAATGCACCACATTAGCTGTGCTACGGTAGTTCTCGAGCAGCTCATGCTTACTGGCTTGGTGCTTCGCTATAAATTCGGCCATGTACTTGGAGCTAGAGTTTCTAAACTGAAAAATGTTCTGGTCGTCGTCCCCCACCATGATGACGCGCATATTTTCGTTGTGCTCCATAAGCGTTTCAATCAGCGCGTAGTTGGCGCTGTCCATGTCCTGCGCTTCGTCTACCACGAGCACGGTCTTTACTATGCGGCTCATTTCTACTTCGTGCTCTTTGATGCGCTGAATGGTAGCCTGAATAATTTCTTCAGATTTCTCTAGGCTCCCTACCTTGCCTAAGAGGTCAAAGCAGTAGGAATGAAAGGTCTTAATCTCAATATAGTTGGCTGCTGCACCCACGAGTTGGCGCAGGCGCTTCTTAAAATCAGTGACCGCCGCCCGCGAAAAAGTCAGCATGAGAAGCTGCTCATACTTTACGTCTTCCATCAGGATTAGCGCTGCCAATTTATGCACCAATATCCGCGTCTTGCCGCTACCTGGCCCGGCCAGCACACAGATATTTTTACTGTCTTTGTCGTTAATAATTTTAAGCTGGGCGGGCGAGAGAGCGCCAAAGAGCTCCTTAAACTTGGATGGGGTGATGCTGCGGCTTATCTCTTCTTTGCGACCACTAAAGTACTTAGCGAGAAAGCGCGAGTAGTTAAGACTAAAGTAATCTCCGACAAACTGCAGGGCGGCTTGGTAGTTGTCAACCATCATCGCCGCATAGGCCCCGACAATATGGATTTGCTGCGTCCTGCTTTCGTAATGCTCCTGCAAGTGGGTGTAGTCTTCCTTGGTATAGCGCTTTCTAATGTCGTCCTCCACGCGTTCAATAGTCATCGGGTGATACATCACCATAAAGGCGCCCTCGATTTTGATTGCTTCGATCCTCGTAAGGTAAAAAAGTGCGCTTTCGATATCTTTAATGGTGACTAGTGCCTTAAAGAGGAACTGGCTATTTTCATAGGCGGCCTTCACTGTATGAACGGAAAACTGCACCAAAATCTCTTCTGTCTTGGGTGCTGGCTCTTGGTCAAAGCTCGCTTTATACAGATACTCGATGATAAATCTCGCCAACTCCACGCGCTTCTCGATATTTTCCAGCAACTCTCCCCGCGGCAGTGTGGCCATGATATGCACATGGTTCCTTGAATCTGGGCTCTGGGCATACTGCGCGAGATGACTCACTTTCCAAAAGTTGAGGATAGTGCGAATCCTAGGCATTGTCACATTCTCACAACCGGCGCGGATGGCTCCTTCGTTTAACTCTTTAAGGTTCAATATTTCTTCGCTTTCCGGAACGAATGTGGCCAGAAAAATCTCGAGGCACGACATATCTTTAAGAACCTCGAGCGATTTATTTTTATGCGTATTACGCTTGATGTACGCACCTAGGTCCATGGCATCAGCTAGGATGCCCTCTTCACGCAATGTGTTGATAGCCCCGAGCACCTCCGTATTGCTTAGCCCCAAATGATCGGCGATGCAGTCAATGTCGCTGCGAGCGTCATCTTCCTCTCTCTTGCCAAAAGTCTGACTTCGGCTTGAGATTAGCCGCTTAATGACGCGCACCGCATCCTGACGTTCATCTTCCGCAAACTTGTCGGAGGCCTCGATGCGGTCGACAGCCTCTTGGGCATTTTTCGTCATAATGCTGTCGGCAAACACGCGAGTCACATTCTGCCCGCGCTTAACATAACCCGACTGTTCAAGGGCGGCAATTGCCGTGCGGACGCGGGATTCGATGTCCCTTACTCCTTCATCCCAACCGGCCTTGCGAGCAATCTCTAATGCACTTTGCGACACTTTTCGCCGCAGGCGGGTTATGTTCTTAATAGCACTCCACACTTGCTGGATTTCTTTAATGTTAATCTTGGACTGATTGAGCATAACAAAGTGTTTGTCGAGGTCTTCTTCACAGAAAAGAACAAGACAGTCTGCCGAAATCTGTGCATCGCGACCGGCGCGGCCGGCTTCTTGGATGTAGTTCTCGAGCGACCCCGATATTTCAAAGTGGATAACCATGCCCACGTCTTTTTTGTCCACCCCCATGCCAAAGGCCGAGGTAGCCACAATGATGGAAACCCCGCCCTCCATAAAGGCATCTTGGTGGGCCTTCTTGTCTCGCGCCGTCATCTGCCCGTGGTAGGGCTTGGCCGGAAAACCATCTTGAGAAAGCCTTGCTGCCAACTCTTCGGTAGTAGCAGTGCGGGTCACATATACTATGGTCGGGCAGGGCCTCTGCTCGAGATTTCTACGCAAGGTGTCGTATTTTTCTTCTTTGGTAGCATGACGAACCACTTTAAAGTGCAAATTGGGACGCGTAGCGCCAGAAGTGAAGTCGATAAGCTCTAGTCCTAGCTTGTCCTTAAAATAGGCCTTAATATCTTCAATCACTTTGGGTTTAGCGGTAGCAGTAAAACAAGATACAGGTATGCCTTCGAGCAGACCTTTGTCCTTTTGCAGGGACTTAATAAACTCGCCGATGTAGAGGTAATCTACTCTAAAATCCTGCCCCCAGGCAGAGAAACAATGCGCCTCGTCTATGACAAAACGGGCGATCTTGCGGCTCCTTAAGATGTGGGCAACAGTGCGCGTACGCAGCGCCTCCGGCGAAAGATACAATATCGAGGCAGTTCCGTCCTCTACCCGCTCTAGCGACTTGGCGCGCTCAATACGGTCTAACAACCGGCTAATGGTAACCGCGTCGGTGATGCCCGCTTTTTCGAGGTTGTCTACCTGATCTTTCATTAGTGATTGCAGGGGCGAAATTACGACCGTCAAGCCCTTAACGTTTTCTCCCGCCATAAGCGCGGGCACTTGAAAAGTAATGGACTTGCCTCCGCCAGTAGGGAAGACCGCGAGGAGCGACTTATTATTGAGCGCAGCGGTGACGGCCTGCTCTTGCAAGGGCAAGCCATCGAAAGTTCGGTAGTCATCAAAACCGAAATAGCGCTTTAGCCCAAAGCGCGCATCGAGAAATTGATTGCAGTACGCGCAACCTTCGAGGCAGGGCCGGTTCCTGAGCAGATCCATGGCCCAATCAACAGCGGGGAACTGCATCAGCACCCAGCGAGGTGGCACCGAAAAACGGTCACGCACGTTAAGAACAGCCAGGGCATAGGCCAAAGCCACTGGCTCGACAGAGATTATTTTGTTTAGATTTACTCTCTCGCAGAAAATCCCCGCAAAATGCTCGCGAATAAGCTGCGACACATCCCTAGCTACACCGCCATAATCTACGTAGCGAAAAAAGGCGCCAAACTCTTTGCGCGCCATGAGAAGTTCATAGAAGATTTGTTGTAGGGGTGCCTCTAATTGCGTAAAGGCCAGCACCTCGTCTGCGAGCAGCTCCTGGGCTTTTATGGCATCTGCGAGAGGGTTATTGAGCTCGTCGCACAGCAGCTTTTCATCTTTAACTAACCTGTGGTATGGCTTCTTAGGGAACAATAAGGGCGAGAGATAAAGGGTGTCGATTATATTAAAACGCAGGTGCGGGGTGTCCCTCAGCGCTTCTTTCAAGTAAAGCAGATCATGCCCGATGATGTTGTGCCCGCACAGATAGTCATGCCCCTGCAGAAATTTAGCCAAGCCCGACAAAGACCGCGCGTGAAACACACTGCCCCGGTCATTGGTCGCCCCAATATCCATAACAGTGTGCTTAGTCGCATGGACCTCGAGGTCGACAAAGGCAATTGACTTCACCGCACGCCAGCTCCTTCTCGCCCAACAACCGACAATTTATGCCGCTCGACAGTAAGGTTCGACAAGTATTGCCTAAATCCTGTATGGTCTATGTCGAATCTATGCGCCGCAAAATAGCCCTAACTTTCCCTCCAAGGAGTTTGTTGATTTTGGTGCTCATATGCCATACAATATAAGCACTAAAATCAAGCGAAAGGAGCTGGTGCACTTGCCATTGCCCGAAAACCTGCAACTCATCTTAAAAAACCAAGGCATTATCACTGCAGCGCAGGCAAACGCCCTCGGCATTTCAAATGAGCGGCTGCGAATGCTTGTCAAGTCCGGCGATTTAGAGCGGGCTGTCCACGGTGTCTATCTTTCGCCAAATGACCACCCAGACAAAATGTACATTGCACAGCAGCGGAGACTTAAAATCATCTATTCACATGATACAGCACTGTATCTTCATGATCTGACCGACCGTGATCCAATCCGGTACACTGTGACAGTGCCCACTGGTTACAACACAAAAACTTTGCGCACGGCAGGTCTTGCCGTTTTTTCAGTCAAAAAAGAGCTCCACGAACTTGGCGCTGTCAAAGTGGAAACGATGTTTGGAAATATGGTGGTTGCCTACGGCTTAGAGAGGACAATTTGCGACTGCATTCGAAGCCGCAACCAGATGGATATCGCCATTGTAACTGACGCTGCGAAACGTTATGCCAAGAGAAAAGACAAGAACCTAGACTCACTTATGCAGATGGCAGAAGTATTTCGAATCGTGAAGCCAATCCGAAGTTATATGGAGGTTCTCTTATGAAAACGTCGATCCAACTTAAGGCGTTGGTGCGCAACCTCTCCAAACTTAAAAACGTGGAAGCAGAAGTACTCCTGCGCAATTACATGTTCGAGCGAATCTTGGAGCGGGTAGCCTTATCAAAACATAAGAACGGCTTCATACTCAAAGGCGGCATGCTGATTGCGGCAATGGTAGGAATCGACACCCGTACGACCATGGACTTGGACGCCACTATTAAAGGTAATGTCTTGACCGAGCATGAGATTGTAGCAATTGTTGCTGCCATTCTAAGCGTCCCTCTAGACGATAGCATAACATTAACTCTGCGAGGCACGGAGCAAATCCGCGAGGAAGCTGATCATCCTAGCTACCGTGTTTCTATTGAGGCTTCACTCGATAAAATGAGACAGACTCTAAAGATTGACATCACGACAGGGGATGTCATCACCCCGAGGGAAATAGAGTATAGTTTTAAGCTGATGTTTGAGGACAGAAAAATTGCCATCATGGCCTACAACCTGGAAACCGTACTCGCTGAGAAGTTCGAAACCGTCATCACGCGCGGCATAGCCAACACACGGATGAGGGACTTTTATGATATCTATATCTTGCTGCGTACACAGTCCCTTGATAAGGAGACCTTCCGCCTTGCGCTAAAAAGAACGACCGAGAAACGCAAGACAGCCCATCTGATGCTTGACCATAAGGTGGTAATCCAAAGAATTACCACAAGCATGATCATGATCAGTCTGTGGGAGCGTTATCAGAAGAGGTACTGCTATGCCGCAGACATAACTTGGGAGATGGCCGCCGGAGCACTATCGGGTCTGGCGGCAAATGTCACCGAAAAATTGTAGCTACACGTATACCAAACACTGTTACTCGCTAAGGCAATTAAGCCCCCACGTAACACCAAACTTGTCTACAAGGCTGCCGTAACACTTGCTCCAAAAAGTTTCTTGCAGGTCCATAAGTACTTCTCCGCCCTCCTGCAGCTTCTGGAAGGCTTCTTTTACGGCATCTGCGTCAGATAGCACTAGCGCTAGGGTGACGTTATTTCCTATCGCAAACGGACTGCCGGGGAAGGTGTCGGAAAACATCACCTTTGTACCGTGGATGGTCATTTCACCATGAAGGATAAGGTCTTTTGTTTCTTCTGGCGTTTCATAGCCTTCGCTAGGTGGCGCCTCGCCGTAGGTAGAGAGGTCACCCTTTTCAGCCGCAAAGATTTCGGCGTAAAATTCATACGCCTGGCGGCAATTGCCGTTAAAAGAGAGATAAGCGTAAATGCCCACATCGTTCACTCCTTCAAATTTCTACTCCCTGTACCCCGGCCCTAATTTGTTAGACGGGATCTCCTCCGCGTCAAGGCTGTATTTTGACATGGCAGATTATCGCCCCTTGCTGAACTGAGCCTTATACTGACTCACCAATTTATCTGCCTTAACTTTCCCTGCAAGGACCTGTTCGCTGGCACTCACAACGGACTCTGGTACGCTGAAGCCTTCCATCCTTGCATTAAACAAAGCAGCTTTCATTATATTGTCGCGCTTTTTCAGTGTCATAGACTTCAAGAGGTAAACCTCCCAACAGATCAATTTCTAAATCCATTCTACCACATAATCTGGCATAACCCGCAGCAACATGAACCGCCCTCCCCCGCTCTGCAGAGGCATGTACGTTATCCCCTGCACTATCTGAGATCACTACAGTAGAATCCCTCTTACTAAAACCCTCTCCCTTAATCATTGGGCCTTTATGTTTTCGTAATAGCTCCGGACTGATCCTTCCCCTAATCATTGCAAGAGAGGGATTTCAGCACCTTTAGCGAATATTTGAAGAAACTAGTGCTACGAGCCAGTACGATAGAACAGCCACCCCCCGGGCATCACTCCACAGTCTTGCCGCTAAACACTAGCGGAGGAACACCTTCTTGCTGCTAAGATGGACAATGCCGCTTACAGACACGAACTACTAACGGACAAGAACAAAGGAGGACTAAAGCAATGAAAAAAGATGAATTTCTAGCACTAAAAAGTTGGGCCGTGGCAGGCGATGTTCTTAATCCAGACAAGTATGCCTACAAAATTGTGCAGAAACTAGAGAGCAAGGGGTACCAAGTGTCGCGACTGAACCCTAGTGGTGGCGAGGGTGTTTACGCCAAACTGGCCGAGCTGGCAATCAAGCCCGATGTACTCTGTCTGGTCATAAACCCGCGGGCGGGAGAGCAGTACTTAGAACAAGCGGCGGCCCTTGGGGTCGGCAAGGCGTGGCTACAGCCTGGGGCCGACACCGAAGCCATCATGGCGCGATGCAAAACACTTGGCCTTGATTTTATACAGGCTTGCGTCTTGGTGGAAATGCGGGCCAGAGAAGCGGCAGAGACCAATAGGGCCTAGCACATGGTTTGGAGGCGATAGACATGGGGAGCATTGAAGGCCGCGTGGGCGGGGCATTTGAAGGATTTGATGTTTATGCGACTATTGAAGAAGGGGGGACAAGTATCCGCGGGCGCATCGGGGGTATGTGGCGCGGCGGAGATATCAACCTCAGCCTGCGCCAAGGCGATGTCACGGGGCGCCTTGGCGGGGCTATCCACGGCCAGAGCCTTTCTGGTGAGCTTCGCGCGGATAGTTTTATGGGCCGCGTCGGTGGCGGGGTCGTCGGACAAGATGTGGGTTTGTGGCTAAGCAATAACGAGATCGATGGCCGCGTGGGTGGCGAGACACTGGGCTTTAGCTGTGCCTTGCGTTACGATGCCACCTTGGGCACTCTAACGGGCAGACTTGGGGGCGAAGTTATCGGCCACACCGTGAGCCTTACAGTTAATGGGGCTCCACCTCTGCTCGCAGCACTACTGGCCGCTCTGACTTATCATTACTTCGAATTTTCAAAGCAACGGGCTAACTCCCCCACCATCAGCCGCTGATAATAGCGCGATGTCAAGTGCGCGCAGGCCAGAGCATCCACGACAAGGAGAGTTGAACAATTTTGTTATTTTTCGCCATAATGATCCCTTTTATCACCATTTACAGCAGCGTCCACTACTACATTGGCCTGCGCTTTCTGCAGTCCTTTGCGCCGCTCATTGACACTCATGTCAGCCTATACTGGGTAATGGTTGCCCTACTCGCCTTGTCCCCCTTTGTGGCGCGCTTAGCAAAGCGTGTCGCTAGAGGAGCTGCCATCGGTCCTATTGCCGACTTCGGCAACTACTGGCTGGCTGTAATCTACTACGCCGGGCTGCTCTGGGCAGGGGTGGATTTAGTGCACTTTATTGCGCGCCTACCCGCCGCTCCCTCCCTTGCTGTAGGGATTGGAGTTATGATGGCAGTGGCTGTCATTCTCGCCTATGGCCTCTGGAACGCCCGCCTTACTCGTGTCACCACCTACCATATCGGCATCAATAAACCAGTAGAAGGCCTGGCGGGGCTCACTGCCGTGATGGTTTCAGATCTGCATCTTGGCACTGCCGTCAACAACAGCCGCCTAGCTGAAATGGTCGACCGCATAAATGCCCTAAAGCCTGATATCGTATTTTTTGCTGGCGATATTATCGATGGCGACGTCAGCGAATTCGCCAAGCAGGAGATGCCGCGCTTACTACGCCAGCTCACTCCGCGCCTTGGCTCCTTCGCCATATTAGGGAACCACGAACACCTCGGCGACAACTCAGTTGAGGCTACTAGGCATATGTCTGCCTCAGGCATTACCGTCCTGGTCGATCAATACACCAAGGTACACAACCAGTTCTACGTGGTCGGTCGCAACGACCGCCTTGGCCGCTACATGGCGAAAAACAAAGCCCCCCGCAAGGAGCTTTCGGCAGTAATGGCAGGCATCGACCATAACCTGCCCATCATCCTTTTAGACCACCAGCCGGCAGCGCTGCACGAAGCCCTCGCCAACAAAGTAGACCTGCAATTATCTGGCCATACCCATAACGGCCAATTCTTCCCCAACCATCTCATCACCGGCCGTGTATTCGAAATCGACTGGGGCCACTTAACCAAAGAAACCCTGCAAGTCATCGTATCCTGCGGATTCGGCACTTGGGGTCCACCCATCCGCACCAGCGGCTACAGCGAGATCGTCGAAATTCGCATTAAATTCGTCGGCAACGACAAGTGAGTAGGAGTGCCCCTGGCCTTGGTGCGGGGGCACTCTATTTGTTACTGATAAGAATCAAACAGTGGTTTCACACATGAAACTGTGGGTGGCACCACGTGTTCCACTCATGGAACTTGCAGGCTACGGGGTCACCCCATACCTGCGTGGCGCAGTCGTTCTGCCACAGGCGGCGTTCCCGCGTGCTTAGGATCACCCCCGCGCTTGGGGGGAGCACGCAGCGTTAGCAGCTACCCATGCTTGCCTTTCGGGATCACCCCCGCGCCTGCGGGGAGCACTGTGCGTCGCGTAAGATGGCCTCCTCGGCCAGGGGATCACCCCCGCGCCTGCGGGGAGCACCAAGTTTTCGAGGTATGCGCTACCCGCGAAGAGGGATCACCCCCGCGCCTGCGGGGAGCACTGGTCTACTTGGTACCCCTGTCGCTTAAGGGCAGGATCACCCCCGCGCCTGCGGGGAGCACTGATAGCAGGTCATTTTTGTGCGTCATTGTCTAGGATCACCCCCGCGCCTGCGGGGAGCACATCTTTCGTATGGGACTTAGGCGCTATGACGAGGGATCACCCCCGCGCCTGCGGGGAGCACAACTTCGTGCTTCGTACGATACTTATAGCAAAGGGATCACCCCCGCGCCTGCGGGGAGCACAACTTCGTGCTTCGTACGATACTTATAGCAAAGGGATCACCCCCGCGCCTGCGGGGAGCACAGAAAAAGTACGCTGTCGTTGCTACCGTGTGCGGGATCACCCCCGCGCCTGCGGGGAGCACACAATCAACGGATCTTGGGCATACCTATGCCAAGGATCACCCCCCGCGCCTGCGGGGAGCACGAAAAAGGGGGCTGATACTTTTAGGCCGTTGAGGGATCACCCCCGCGCCTGCGGGGAGCACCAACCGCTATGCGGATGAGCCTAGCCTTATTCAGGATCACCCCCGCGCCTGCGGGGAGCACACATAGGCAGACAGTTGGCGGACGGATTCTTACGGATCACCCCCGCGCCTGCGGGGAGCACCTGCGGCTAATCAGAGCACAATTATAGGCCACAGGATCACCCCCGCGCCTGCGGGGAGCACCCGCCGCTTGAGTGGCTAGACAGCTTCGGCGAAGGATCACCCCCGCGCCTGCGGGGAGCACTTGTAGCAAGTCTATTGTGTGGATGTCTAACTGGGATCACCCCCGCGCCTGCGGGGAGCACTGCCAGAACACCTCCGTACCATTGGCCGCCCTGGGATCACCCCCGCGCCTGCGGGGAGCACTGCCAGAACACCTCCGTACCATTGGCCGCCCTGGGATCACCCCCGCGCCTGCGGGGAGCACCTTTTTTGTTTTTACTGTAATGTATGGCAATGAGGATCACCCCCGCGCCTGCGGGGAGCACCCTGATGTTACGGATAATTGTAGCAGGAGAGTAGGATCACCCCCGCGCCTGCGGGGAGCACTAGGCATAAACGTCACTGCGGGTTGACTGGCTAGGATCACCCCCGCGCCTGCGGGGAGCACGTCTAAGTCACTTGGGATGTATAGACGGTCTAGGGATCACCCCCGCGCCTGCGGGGAGCACGCATAAGTCTACAGAATATGAAGGGTATCCTGAGGATCACCCCCGCGCCTGCGGGGAGCACGAGAGGCCCGCGAAAAGGGGGACAATACAATGAGGATCACCCCCGCGCCTGCGGGGAGCACAATGAAAAAAGCGTTTATGGTAGTTGAAGCAGGGGATCACCCCCGCGCCTGCGGGGAGCACTACCCCCATACTGCATTAAACCAATTTCACGAAGGATCACCCCCGCGCCTGCGGGGAGCACTTCGCGGGCCTCTCACCCCGCCTGTCCTCACTGGGATCACCCCCGCGCCTGCGGGGAGCACGCATAAATCGACGGAATACGAAGGGTACGCTGAGGATCACCCCCGCGCCTGCGGGGAGCACAGCCACTCAAAAAGCAATCGATGTTCTTCCTCAGGATCACCCCCGCGCCTGCGGGGAGCACGGATATTATCACCGCAGGTTCGCCTTGTCAAGAGGATCACCCCCGCGCCTGCGGGGAGCACTCTTCATCCCCATTACTTGCACAGGGCCCAGTAGGATCACCCCCGCGCCTGCGGGGAGCACAAAAAAAGGAGGAAGAAAAGAATGAAAAAAGCGGGATCACCCCCGCGCCTGCGGGGAGCACTCTACTGCGGTGTGGGCAAAAAGATTAGATGTAGGATCACCCCCGCGCCTGCGGGGAGCACCTTTTAATCCTTTGTGGAACATGTGACCTTGCGGGATCACCCCCGCGCCTGCGGGGAGCACTTGTCTGCCTGAACTCGTGCACAAGTTTTAGGAGGATCACCCCCGCGCCTGCGGGGAGCACACAACAAACGGCTCATGGGCATATCTTTGTCAAGGATCACCCCCGCGCCTGCGGGGAGCACGTGATCAAACCAGTACAGAGGGCGTGAAATCGAGGATCACCCCCGCGCCTGCGGGGAGCACTCTAACCCCCTCTTTGGAATTGGAGTCTGCGAAAGGATCACCCCCGCGCCTGCGGGGAGCACCGTCTTGGCTTGGGTTGCTTCAAGCAATGATGGGGATCACCCCCGCGCCTGCGGGGAGCACCCTCCGGGAACAAGACTCCCGGGGCTAGGATCAAGGATCACCCCCGCGCCTGCGGGGAGCACTCTCCAGCTGTATATATCCCACACTCTCTCTGAGGATCACCCCCGCGCCTGCGGGGAGCACAGGCTTGTGGTAATTCTGTAGCGATACCATGTGGGATCACCCCCGCGCCTGCGGGGAGCACTGTATCATCACGTTGAAGTCCTTAAAAGTACGGGGATCACCCCCGCGCCTGCGGGGAGCACTGGTCTAATGAGTTCAGTTTCTCCCATATGTCAGGATCACCCCCGCGCCTGCGGGGAGCACGCGGCATGCTAATTAACATCTTTGTCATAGTAAGGATCACCCCCGCGCCTGCGGGGAGCACTTGGGATTAGTTTTAGTGCCGTTGTACACTATCGGATCACCCCCGCGCCTGCGGGGAGCACGAGTGGCTAGGCGGTGTGGGGATATAAGCAATGGGATCACCCCCGCGCCTGCGGGGAGCACTGTTTGCGGCTTATGGGTTTTCCCGGATGGTGGGGATCACCCCCGCGCCTGCGGGGAGCACGTTTTCCGCTTGCCGCAAGCCTACACAATATTAGGATCACCCCCGCGCCTGCGGGGAGCACAGGATCGAACTGCGCATCATGCCACTTCTCGTAGGATCACCCCCGCGCCTGCGGGGAGCACCTTTTAGTCACTCCCAGTCACTCCCAGTCACCGGATCACCCCCGCGCCTGCGGGGAGCACTATGGTTGTCCCGCATTGCAGGGCATACTCAAGGGATCACCCCCGCGCCTGCGGGGAGCACTAGCCGCTCCAGATTATCCTCCAGAGACTTTCCGGATCACCCCCGCGCCTGCGGGGAGCACTCTTTTTCGCGCCGGCTGGTCACGGCAAGACAGGGATCACCCCCGCGCCTGCGGGGAGCACATTTTCGGTCCTTCCACTCAATGATGATTCGCAGGATCACCCCCGCGCCTGCGGGGAGCACGTCGCCCGGCAGTATGATGACTGAGGAATCGGGGGATCACCCCCGCGCCTGCGGGGAGCACCGCTTAATCCTTATGTCAATCTTCCTGTTGGTAGGATCACCCCCGCGCCTGCGGGGAGCACGCTTGCGATAACGTAGGGAGATGGAACATAGGAGGATCACCCCCGCGCCTGCGGGGAGCACATAGCCCTTGCATCAACCTTGAAAACTTGCCAAGGATCACCCCCGCGCCTGCGGGGAGCACTCGGAGAGCGTTTTTTCTTGGTCCCGCATTTTAGGATCACCCCCGCGCCTGCGGGGAGCACCGCTCGCCGCTTTGGCTTCTGATTAGCATTTATGGATCACCCCCGCGCCTGCGGGGAGCACTTCACAAGTGTTTCTGTCTAATTCCGCGAGGTAGGATCACCCCCGCGCCTGCGGGGAGCACCCAGCTCGACGGGCTACCCATATAGACACTTAGGGATCACCCCCGCGCCTGCGGGGAGCACAATTGCTACTTTCCATCATCTCGCAATTCTTGAGGATCACCCCCGCGCCTGCGGGGAGCACATCCTCGCCAAAGGGCACTAGGCGGGTGATGATAGGATCACCCCCGCGCCTGCGGGGAGCACTTACCTCGGAAGATGCTTTGTATTTGCCAACAGGATCACCCCCGCGCCTGCGGGGAGCACGGTGGCCTCTGTTTCGGATGTAGCGGGAACATTAGGATCACCCCCGCGCCTGCGGGGAGCACAAGTATAGGGTCAGCCGCAAATAGGATCGTAAAGGATCACCCCCGCGCCTGCGGGGAGCACCTCACCAAGCGGTGAGGATAATGGGATGAAAATAGGATCACCCCCGCGCCTGCGGGGAGCACAAGTATAGGGTCAGCCGCAAATAGGATCGTAAAGGATCACCCCCGCGCCTGCGGGGAGCACACAAGGGATTAAAAGAGGGGGAAAAGCAGATGAGGATCACCCCCGCGCCTGCGGGGAGCACGCCCTCGGTGTCCTCTAATCCAAGGTCTCCACCGGATCACCCCCGCGCCTGCGGGGAGCACCCTCGCCGGCTCCTCGGCCAGTCTGGGAGCGCGGGATCACCCCCGCGCCTGCGGGGAGCACGATCTATTAGAGTATGCCGAGCACCCGCTTAACGGATCACCCCCGCGCCTGCGGGGAGCACGGCCATGGCTCTAAAAAGTCAAGGCCGCTTAGAGGATCACCCCCGCGCCTGCGGGGAGCACGCATATCTGCCCGGGATCGGGAGAGGCGTCGCGGGATCACCCCCGCGCCTGCGGGGAGCACTTATACCCTGCCTAAGGACGGCGGAGGCGACTAGGATCACCCCCGCGCCTGCGGGGAGCACACTAAGAAGATCCTGATGGGGAGGCATTCTCTTTAGAATCAACTACCCCTTTATTATGAGTTTCTCGTACAATAGCTTGGTGGCCATGCATTTGCTCATCTCGTTAGGATAAGCCTCGCATGAAATGCCCAATTGCCTTATGAGCACCTCAAGCTCATAGCTATCGGCGTCCTCAACCTGTCGTCGCGCGAGATCCATGGTGTCTATGCATCGATTTACAAAATGAGGCTGCTTGGCAACGACGCTAGCCGCGCGCAGAAAGCTATATACATGATCCTCACGATGCGTTATCACCGGCAAATCTCCTGCAAACTCTAGAAAACCTGAGATTACTTCTGCAAGAGATAGTAATTGCTTCTCCTCAGATGAATTGTTAATCCTTTTAGTTACAGCAAATACCCTCGTTGGGCCACCGCCGGACTCAGCTGCGGCGAGATACTGGCCTACTATCATACCGTTGTCAACTAAGATCGCCTCAATTTCGCAAATCTCGTGCTCAATGGCGGATGGCCCAGTTGATGCAATGTCGACAGCAAGATAGCTTGTAGGCCAGAGAAGTGGTGGCGTTAGCGAAACTCCATGTCGCCTTGACATTTCCTTAGCCGTTCGCATCTTTGTCGCTTTGCTGAATCCGCTCCTTATTTCACTCTGTTGCCTTAGACGCGCCGAGCTTGGCCGCAACATGAGCTTTAAGCCGTCAAAGTCCATTGGTTCCCAAGTGGTATTGTGGACACGGAAATCCATGCGCTGTTCATTGTTAGCGGCAAACACCATAGTCGCTCTACCGGACTTGATGTTTTCTTTAACGCGCTTCCACAGTTCTTCCCGAACCCTAGCGCTTACTTGGCCCACATAAACACCAGTGTTAATCTCCTGTAACCATTTGGACAGATCACCTCTGAGAGCCAAGGGACAATCCGTCAAGGAAACAACTATCATTTCTCTTCCTCAAGGACGGTGCCATAGCCATCGGAAACAATCTCGGGCTCGTCAAATTCCTTGCCATAAGAAACAGCATTCGGTACGGGGCCCATCTTGTTGTCCCACAAATGAAGTACGTCGACAGTCACCTCATTATCGCGATCGGCGTTGCCGAGAAGTAGCTTACGGATGTCCGCAACTGCCCTCTCTAGCAGACGAAACTCCACAATTGAGTCGCGAACTTTGCGCCTCGTGATGGCACCAATGTCATCAGTATAATTCGCCGCGACCTCAAAGGCGATGGGAATGGTGACAACCGCCTTGTATAGATCTGCAATATCATACACAAAGGACTTCTCGTGCCCGGTATGTATAAATCCTAGCCCCGGAGAGCAACCAAGTGCCACAATCACGCTATGGACGACCCCATAAAGGCAGGCATGCGCCGCTGACAAAGCCATGTTGACGGCATCGCTACCAGCAAAGTCAGCCGGATCATACTCGCGACCGCGCCAAGGTACGCCCGTTTGCTTAGCGGCAGCGCGATACACAGCTCTAATGCGCGCGCCTTCTCTACCGCGCAACTCCTGCATAGTGAGTTCCGAGACATCTTCTTGGGGGAAGCGTAGCTGGTACATCTGGCGCGCGACGGTAATGCGCGTGCGCACGTTAGAGACTAACTCCGCCTGGCTAATCAACAAACGCGAAGAGTGCGTCAACGGACGACCATGCGCATAGTAGCGCACCCCCTGCTCTCCAACCCACACCACGCTAGTTCCGGAGTCGCCTATTAGCTCCATAGCACGGTGAGAGACATTAGTGCCTGGTCCAAGCAACAGCGTGCCAAGTGAAGCCGCAGGCACATGCACTGTACCCCGCGCATCTGTCACCGTAATAGCCCCATCCTGTCGACTTATAAGGCATCGCTCTAGGTACAAGAAAGAGATCCTGTCGCGCACCGTAGGTAGTGACTGAATCCCTGGTTTCTGGGCGATTGGTTTCTTATCCGTCATGCAGGGTGCGCTCACGCGCGATAGTTAGCAATCCACAACCATATGATTTGGCTCGCCCGAGTCCAAGCGTTAGGGTGTTCTTAAGAAGCTCGGGATTTGCAACGGCCAATTTGCCCTCAAAGTCCGCTATGCGCAGCGACACCTCTTTTCCCGCGCCTTTCGCTTTGCGAAATTTTTTCCATTCCGTATGCACTACATCAAAAGTGTGGTCCGCTAACGTAAACCCATGCGCTTCTGCGCGCGACAAGAGCCAGGCTTTTTGTTGTTCAAGGGTTACATGCGCAAACACTTTACCCCGCCCAGTATGTGGGTCTTTTTCGGCACTGCTGCTACGCACGGGATTCGCACGAAGGCGAAACCGAAAGACTTGTCCCTGCTTCAACCCCGACAACAGGGCCTGGTAGCACTTCGTCTCCCATACATGGTCTTTGTCGGCATACCCAAATTGCGTGGCAATGGCTGCGGAGTGCGGGGCGTCTTTGCTTAACACCAAAAGGTAGCATAGATCCCCTAAATGGTCTATGCGCCACAGGCTTCGTTCTCGCTTCTCTTTGTCGTCACCCGAAAAACTTGCCTCCACCGCGCCGTGAAGAACGTGAGGAGAGGCTAAAGCTCTTACCGTGTCTCGCCTTTGCAAATCCAGGGCTACGCGGGATAAAAACATTGGTCCACCTCCTTACAGTTCTGCCATAGCATCGTGAGTGGTGAGGGGCTGCTTGGCTGCACGCTTGCTGCTAGGGTTAGGCATGAGAAGTGCGGCACTTTCCTGAACACGACGAAACCCATATTGACGATGCCGCTGGTCAAACGATAGGGGCACATCGCGCTGAAAAAATACTCCCCCCGTATTATCTGCCGCGTCTGTCACTATGCGCAGATGTACTTCTGCGGATTCCCTCCCCGCGGCCCATTCATTGACGAGCCAAGGCTCTGCTCGCAAGGCCTGCAACAAATTCATTCCAGTACGAACACCCAGCGATACTTGGCCTTCGGGTGGGCACGAGCGGCGGCCTAGGAAAAGTGGAAAAGCAGGAAATTGCAATGCGTGCGCAATTGTTGAAAGCGTGTTTTCTGCGCCTTCTAGTCCGACCAGAAAAACTGCGTCTGACAAATAGTAGCGCGTTGTGGCATATGCATGAGCTTCACTTTTTGCTGTATGAAAATCCCGCAGGAGCGACCCCTCCCTTTCCACGCGCACCCCAAAGCGAAGACTAGACAAATCATCAAGGCTTTCATTGCGCTTCCGGCCAAGCGCTGCTGCCACCATTCCCACTACACCGCTCTTCGTGGGTAGGCGCTCCGTTCCGCGCCGATCAAATTTTGCATCTACCCCCCACGCTTGTAGGGGCGCAGCCAGACGCAAGAGTAGGGTGCTCATTAGCGCACCCCGCTGTTCCCCAGATACTTAGGAATTTCAACTCCCAGAGAATCAATTAGCTGCTCAAGCTGTTGCACCTTACCTAGCTCCGCAAGGGCCTCGCCTACAACTAGTGACACCACGGGAAGCGGAGCGAAGCTACCGTAAAGCTTCTTAGCATGGGCAACCAACCTGTTGGCAGATGGAGCCACATAACCATCGTCGCTTACTGGAACCGGCCGTTCGAAGGCGCCCACTAAGTTGACTGGCTGATCCGTGCGCAGGGTAACTAGCACAGCGTCAGGCAGAGTACGATTAGCGAATGTGTTTTGTTTCCCTGTTGGCATGGAGCAGACAAAGGCGCGTATAAAGTGCTGGATCGCCTCTTCAGTGTCATCCCCCAATTGCTTATGTAGTTCATGCACTGACACTGTCGCGTAGCGGTAAAGCGTTGCTGAGTTAAATTCTACAGTACCGAGGTGCCCTGCACCGGCCGTGTCGTCAGATGCCAAGTCATCCACCGCTGTGAAATAATCGTATTCATTGCTGATCTTGTGAGTGGATATGCTGTGAGCCACTTGGGAGCAGGCATCTGTGTTAAACGAAGGGTCATCTGCTACCATGCGCCCAAAGAAAGCTATGTCTATGCTCGGTGATTCTTTTAGCGCTTTATGTGCTTTGGCCTTTGCCTCCTTGGATGGTTTTTCCGCCAGTGTGTTAGGCTCGTCGACGGCGAGCTTGGCTAGAGCTTTTGTTTGGGCACTACTGATAAAGAATAGTGCGTCCGTCCCTTTTTCGACCGACTTGATCTTTAACCCTGCTGTTTCTAAGATACGCTGCGCAACCACGGTGGCGTCAGCCAGGGGGTCTAGTAGGCGCACTTCATTGGCGATCAGTTCGACAATCTTCTTAGTGCGAGACCCTAGATCCTCGCTGGGCAGGGCATCCTCAAACGTTGACCGCATAGCTCGTTTCCAACATTGGGAGGAAACACGCGAACGGGTCACTCCGCCGTAGGTAGCTGTCTTTGGACTGCCGGTATCGTCACGATTGACACAGCTGGGCGGAACGGTCTGCAAAACGTGTAGGTCCATATAGAGCCTAGATTTTTTACTCATTGCGATCAATCTCCTTTACTTCTTCTTGAGTATTGCTACCGTGAGGAGCGCTTTTCTGTACACGGTAAAAATCCTGACCCCATTTTAGTCTTGCACCGTTACGGCTATCAGCGAACTGAAACCAGTATAGATCCTCGGTGAGCCTGGGGTAGTCTAGGGGTATGTTGCTCGCTCTAAGCAATTGTACGAAACCCCTGAGATGCCATGAGAGCTGTTCATAACTATCGGACATGGCCAAGGTATGAAATCGCCTACTGACGGCATCCGCCTTGCCGTGGTCGGAGTCCATCAGTTTGCGCGCAGCCACTCCGAGAGTAAAATCTTGGCGGTTCATGTTCTGTGTTGGCAGGGTTTTTCCTTGTTGGTGCACAGCATAAAGAGTGAGTGCGGTATGCACGGCCCACTCCCCATACGTTGGTTTGTTGCTCCGACTCAAGAGGCTCTCTGGCAACTCACTAATGGTTATGTCCCACAACTCTGGCTGACTTCCTGGTGTTTTGCCTACACCTCGGCGTAACATGGCTAACTGCGCCTTCACAGCAGATGCGCTTGCATTCATGGATAAATAGCCTAGCTTTTGTTGCACAAACAAGCTTGCCTGCTTGACTTGCTCCGTCATAACTGCTTCCCCCCTCTCAACGTTTCCCTGCTACTAATGGCGTACAAAAAGCGGTTAAAAGCCTCTGGCGTGGTATACAGATGAAACAGTTCGCCCTCTCGCAATCTACGGCCGGAAAAAGACTGGAGTCCTGCCCTCTCCACCAGCTCTCTACCCAAGGAACGAATGATTTGCTGTGCGGTTATCCACCATTTTGTACACTGCTCATCAATGTCATCGCTCTCCGGGCGGACAGCTTCCAGCCACGAGCGAAACGGCCTGTCTAGACGGAAGTAGGCTTGCTCTTTGACATCTTGCCTTGTGCCATTGCTGCTTGTCTCCCCACTGGCTTTAGCGATCTTTTGGGCTAAATCACCAACTTTCTGAACAAGTTTTTCTGTCAATTCAAGTTCATCGGCAATTCGTTCGACCCAGCACTGCCCAAGGTCGACCAAGAGACCAGTGTTTAGGGCAATTGAATCGCTAAACACATCGTCCACAAAAAAATCCTTATCTCCATACTTTACGGCAGCGGTCTCAAATCGAAAGTGTGTCTGGGTGATTAGCCCCTCCCTTTTGAGCCGTGCTAACCAACTCACTATCCCGGGGCGACGCCCTCCCTCGCGCTGCGCAATCAGACCAGGAAAATCTCGCCACAATTGGCGAGAGGCGTCATGACGCTTAGGGCTATGCTCTGGCATCTCCACATTCCCTTTTCCCGGCAGCCTCCAGATCGTCATCTGCTCGGCAAAAGCATTAGTCCTTGCGAAAAAATCACCCCCCAATAAAGCAAAACCAACAACCGAGTTCTCTTGGCGTTTTAGGAGCATACGACGTGATTGTATCGTCAACAATGCGGAGGGGTTGTCTGGCATAGTTATCTCTGTTCTTTCACTGCGTCTTACATCCACCTCCCACATGGGTTGTTCCGCGCCCCAAAGCTCATCCTCACCGTCCTTTAGCAACACCAGATTTAGCAATAGCGTCTGAAACAAGTTATCCCCTGCTGCCGTTATGAGACCGAGCTTCCCCAACCATCCAGCGCCAGGACTTGGCAGCCCTTTTGACTTGGGTTTCGACGATGTGTCATCAAAGGCATTGACGTAAAGTAGCCAGCGGGCGGACTCCGCATAGTCTAATTGCCCCTTACCCACCCCAGTACGCTTTGGGAAGAGACGGATCTTGTTGCCACTTTGGGACAACTCCCCATTGAGCTTAGCCGCAGTATAGTCAGTAGCCTCCGTCAATGTGACCACCTGATAAAACGGCTGCGTGGGATGGAACAACCAAAAACGATCTTGATAACGCTTAAGATACTCCGTTATAATCTCGTGCGGAAACTCGCCGCGCTCCCAGAGGGAGCTCCATCTCTGAAGGGCCTCGACCGGCGAATCGAGCGGGGCGTAATTGCCGTGGGCATCTTGCCTGGCAAACACGGCATGTAAAACGGCTAGCAGAAGCCTCAGCACAGCTACATCCTGTGTTGGCAGTTCGCCTGCTAGTCCGCGCCACTTGTGCGCATTCCGGAAGATATCTAGCATCGAGACCTCTTCTGTCTGACCATCAGGCTGCATCACTAGTATCCAAGGCTCATGCAGCAAGTTAAACTCTTTCTCCACCAAATCTACTCCTCCTTACTATGTGATAAGCCTAGGAGCGGACTATATCTCAGCTTGTACCCTCCAAGGGATGCGGCGAGATCATCGTCTACTATGACAAAGAGCTCGCCAGCCAGCCAAGGCGACTTCTGCCATTCCATAAGCTCCTCCGCATTAATCCGTTCAAGGGCTTTAATGGTTTTGTCAATATTCCAGGCTGAGCACAACACAGAGGGTAGTCTCACCTTGCAACGCGCTAGCTCCCTCGCGATCTGTGCGGAAGGGGTCTCATGAGTCGCGACTAGCTGCCCATTTTCGATCCAAGGCAAAAAATAGATATTATCGTCACTTTTCCTCTGCACCAAAATTACCTCGATTGATTCATCACTATCGCGCACTGCCGCTTCCCCGCTTTTTTCATTGCGGTCAGAAACAGGCGTTTTCAGCCAGCCTATTAAGTTCGACTCTGCCCATGGGCGTGTCAGGCGAAAGTCTTTGGCGCGCTTTTCCTTGTCCGCTAGCAGTTTTAGGTGTTGTGCATGCGCCTCGCTATAGCTAGGCGATTGTGGCACAAGTGCGTGCTCTTCGCTATAAACCTCTTGCACCAAACGAGAGATGTCCGCGGGCAGGCTGATGTGGGCAGGCAGGAAGGCCCTAGTACGCATAAGGAGGTACTTGCCATAAATCGCCACTGCTCCGGCCTCAAATTCTTCCTCTGCGCGGCCCATAAGCAGGCATATCGCTTGCGCCAACTTTTGTGGTCGATTTCTTTCATGACGATGCAGACGTCCGATGCGCTGCAAAAGCAAATCCATAGGACACAGGTCGGAGATTAACACATCGAAGTCGATGTCTAAGGATTGTTCAAGCACCTGCGTGCCAACGACAATGCATTTGTCGGGACGTTTGGTGTCGCAACTCGGCCTGCCTAGCTCCTTCAACAGCTCTTGCTCCTTACGGGCACGGTCCGGTGCTAAGAAGCGCGAATGCAAGAGGCGCACTGTTTTATGGCCAAAGCGTTCGCCTAAGGAGGCAGCTATCTTCTGCGCTCGGTCAACGGTGTTGACAATTATCCCCGCACAGCCTCCTTCCTCTAGCAATTCTGCCAGTTTGTCTGATAATGCATCATCTGTCAGCGACTCTAATTCGACTGTCCGCGCGCTCACATCACTAGCTACCAGGACCTGCCTAACCTCCTTTTCTTCCGTGTAGGTAATGATGGGATAACCTGTACTGGTAGCCCATGCCGGAGTAGGGGTAGTTTTTTGCGCCCCCTTATTAAGAGGATCAGACTGACCGTAGCTCTGGGGTTTTATGTTGAGATACGCCTCTACTAATGCTTGGCGTTGCTTTGCAGGCAACGTGGCCGACAATACGATGACGGGAACTTTATATGCGCCGAGCCAAGTTAAGACCATGTAGAGGTACTGGCTCATGTAGGCGTCATAAGCGTGGCACTCGTCAATAACTACAACCTTATTGGCCAGACCTAGATGGCGGAGCATAACATGTTTTTGTTTTAGGGCAGCCATCAAAACATGGTCTATTGTCCCCACTCCGAAGTCGTCAAGCATGGCTTTCTTCCGCCCCTCAAACCACTCATGCACAATTATGCGGCTTTCTTCGTCCTCGTGGGCGACCTTCTTAGGCAAGCTGTCATAGGCATCGTTAAACTGAGCTTTGCCATGCATGAGGCGCAATGAATAGGTATCGTTACCGTCTAATTTACTCAGCCAATCATGAAATCGCTTAAACATACCGTCTGTTGTGGCTTGTGTGGGCAGAGCAAAGAACACGCCCTTACGCTGCGAGGCGAAAGCAAAAATTTCAGCCGCCAAAAGTGCCGCCTCGGTCTTGCCAACGCCCATAGGTGCTTCCATGACCAAAAGCCCAGGAGTGCGTATAGCAGCCGCAGTCTGCATGACTGTCCGCTGCAGTGCATTGGCCGAGGCAAAGCCGAAGCGCTCTGGGAACAGGCCATCTAGATTTAGCTTTTTGCCCGCCTGCCATGCCTTAGGGAACGATAGTGCCTGCCAAGCCGCGTCAATGCGTGTTTTTGCACAAGGCGTGCCCACGTAATCAAGGCCAATGTAGGGGAACAGTACTTCGCTACTCGCGATCCAATCCGCTAATATGACTAGCCCGCTCAAGAGAACTTGTGCTGCCATGTTAGGCCTTGGCACCTCGTCTATGGTCGTGTAACCAGCAAAGTTGAGCGCAAGATAAAGTAGCTCCTGCTGCACGTGGCCCCAAGCCACTTTGCCGCTTCTGCCCATATGGAAATTTTGGGGATACTGCTGCATCAGGTCTCTGCTTTCATCATCGGCAGGCTTGCCGTGGTGGGCTCCCAATGTGGCAGCAACATTCTTGTTGCACCCTGCATAGCGCAGTAGTACTTGGGTGGCCAGCGCATGAGGAGTCATCGATGCGCTTGCAAAACATGAGCTAGTCTGCATCGCGAGGCCATAGTTCTCCGTGCGATCAAATATCGCTCTGTCTAACCCAGCGTTCCAAGAGCGCTTTGCCTGAAAAACTGGGGTCGCCTTGCCCAGGTCGTGCACGGCGGCCAAAAAGACAAACAAACTCTCACCACAGCCGCCATCATGCAGGCCGTTAACAATACTCCTCTTGACGCCTTCTGCGACCCAGTGACACCATAACTCCTTCGCCACAGCTGCAGAGTCTGTCATATGTATGACGAGAGGCAACCACTGGTCAGTGCCGTCCTTAGACTTTTTAGCCCACAAACTCTGCGCCATCGGTGAGAATACGTCCAAAAACATCAGTCCTTGCCCATGTGTTATTTTCATCTACACTATGACAATTGACATTCTCTAAAATGCTACTTTCTGCTGCCTATACAAATATTTCTATCATATTCAGCGATCTTACGCAAGCCCATCTATGACAAACACTGACATTGCGATGCCATTATGCTCCTTGACAACCAGATTCTTTACTGATACGGCTCTCCGTCTGTAAAACAAGTGCACATAAGCTGTGCGATTAAATATCAGTCATTGTAGCTGCACAGGAAGGAGTCCCTGCCCACAACGACGAATGAGAACATATTCCAATTTCTTGTCTAGATTGTTACCACGCAGCTAAAAGGAGGTTTCCATGTGTTTACCGGAAACTTAGTAAGACTTAGGGGCCTTGAGAAGTCAGACATTGACAACATCATGTTTTGGATTAACAATCCGGAGGTCACGCGGCATTTACTGACCTTTACCTTGCCCATGTCACGGGCCATGGAAGAAAAGTGGCTAGAAGGTGCCGTGCATCACACCGATACTGACAAACTCTTGGCCATTGAGACTTTGGGCGGCGAATACCTTGGTGGTTGTGGGCTACACCACATTGACGCAGTAAACCGTCACGCCGAGGTGGGCATTGCCATCGGCAAAGTCGACTACCTCGGCAAAGGCTACGGCACCGATGCCCTACAAGTACTGCTACGGCTCGGGTTTCACAGCCTAAACCTAAACAAAATCTACCTAAGGGTCTTTGCCAACAATGCGCGTGGCCTCCGCTGCTATGTGAAGTGTGGCTTCAAAGAGGTGGGGCGTCACAGACAACATCGTTTTGCGGCCGGACAGTGGCAGGATGAAATTATCATGGAAATCCTCCGTGAGGAATGGGAGGCAGGTCGTTAATATGCGCACACTGTTGCTTACAGGCTTTGAGCCCTTTGGCGGGGAAAAGACTAACCCCTCGCTCGAAGCAGTTAAACTCCTCGATGGCTACATTGTGGGGGACATTATCGTCAAGGCTATGGAACTACCAGTTTCTTGGGACCGCGTAGCTCCCCTGCTTAAGGTGGCGATTTTAGAGTATACTCCCTCCTTCGTCATGTCCGTAGGGCAAGCGGGGGGCCGCGCCAAAATTGCCATCGAGCGCATCGGCATTAACATCTGCCATGGCCAGGACAATTACCAAGTGTTGCGCAGCGGTGAATCCGTTGTGCCAAATGGCGCAGACGGCTATTTTTCATCCCTGCCGGTAGAATCGCTGGCCCTAGCTATCAACAAGGCCGGTGTTCCTGCTTATGTCTCCAACAGCGCGGGCACCTACCTCTGCAATTTTGCTCTTTATACTCTGGAGC
>Ga0209616_1000070_pt1 | contig 29350 bp, 26 predicted proteins | sample FlocCalmetaG_FD_184153 | JGI IMG/M metagenome (GOLD analysis project Ga0209616, IMG submission 184153) | Freshwater bacterial and archeal communities from Indian Creek, Illinois, USA - Floc-Cal metaG (SPAdes) (version 2) | ecosystem: Environmental > Aquatic > Freshwater > Unclassified ...
AAAATACAGACACCTGTCCCGCTCAAATCGGCTCTATGTATATTTGAGTTTGTCTATTTTGCGCGCACAGACAGTATAATTGACGGAATAAGCGTGTATATGGCAAGAAAGGCGGCCGGTGAAAAGCTTGCGCTTGAGCATCCGGTTGATGCGGATTTAGTAATAGGAGTACCTGATTCGGGAACAACAGCCGCATTGGGCTTTTCTGAAGTTTCCGGAATACCTTTCGGTGAGGGGCTTATTAAGAACCGTTATGTCGGAAGGACATTTATACAACCTAATCAGCAAATGAGAGAACAGGGAGTGCGTATGAAACTTAACGCTCTCAGTAAAAACTTAAAAGGTAAGCGCGTAGTTATGATAGATGATTCAATAGTACGCGGAACGACAAGTAAAAAAATAGTTGAGATGCTTAAGGTAGCCGGGGCAAAAGAAGTACATATGAGGATAAGCTCTCCTCCCGTTATGTATCCGTGCCACTTTGGAATCGATACACCTAACAGAAGGCAACTTATAGGATCTTCTAAAACCGTAAGTGAGATATGCAAAATAATCGGAGCGGATTCTTTGGAATACTTGAGTATAGAAGGCTTGCTTAAGACGGTTGAAGACAGTATCGGAGGGTCGTAGTTATGATAGATGATTCAATAGTACGCGGAACGACAAGCAAAAAAATAGTTGAGATGCTTAAGATAGCCGGGGCAAAAGAAGTACATATGAGAATAAGCTCTCCTCCCGTTATGTATCCGTGCCACTTTGGAATCGATACACCTAATAGAAGGCAACTTATAGGATCTTCTAAAACCGTAAGTGAGATATGCAAAATAATCGGAGCGGATTCTTTGGAATACTTGAGTATAGAAGGCTTGCTTAAGACGGTTGAAGACAGTATCGGAGGGTTTTGTCTGGGGTGCTTTAACAATGTGTATCCGATGGACGTAGAAGGCGATGATAGACTGGATTTAGAGGAAGAAGATTTGTTGAAAGGGGAAGAGAACAATGGGGATGACCTATAAGCAGGCAGGAGTTGATGTTGAGGCGGGTTACAAAGCTGTTGATCTGATTAAAAAGCATGCGGCAAAAACTTTCAACAGCCGGGTATTATCGGGGATTGGAGGGTTCGGTGGAATGTTTTCACTTGATATGTCTGATGTTGATGAGCCTGTGCTTGTTGCCGGTACCGATGGAGTCGGAACGAAATTACAGCTTGCTAATTTAGCCGATAAGCATGATACCATAGGACAAGATTGCGTTGCGATGTGTGTAAACGATATAATATGTCACGGCGCTCGACCTCTCTTCTTCCTGGACTACATAGCCATAGGAAAAATGATTCCTGAAAAAGTCGCTTCAATTGTCAAAGGAGTGTCAGACGGGTGCATAAAGGCCGGCTGTGCCCTGATCGGCGGAGAGACTGCTGAAATGCCCGGGTTCTATAAAGAAAATGAATATGATATCGCCGGTTTTGCAGTCGGGATAGTATCAAAGAGTAAAGTAATAAGCGGGGCAGGGATATCTGAAGGGGACGAGCTTCTAGGAATAGAAAGCAGCGGGCTTCACAGTAATGGTTATTCGCTTGTAAGAAACCTCTTAGCACAAAATCCTTCTTTAATTCAGGAGTTTTTTGAACCCTCCGGCTGTACGCTTCTTGAGGAGATTTTAAAACCTACGCAGATTTATGTCGAAGGGATTCTTAATGTCTTAAAGGTGTATCCTGTAAAGGGTATCGCACACATAACCGGAGGAGGTTTCATCGAAAATATACCTCGGATGTTCCCAACCGGACTGACAGCAGAAGTATTTAAGGGTAGCTGGCCAATTAAACCGATATTTAATTTGATTGCTGACTTAGGCAATATTGACTTGCAGGAGATGTTTAACACATTTAATATGGGAATAGGTATGGTTATAGCATTAGAACCTGGTATGGCAAAGCAAATCTCTGAAATTCTTGCTAAAAGCGGATTTCAAAGCCATATCATAGGAAAGATTAAGAAAGGTTTAGGCGGTGTGGAGTTCGTGTCATGACATTAGGGGTTTTAATATCAGGAAACGGTTCTAATTTACAAGCGCTAATTGATGCGATAAATTCGAAGTACTTATCTGCTCGAATAGGCGTGGTCATTTCAAATCGAAACGGCGCGTATGGTCTTGTACGTGCAAAACATGATCATATACCAATTAAGGTCCTCTTAAGAAATGAATTTGACACTGAGGATAAATATGATGAAGCTTTGATTAACACACTCATGGAACACAAAGCTGATTTAATTGTATTGGCAGGCTTTTTGAGCATTTTGTCGCAACGGGTAGTAAATGTCTTTAAAGGGAGAATAATCAATGTGCATCCGTCGCTAATTCCTGCATTTTGCGGAAAAGGCTATTACGGGAAAAAAGTTCATAAGGCAGTTTTAGACTACGGAGTAAAATTAAGTGGAGCAACGGTCCATTTTGTTGACGAAGGAACCGATACCGGTCCGATTATTGTTCAGGAAGCGGTAAATGTTGAGGAATCTGATGATTTGGAGTCACTTTCGCAAAAAATTCTTACGCTAGAACATCGTTTGCTTGTTGAAGCGGTTAAAATGTTCGTCGAGCAAAGACTAGCAATTGAAGGCAGAAGAGTGAAAACACTATGACATATGGGAGGTTAGGATGAAAAAAAGAGCTTTAATTAGTGTTTCTGACAAAAATGGGGTAGAGAGGATTGCAATGTCACTTCATATGAAGGGTGTCGAAATCATCTCAACCGGCGGAACAGCTAAACTGCTTAAAGATTCAGGTATACCTGTAATAGGAATAAGCGATATCACAAATTTCCCCGAATGCCTTGATGGAAGAGTTAAAACACTTCATCCGGCGGTTCATGGAGGTTTGTTGGCTTTACGCGATAACATAGCGCATATGGATCATATAAATGAATTGGGTATAGCTCCGATTGATTATGTAATAGTAAATCTGTATCCATTTAAGAAGACCATCCGAAAAGAAGGCGTCACCATTGAAGAAGCAATCGAAAATATTGACATTGGCGGACCTTCTATGCTGAGATCAGCGGCTAAAAATTACAAACATGTTATTGTGATAGTGGATCCTTCTGACTATGATAGGTTAATCCAAAGCCTTGACGAAAATGATGATATACCATATGAATTCAGAGCTTATCTGGCTGCGAAGGTTTTTGAGCACACGGCACACTATGATGCTCTTATATGCGAATATCTCAGAAATTATCATGAAATTGCGGGTTTTCCGAGTCTTTTGACTCTGGCATTCGAAAAAGCGGAAGATTTAAGATATGGTGAAAATCCTCATCAGATAGCTGCTTTGTATAAGGATTCATTGAATGTCGATGGAGCTTTGACAAAATACAGGCAGCTACATGGTAAGCAGATGTCTTTTAATAATATAAACGATGCTAATACTGCGATTGAGCTTTTGAGGGAGTTTGACGAGCCCACTGCTGTGGCGATTAAACATGCCAATCCATGTGGGGTGGGAAGCGGAACAAGTATTTGCGAAGCATTCAGGAAAGCTTATGAAGCTGATAAGGTATCTATATTTGGCGGTATTGTTGCCTTAAACCGACAGATGGATTTTGAAACTGCCGATATGCTAACTGAGATTTTCATAGAGGTGGTCATTGCGCCTTCCTTTACAGATGATGCGCTTAAACTATTAACACAAAAAAAGAATATAAGACTACTCGAATTGCCGGGAGTAGAAACAAAATTAAAAAGCAATACGGATGTCAAAAGAATTGCCGGTGGGCTTTTAATTCAAACAAGTGACGATAAATTGCTGGATGACGAAAAACTCGAAGTAGTAACTTATAGGAATCCGACAGAAGAAGAAAATAATGATTTGCTGTTTGCATGGAAAGTTGTCAAGCATGTTAAATCCAATGCCATAGTTATAGCAAAGAACAAACAAACTTTAGGAATTGGCACAGGACAGATGAACAGAATTTGGGCAGTCGAAAATGCGCTTAAAAGTGCTAAGGACAAAACCATTGGGGCAGTTATGTCGTCCGATGCTTTTTTTCCTTTTGATGATTGCGTTAAGACAGCGGCTTTGGCAGGTATAAGCGCAATTATTCAACCCGGCGGTTCGATTAAGGATAAGGATTCTGTGGATGCTTGCGATAGAAGTGGGATAGCCATGATTTTTACAGGAATAAGACATTTTAAACATTGAAAATAAAACCTTAAGTGGGGTGCTATATGCGAATCTTGATAATTGGCGGAGGCGGGCGGGAGCATGCGCTCGCATGGAAAATAAAACAAAGCTCACGATGCTCACGAATTTTCTGTATGCCCGGAAACGGTGGTATATCTGATATTGCCGAATGTATTGGGATAGAAGCTACTGATATTAGAGGTGCTGTTAAATTCGCAAAGCAAAACTTGATAGATCTGGCTGTAGTGGCGCCGGATGATCCGCTTGCTTTAGGTATGGTAGACGCTTTAGAGTCGGAAGGCGTCAGAGCATTTGGTCCGAGAAAAAATGCTGCCATCATAGAGGCCAGCAAGGTATTTGCTAAGGATTTAATGCACAAGTATGAAATACCGACGCCTGAATTCAGAGTTTTTACGGATTATTCCGAAGCGATATCATATTTAAGGCACACGCAATATCCGACCGTAATAAAGGCGGATGGACTTGCATTGGGTAAAGGGGTAATAATTGCGAGCAATTGCCAAGAAGCATTTGAAGTTGTTGATAATATGATGAACAAAAAAATATTTGGCATTGCAGGCTCAAGGATAATTATAGAGAGTTTTATCACAGGCGATGAGGTATCTGTACTTGCATTTACAGATGGAAAAACGATTATACCTATGATTTCGGCGAAGGATCACAAAAGAGTGTATGATGGAAATAGAGGTCCGAACACCGGAGGAATGGGCGTATTTTCACCAAGTACTACTTATAATAACGCAATTGCTACTGAGGCTTTTGAAAGAATAATCGAACCGACTATAAAAGCGATGAATAATGAAGAAAGAGCCTTTTCAGGTGTTTTATACTTTGGTTTGATGCTGACTTCAAACGGTCCATACGTTCTCGAATACAATGCGCGATTTGGTGATCCTGAAACTCAAGCGCTCTTACCATTGCTAAAAACAGATTTACTTGAAATATTTGATGCGATACTCTCTCGGAATTTGGCTGATATTAATATTAAATGGGAGGATAAAGCCTCGGTATGTGTTGTATTGGCTTCAGGAGGTTATCCGGGAGAATATATCAAAGGAAATGAGATTTTGGGCATTAATTGTCCTGTGTTTGAGGAAGATGTTTGTATATTCCATTCAGGAACAAAAAAAGTCGGCGAAAAGTATTATACAAACGGCGGAAGAGTTTTGGGAGTTACCGCTTTAGATGACTGCGTTGAAAAAGCTGCGGCTAAGGCATATAGAAATGTTGAGAAGATAAGCTTTGAAGGCATGCATTACAGAAAAGATATCGGGATCGTTTAGTTTTTGATTGGAATAGTATGATTTTATGATAGAATATATACATAAAAATTCGAGAGGAGTTTATAGAGTGGTCAGGATTAATGAAAACTACACAAAGCTGCAGGGGGCATACCTATTTTCTGAGATAGCAAAAAGAAGAACCCAATTTGCACTAGATAATCCAGGTGCTCAGATTATAAGTTTGGGAATTGGTGATGTAACCCAACCTTTATCACAACCAGTCATTGAAGCCATGCAGGAAGCAGTCATTGAGATGGGCGATGCAAAATCGTTTAAGGGATACGGACCGGAGCAAGGGTATGATTTTTTAAGGGAAATGATAGCTAAAAATGATTATCATGCAAGGGGAGTACGAATTGATACGGATGAAATCTTTATAAGCGACGGCTCTAAATGCGATACAGGTAATTTCCAGGAAATACTACATATTGATAATGTTGTAGCCATTACAGATCCGGTATATCCTGTTTATGTTGATACCAATGTTATGGCCGGTAGAACAGATGAGTTCGATAGTTCCATCGGAAGATATAAGGGTATACAGTATTTAGATTGCACTGAGCAAAGTGGGTTTAAGCCTAATCTTCCTCAGGAAAGAGTTGACGTAATATATTTATGTTCTCCTAATAATCCGACCGGTATTGCATTTTCTCATGAAGAATTAAAAACATGGGTGGATTACGCAAAAGAGAATAAGTCGTTAATACTTTTTGATGCTGCGTATGAAGCATTTATCAAAGAGAGTGAAATTCCTCATAGCATATATGAGATCGAAGGCGCGAAAGAAGTTGCCGTGGAGTTCAGAAGCTTCTCAAAAACTGCCGGATTTACCGGCACAAGATGTGCTTTTGTCGTTGTTCCTAAGCAGCTGAACGCTTTTGACAGCAAAGGAAACCCTTATTCGCTAAATGCGTTTTGGAACAGAAGACACACAACCAAATTTAACGGTGTATCTTATGTGATTCAGCGTGCCGCTGCCGCCGTGTACACGGAAGAAGGAAGAACACAGGTAAACAAAACGATAAACTATTATATGGAAAACGCCGCTTTGATACGTACAAGTCTTGAATTGCTTGGATTTAAGGTATTCGGCGGAGTAAACGCTCCATACATATGGTTAAAATGCCCTGGTAACATGGGGTCATGGGAATTTTTCAACAAACTGCTTAACGAAGCTCATCTTGTCACCACACCGGGGGTTGGATTCGGCAATAACGGCGAAGGTTATGTTCGATTAACAGCGTTTGGCAGTCGGGAGAATACTGAAAAAGCTATGGAGAGATTAAGAAAGATTGTTTTTTAGGACTATGTTGTAGCGTATCAAGATTTGAGGAGGAATAGAATGAGGGATAAGTATAGGCTTGAAATACTTGAGTTGTATAAAGATTTGAGAGTTGCTGATGTACGTGATGGAATGGACTGGAACATGATGCACCATTACGGAAGCATGTCCCAGATGATTAAGCCGTTGTACAGAACTCGCGCTGTAGGAATAGCCAAGACAGTTCGTTATTTACCTTTTCAAGGACCTATTCCGCAAATGACTTCACAAGAGTATACTCAGTGGTCAGGTTGGTATTATGGAAATGTGTGTACATACCCATGGTTGAGTCAAATTGAAACAGGTGACTTTATTGTTATAGATCAAAGTGGCGTAGATGTAGGTCTTATGGGATCAAATAACGGATTAGAAGCAGTGAAATACGGCGTGAGTGGCATTGTAACGAACGGTGGTGTCAGAGATACAGATGAGTTAATCCTTCAGAAAGTGCCCTTTTGGTCAGCCAAAATTTCTCATGGGATGGTACAGGGTAGACTTCAGTACGATGCAGGCGATATACCAATTTGTGTCGGCGGTGTTGTGGTCTATCCCGGGGATGTTGTGGTTGCCGACGGGGATGGTGTTATTGTAGTACCGAAAAAACTTGCGTTTGCTGTTGCCGAATTTGCGCAAAAGGAACTAAAAAGCGATAAACAATCAAGAAAAAAGCTTTATGACGATTTAGGAATGGCTTATGACAATACCGTGAATGGATAAGAAAGGGATGAACTAAGAATAAGGTTCGGATCTAATTGAGTTCGGAGGGGGTTTAGTTTTGATTCAAGTCAATAGAGTGAGCAAGATCTATCCGGAAAATAAAACTGTAGCTCTAAATAATCTCACTTTGCATATTGAGCGAGGGGATTTTGTCTTTCTTGTAGGGCCTAGTGGAGCCGGAAAAAGTACGCTTATAAAATTAATTTTTAGAGAGAATGATCCTACCGAAGGGAGTTTATATTTTCTCAATAGAAACATAGCCCGGATGAGAGCAGGTGAGCTCCTGAAGCATCGGCGTCAGATTGGCATGGTTTTTCAGGATTTTAGGCTTTTAAAGCAGAAAACTGTATATGAGAATGTTGCGTTCGCACTTGAAGTGATAGGCAAATCGCCTAAGAGAATAAGGGAAAAAGTGCCTGAAGCTTTAGATAAAGTGAATCTTTTAAGTAAAGCCAACGCATTTCCATCACAACTCTCAGGTGGTGAGCAGCAGCGCGTCGGGATTGCAAGAGCGATAGTCAAGGATCCTTTGCTTATTATGGCTGACGAACCAACCGGAAACCTTGATCGTGACAATTCGGTTCAGATAATGAAGCTTTTTGAAAACATCAATACGGCGGGTACAACTGTAATTATTGCTACACATGCTTGGGAATTGGTAAATTTGATGCAAAAAAGAGTAGTAACTCTTGAAGAGGGTAAGCTGGTACGCGATCAGGAATGGGGGAGATACAAATGAGCGTCTATTCATTGGGTTATTCCATGCGTCAAGTTTTTGTATCCTTGCGCAGAAATCTGGGACTGGCTCTTATAACATCCGGCATGATAGCAATCTCCCTTATAGCTGTCGGCGGATTTCTGCTTGTAGCTTTAAATCTTGAACAAGTTTTTCGCAATATCGAAACTACAATGGAAATAAGTGTTTTCTTAAATGATGAGGCTGATGTTGAAGAAATTCGTCAAAATCTTGATGACCACTCCGAGGTGTTAAGCTATATTTTTGTTCCGAGGGACCAAGGCTTGACGGAATTCGGGGAAGCAATGGGGAATATTCAGATACTAACGGATTTGACCGGTGAAAATAATCCGTTGCCCGATGTATTCAGAGTTAGGGCAAGACGAGTTGAGGCGGTTTCTGCATTAGCATCGGAGATTCAAGCATACTCTGGGGTTGAAATGGCAGATTATGGGAGAGAAACATTGAATAGATTAATAATGGCTACTGAATGGGTTAGAACCTTTATCTTAGGAACAAGTGTTATTTTGGCAATTGGTGCAATATTTCTAATAGTTACTATAATCAGAATGTCAGTTATGGCTCGACATGAAGAAATTAGTATAATGAAGTATTTAGGCGCCAGTAATTGGTTTGTCCGTTTTCCGTTTGTTTTAGGAGGTATGATCATTGGCTGGATTGGGACAATTGTAGCTGTAAGTTTGATTGGAGTCGGATATTTTCGCATAGCTGAATCCCTGCAGACAGAAGCATTAGCTTTTTTTCTGCAGCCTGTTCTTGAACCATCAAAAATTATTCCCATATTTGTTAATATGATGCTCTTAGGAACTTTAGTGGGTGGTTTAGGCAGCTTCATATCTGTACGAAAATTTCTTAAAGTATAATCGTTTTAAGCTCGTAGAAGGAAGTGATTAAGGAAGGTATGAAACGAACGTACATAAAAGCGATAATATTTTTATTGGGTTTTTCAGTTTTGATGTTTACCTTTCAGTTATCCGCGAGCAGTACTCTTGAGGAAGCTCAGGATGATGTTGAGAGAACAAAAACTGAAATTGCTGAGTTTGAGAAACTTATTGAGGATATAGAAAATGAGATCAACAAACGAATTTCCCGCATAGAAGATCTCGGTGCTGAACTTGAAACAGCGCGAACGGATCTTTTAGTCGCAGAAGAAAATATGGTCTTGGCTCAAGAGGACATGTCGAAGAGTCTTGATCTGTTTGCCGGAAGATTGCGGAGTGCCTATATGAAGCATAATGTCTCATATCTGGAAGTCTTATTTCAAGCGGAAAGTTTTGCGGATATAATCGTCTGGTGGGTGTATCTGACCAGAATTCTTGAAAATGATGTCCGTATTATAACCGATCTTGAGCTAGAACAGGCTTCGATTGCGCAAAAGCGCACTGATATTGAAAGACAAATAGCTGATATGGACGATTTAGGAAATCAGATTCAGGCCGAACAGGTGAATCTTAATGCCCAACGAGAAGAAAAGGAAAAGCTTTTATCCGAATCTGAGGGTCGATTGGAATCGGAGCTGGCAGAACTTGCGCGTCTCAGCCCGAGAGCGGAATTTAAGACTGTTTACGCAGTTGTTATAGATAACATTGAAAATGCAAGACCACATCATGGGATAAATGAAGCCAATGTCGTATACGAATACGAAGTAGAGGGTGGAATAACGAGGTATTTAGCTCTGTTTTCAAGCTTTCCGACCAAAGTAGGTCCGATTCGAAGTGCCAGATTTCATAGTGCTGTCCTAGCAATGGAGAATGATACATCTTATATTCATGCCGGAGGCGGGGTGGATGTGTTACAGGCGATGAGAAGTCTTGGAGTTAAATCAATAAATGAATTAACTTGGGACGGTGAAGGTTTCTTCCGAGACGGAAGGAGAAGAGCACCACATAATCTTTATGTAAACTTAGCAGATCTGGGAGTTGAAGACAAGCCTGAACAGTTCATTATGAGGCCGGCATATTTGAGCCGCAGAGGTACAGAAATACGCAATATAACGATTGAATATAACCGCAGGCACATTGTCAGTTATACTTATGATCCGCAAAAGGAAGCATACAGGCAGATGATAAACGGAGAAAGGGTTAGGGATGCTCAAGGCAAACAAATATATGCGCGAAATGTAATAATAGCTTATGTGCCTTATGAAATCGATTTATTTCTCAGACCGACAGCAGAATTGGTTGGAGAAGGAGAAATCGACTTTTATTCTATGGGACAACACTTTAAAGGCAGATGGCGAAAAGAGGACTTACATTCGCCAACACGCTTCTACTTTCTGGATGGTGAGGAAATACAAAGAGTTTATGGTCAGACTTGGATACATTTGATGAGGGCAAACTAATCATTGCGTCTTCCCAGCATTCCCGATAAGAGAAGTAACCTTAATAGTTGCATCACAGCCATAAGAGTCGCAGCTATATAAGTAAGAGCTGCGGCGTTTAATACTTTTCGAGCGGGCGCTATTTCGTTGCGCATAAGATACCCGCCTCCTTCAAGCGCCTCTATTGCGCGGTTGCTTGCGTTGAACTCAACCGGCAAGGTAACAAGCTGAAAAAGTACCGCTAAACTAAATGCGAAAACACCTATCTCGATCAAAGAGGGGGCAGCTAATATAATCCCCAGGAAAAAGAGAGGGAAAGCAAGCTGCGATCCGATTGTAGCTATCGGCACTATTGTGCTTCTTATCTTAAAAGGGACATAACTTTGTTCGTGTTGCATGACATGACCCGCTTCGTGAGCGGCAACTCCTAAAGCCGCAAGAGACGATGAATTATAAACAGAAGCAGAAAGCCTTAAGACACGCTTTCTTGGGTCATAATGGTCGGTTAAAACACCTTTTGTCATTTCTACCGGTACGTCATCTATGTGATTGCTCTTTAGGATGTCTCGCGCTACCTGTGCTCCTGTTAGGCCGCTTTTAGCACCTACCCTTGAATATCTGTTGAAAGTGTTCTTTATCTTGAATTGAGCATACATAGCCAGTAAAAGCGCCGGTAAAAGCAAGATCATCGTATTGTCAAAAAATAGTGGCATAAGAAACTCCCTTCATAAACGAAAAATTCTGTGAGTAGTAAATACCATTAACCACAACAAAATACTAATATATATCTGTAGAAAAGTCAAGTAATTGGCTTAGACATCATACTTTTGAAAGAATTGCGATATCGGCATATAAAAGTATTCAAGGTTTTTGGGAGGACGATTCCTTAAGCGGACCGCTTCTCTCGGACGTGAAAATGCCCATCTGAGTATTCTCATCCAGATAGTTGCCAAAGCAGTTAATAGATTTTTTTGCGCAGGGTACAGGGTGAATCCAAAACGACGTAAGCCTGGACCATGAATAGTCATTCCGCCGATAGCTTTGATCTTCGTATGAAGTTCATGTGAATGCAAGTATTTACAAAGAATAATTAACTCTGCTCTTATATAAGGAGAAAGTTGCAAATCAGAGGCGACCGTTGCATTTCCTACCGATCCTTTTGCCAATATGATGTTTGATAGATGCATTTCGATTATGAAATCTCCTTTACTCAGTCTACTTTTATCGGTAAGTTCGAGAGTTTTTCCTTTGTATCTAGCTGTTCTAATGCATAGAAGGCCATAACTCGAGCCGTCTATCGGTTGAATTCTTTTAATTTTACTTATAAGCTTTTCCCACTGGACGATTAAAGACCTAATCAAAGTTTTAAGCATTCAATTTACCTCCTAATTCCTCCAACGTTATAAATCGATAACCTTGAAGTTTCAGGGAGTGGATTATAACCGGCAAAGCTTCGACGGTTTTTTTGGGTGCAGGATAGTTATCACCATTATCATGCAATACTATTATCGCACCGGATTTGGTTTTGGTTATAACAGTATTTGCAATTTTTTCGGGAGTTATATCAGATTTCCAGTCGTAGGCTGTAACAGACCAATAAGTAAGTGTTAATCCTAATTTTTTCGCTGCATATGGTATAAGTAGATTGAATGTTCCCCAAGGTGGGCGATACCATAGTGGTTGTCTGCCGGTTATATTTTTTATAGTCGAGCAAGACTTCGCTAAGTCTTTAAGAAAAGCAGTAGGAAACATAAGCCATGCATGGATATGCGAATAGGAGTGAGTTCCGATCGTGTGTCCGTCAGTCTGAATATTCTCGATTATGTCCGGGTATAAAAGTGCATTTTTGCTGACTACGAAAAATGTTGCTTTAACTCCGTATTTTTTCAATATCCTGAGTATTTGAGGTGTATATTCAGGATTCGGGCCATCGTCAAATGTCAATGACACATTAAGTCCGTCATTACCTCCGCATCGCAGAACAGGTTTTGAAAAGTTTCGCAGCCATATGTTTGGAATTAGACAGTAAACCATAAAATAGGTAATAATTAATGTCAGGGCTGCATAATACCACATATCATTCTCCATTCAGACTTGTTTCAGTCTGATAGAACGCCTGCTTTTTAATGTAGGCGTCCTGTATTTGGGTTTTGGAAATTTTATACTTATATCCTTATTTAAGTCTAAAAACTTTAATATTATACAAGCTGCATCTTTTGAGGCGGTTGGTTTTGATATCCTCATTGTTGACTGTTTCATTTCATCCAATATAGAAGGATTGCGTACAAAGTTCATGATATATTCAACTGCCGAATCTTCATCGTTTGCCAGCACCGCACAATTATGTGAGAGCAGAAAGTGAACGTTTCCGGATTCATGACCGGGGAGAGGGTTGTGTATAATCGCAGGAAGATTTTTGGCTAATGCCTCAAATATAGTAACACCGCCGGCTTTAGTAAGTAAAAGATCGGACATTTCCATAAGCTCCGCAATATTTTCTACAAATCCCAATACTCTTATCGGTACGAGGGAAATGGAGGATAATTGATGCAATTTTTTGTACATTGTGTGGTTTGTACCGGTAACAGCTAAAATCTGTATCGGGATCGAAGCGGTCGACAACATTGAGCATATCGTTTCCGCTCCTGATAAGAACCCGCCGCCGCCGCCCATAACCATAAGAGTGAACAAATCCGGATTCAGTTTGTATTTGTGCCAAGACTCATTTGAGGACGCCTGACGCTCAAATCCGTCTCGTAAGGGAATTCCCGTTACATGGATGATTTCGCTTGGAACATTAATTCTCCTAAGTCCCTCGGCGACAATTTCCGTCGCTACCAGATATGCATCTACATTTGGGTGGACCCATTGGCTGTGCACAGCTACATCGGTGATAACTGTAATAAGAGGAATATCAATATTTTCCCGGATTTTGATAGCGGATACTACGCCTGCCGGATTAGGGAAAGTGCAGACAACAACTCCCGGTGACAATCTTTCCAGAGTTTCCATAAGCTTCTGACGTCCGACTGCGTGAACAGTTTGATTGAGCCTCGAATTAGGGCTTAAGTTTCTGGTAGCTTCATAAAACCATTGGTATCCATAAGTAAAATGCTTAATGCTTTGCTCATAGCTGAAACGTATGAGATGCTTAAGTAACGGATCTACATGGTCGAAAAAGTCATAAATTACAATATTAAGATCCGGTCGCTCTTTTACAAGGCGTGACTTCAAAGCGCCTGATACTTGATAATGGCCTGTTCCAAGATTTGCGGAGAGTATAAGCACGTCGCATTTTTCTTGCCCGGAAAATGACTTCAAAGCGCCTGATACTTGATAATGGCCTGTTCCAAGATTTGCGGAGAGTATAAGCACGTCGCATTTTTCTTGCCCGGAAAAAGACATAACTTAAAAACCTCCAGCCGGTCAAAACTATATAGAAACCGCAAACTGTTCCTTTGGATTTAGCTTAACCTATAATTTATTTACGACAATCAGAAAGAAACGATAATTCCTTTATTGTCACAATACATACTACTCAGCGCAGCAGTCGGAAGAATCAAAATCTCCTTAAAAGCGCATCTTTTCATAATTTCTTCCTTAAGCCATTTGGCTCTCTCGATATTGTTGACATGAGCAATAGCTAAGACCTTATCTTCAACGAATTTTGCGTTTTCAGATATGATCTCAACTAGGCGCATAAAAGTCTTATCAACGCCTTTGGTTTTCTCAATAAGTTGAATATTACCATCGCTGTCAGCGCCCATAATTGGTCTGATTTTTAAAAGTGTTGCAATAGCGCCTTTGAATTTTGAGATTCTACCGTTTTTAATGAGATTATTCAAAGAGCCCGCAACAAAGTACGTTTTCATATCATCAATGTATTTTGTGACTTGACTGACTATATCAATATTTGCTATATTTTGACGATACAAATCATGTATTTTCATTGAAATTAATGTTTCGGCAACTGAAGCGCTTTTAGAATCAAAAACATGAATAAACTTTTCGGAAAAATCCTCAAGAAACATATCTTTGGCAAGTTTTGCGCTGTTAAATGTAGCGCTTAGCTTTGACGATATAGTGACTAAATAACAGTCCTCGTCACCATGCAAATGCTCAAGAAAGTCTCCTGGTGAAGGGCAAGCTGAACGTGGCGCTGACGGTGATTTCTCCATCTCAGTTATAAAATGATTCACATCTATATTTTCATCGTCTACATATTCTTTTTCATCTATGTAAAGCTTGAAAGGTACTAAGTTAATGTTGTAATGCTCTTTTAGCTCCGAGTTCATGTCGTTTGCACTATCGGCAATTACTTTAATTGGCATATGGTTCTCCCCTATTGTAAAAATTATGTTTTGAAACACAAAATAATTATATGCCAAATAGACTCAGTTGACAATATAAATTCAAAAATGGATGTAATACACACAATATGTGTGATAAAATAGCAATATTAAGTTTGCGAAAGGGAGAATAAAATGCTCGATTTATCCGGGCTTGCACCACAAATTGAGAAAATGGCAGCAGAGAGCAGGCTTGATATAAATAAGTATACATTTAAGATTAGCAATGCCGGTCTTGCATTTGATGATTATGATAAAAATCCGGACTTGTGGCTTGATAAAATAAACTCAGATAACCATCATTTTTTCGTAGCTTTTCCTCAAGGTCGGATTTCTGATGTTTTTTCACTTCCGAAATCTTTCGTACCATATACGATTGTAGCTGTTGACGGTTCGCAGATTGATATTGATACCCATGAGATTGCCTTGTGTTATGTTTTAAATTCCGGAAGGGTCGCAATTCACTATGGGACAGGCGAGCTTTCTCATATGGACAGCGCTTCCAAACTTTTTTACAGGGATGAAGATCTCTATAAGCATGGAGAAAATGGATTGGTGTTGGTACAAGGTGACAGAATAGCGGAGTTGCGGTTGATAATGGAAGCTTCAGAGCTTAAAAAGATGATCATTGAGCATCGCAAAGAATACGTGCCGCTCGTCGCCTTCGTTGACGGCAGACTGGTTTCATGGGATAGGACAGGCGCTGCCAGAAAAGATCCTTCAGCTTTTAGTGCCCCGTATTTTGAGGAAGCTTTTAAAATTGGTCAACTCTATAGAATTCCGGTGGCAGGGTATGTCTCAGGTTCGCGAACTTCACTGGTGGTAAATACATTAAGGGCTAAAGATTGCGTAAAGCCTGTTATGAATTGCTTAAAGTGCGAACATAATGATGAAAAAAATGCGAATTGTAAAATGTTGGAAGGAGTTAGAGATACTGCACTTTTCAACAAAGTCTTAAAGTTAGGTGAAAGGTCTTGTCACTTCTACGGGGGGATTAATTCTTTGCCTTCGAATACCGCTCCGCTTTACCGCATAGGCTTTTTCTATGTAAATGTTGGAAGTGAAATCGCAAGGGTTGAAGCTCCCGATTATGTGCTTGAGAATATGGATTTATTGAATTTGCTGCATTGGGTGACATTTGATCAGGCTCAAAAAGGAATGGGATACCCGATAGCTTTGCAGGAGGCGCATCATTTTGCAGTAATAAAAAGCGAAGACAAAGAGAGATTTTATCACTTACTGAGGCAACAGATGGCTCGTCACGGTATACCACTTAAGGTAACACATAAAAAACTAGGGAAGAACTCAAGAATATTTTAAGGTTAGGGGACACACCGCCGCTTTCTGTGAATGAATACTGCGGTATGTCCCCAATTTAAAGGAGGTAAGCAGATTGATAGCTGAAGTTATAGAGAGTAAAACTGATCAATTTGTTGCAGAAACTGTCAAATACCACGAGATTCCTGGTTTTGGTTCATTTGTGAAAGTACAGGATGGAACAAGAAGAATTTACGGAATAGTATCAGGAGCTTATACAGGTAGTCTTGATGGTTCAGGCAAAGCCCGAGCTTTTTTTAAAAGCTTGCAGGAACTCGAATTAGAACAGCCTCAGATATTCAGTCTTCTAAGGACTGAATTTACAGCCGTTGTAGCAGGCTACTTAGAAGCAGGCATTTATAGATCTTATTATCCTCCTGTGCACATTAGGCTGCACCTTCCCGTTGAAAGATGCACCGATGAGGAAGTGTTAAAAATATCAACAAATACAGGATTTTTAATAAAAACTTTAAACTGCCCGAACGGTAACGGCGATGAATTGACAGCGGCGGCGCTGCGTACGGTTGCCATTTTACATGATAATCCAAAAGAGTACCTCCTAAATGCCGGCCGGGAACTTCTTAAAATGCTGTCATATGATACGCAAAGACTAAAATCAGTTATTGAAAGGGTTGATATTCTGTGAAGGGGACTATTCTGCGAGGCTCATTATCCGGAGGATTTGACATAAGGTTAGATATTGGCGAGGAAATCGAAAAAATCAAAGTAGGTACATTTTGTATCGTCGAAGGCAGAACATATGATTTTCTCGCTATGGTTATGGATGAGGATATTGAAGCCGCAAACCCAAAAGCAATTTATGAAACAAGCCATACCAGCTCTTTATTGAATGAAATAGTTAAAGGCACAGGTATACTGGATAAGGTCAAGATCCAGCCCATGCTTGCTATTGATCGAGAAGATGGCAGAGTTATGCCTGTTAAAAGCATCCCATCACATCTTTCAAAAGTGAGGGAAGCCGCCGAAAACGACGTGTTTGCCGTATTTGGTAATCCGGACGATACAAACTTTCATATAGGCTATCCGCTTGATATGGAGCATATACCGGTATGCATAAATCTTGAAAGATTTATTGAACGTTCAAACGGGATTTTCGGGAAATCAGGTACGGGTAAGACATTTTATACGCGTATTATGCTATGCGGAATGATAAAAAGCGGATTATGCAACACACTTGTTTTCGATATGCATTCAGAGTATGGGTGGGAAGGCAAGGATGAGGATAAAACAAGAAAGAAAGCAAAGGGATTAAAACAGCTTTTTGGCGCTGAAGTAGCAATTTTTACACTTGATCCTGAATCTTCAAGGCGAAGGGGGGTGCGTCCTGATTATGTAGTAGAAATACCGTACCGTTCAATTGACGCCGAAGACATTGCGATGGTTTGGGAAGAGCTTAATTTAAACCAAACTGCACTTGAAGTCATTTTTGTCCTCCAAAAGCATTTTGCTGCAGATTGGTTGTTTAAGTTTCTTAATATGCCGGCATCTGAAATTCTTAGTTTTGCCGAAGAAACAGGTTCTCACTCCGGAGCGTTGCAGGCTTTGCAACGAAAGCTCATAAAATTGCAAAAATTGCCATTTATTAAAGAAAATCCGGTCGATGACGCTGTTGAGCGTATCATGCAATACATTGACAACGGAATGAATGTAGTGCTCGAATTCGGGCATCAAAGGAGTATGCTTGCATATATGCTGGTAGCAAACATATTAACAAGGCGTATTCACGAGTTATATGTGATGCGAAGCGAAAAAGCGTTATCAAACGAAACTATAGTAAATACACCTTTGGTTATTGTAATTGAGGAAGCACATAAGTTTTTAAACAGGGAAACGGGAAGACAGTCTATTTTCGGTATGATAGCAAGAGAAATGAGAAAGAACAATGTAACTTTGCTTGTTGTTGATCAGCGGCCATCCGAAATTGATTCCGAAGTTCTTTCACAGCTTGGGACAAAAATAATAGCTCTGTTGACAGAAGAAAAGGATATCGACTCAGTTTTATCCGGCGCTAACCACGCAAAAATGCTGAAAAATGTGCTTGCGACACTTGACACAAAACAGCAAGCATTGATTTTAGGACATGCGGTTCCGATGCCTGTGGTCATACGAACCCGCACATATGGGGAAGACTTCTATAACGATATGCAAACCGGGAACACAAAGATATCCGGATTTAAGGGTAATGTGAACAAAAGAGCAACTGAATCAGGGAACAATGTACAGGGAAAAGATTTTGAAGATCTTATGAAGGAGCTTTATGGAACATGAATGAGCATATAAGGATTATACATACCGCCGACCTTCATATAGGCACACAAAATTATGGGAAGATTGATCCTTCAACCGGTTTGCATACGCGCCTTCTGGATTTTTTGAAGACTTTTGACGAATTGGTCGATCAAGCCATTGACAGCGATACTGATATAGTGCTTATTTGTGGAGATGTATTTAAAAGTCGTGAACCTGATGTCACCCAGCAAAGAGAATTTGCAAAAAGAATAAAGCGTCTGTCAAAAGAAGGTATTGTCGTATACATAGTAATAGGAAACCATGATCTGCATAATGCCTCCGGTAAAGCTACATCGGTTGAGATATATGACATAGTAGGACTTCCGGGAGTTTTTGTAAAAAGAAGGCCTGGGATTGATATCATAAATACAAAACGCGGCAAAATTCAGTTGGTTGCCTTGCCTTACGTTACTTCGGCTAATCTTTCCTGTGAAGGCATGTCGATTGAGGAATTATCACTTGAGATGCGTAAAAGATTATATGAGTTGACCGAACAGTTATCCGCAGGTATAGACATGACGCTGCCTGCGATTTTAGCTTCTCACTATTCGGTCATCGGAGCGGATTCAGGCTCTGAAAAGGGTATAATGCTGGGCAGGGAAGTTACATTGCCGGTATCGTTGTTTGAAAGATCGGAATATGAATACGTGGCTATGGGGCACATACATAAGCACCAAAAACTGGGGAACAATCCACCGGTTGTATACAGCGGCAGCTTAGATCGAGTGGACTTTAGCGAGGAGAACGAAGATAAGGGCTTTGTTGAGCTGTTTGTAAAGAAAGGGGAAACACACTATAACTTTGTCAAATTAAACACCCGTCCATTTAAAACGATTTCTGTCGATGCTTCATCGGGGGATCCTTTCCATAAATCAATACAGGCAATTGATGAAATTAACGATTTAAGCAGAACAATAGTTAAACTAAAAATAAGCATTGAAATAAGCTCGCTGCATAATTTAAATGAATCCGAGCTTTACAAGCTGCTTCGCCAGAATGCCTTTTATGTAGCGGGAATAGAAAAAACCTTCAGTCGCGACACTTCTCATTTGCGACATCCGGGGCTGACGGAGCGTATGGATGCTAAGCAAGCTCTATCTGAGTACATTTCGAAAAAGGATGATTACTCGAAAATCAAAAGCGATTTACTGCTGGAAAATGCACTTATTTTAGATGAAATTAGCATGGAGGCGAAGAATGAAGCCGATTAATCTATATATGAGGAATTTCAAATCATATGGCGAAAATGCTCCCGAGCTTGATTTTAGAAATTTTGACATAATACTTCTTACAGGGGATAACGGAAACGGCAAATCATCGATAGCTGATGCCATAGCATGGGCTTTATGGGGCCAATGTAAGGGAGTCACTCTGCGCAGCGGTATGGACGATTTGGTTAGGGCGGGTTCAATCGAGATGGAAGTAAGCTTTACTTTTGATGAAGACGGTGTGGTTTACAAGGTTATAAGAAAACGTGATAAAAAAAGAGGACAGTCATCCCTTGATCTATTAATTTATGATGATGTGAATAGTTTCCTTCCCGCAGGTGGGAGTACGATATCTGAAACTCAAGCAAAAATTGAAAAGATAATCAAGCTTGACTATGATACCTATCTTTGCACTGCTTATCTGAGTCAGGGCAAAGCCGATCTTTTTGCGATGAAAACGCCTAAAGAAAGAAAACAAATACTCTCTGAGATTTTAAACTTATCAATATATGATCGGCTCGAAAAGAAGGCTTTGGAAAAGAGAAGGCTTACAGAGAATAATACTGACGTTTTAGATAGGGAGATTAATTCATTTCTTGATATGATATCTGAGAATAACGATGTCGAGGCGCGCCTGAATGAGGTGTTTGAACAACTTGGCAAAATTGAGAAACAAAAGCAGGTTATATTGGAAAAATTGCAGACGTTACAGACAAATCTGCAAGAGATGGAGCTTTGCAAAAGAAAAGAGCACCTAAAGAAAGAAAACAAATACTCTCTGAGATTTTAAATTTATCAATATATGATCGGCTCGAAAAAAGGGCTTCGGAAAAAAGAAGAGTTTCGGAGAATAATAGTGAAGTGCTGGATAGGGAGATTAATTCGGCTCTTAATATGATAACTGAGAATAATGATGTCGAGGCGCGCCTGAATGAGGTGTTTGAACAACTTGGCAAAATTGAGAAACAAAAGCAGGTTATATTGGAAAAATTGCAGACGTTACAGACAAATCTGCAAGAGATGGAGTTTTGCAAAAGAAAAGAGCAAGATTACCGTGAAAATCTTCATAGTATAAGGCGTGAAAAAGAAGTTCTCGAAAAAAATCTGGCAATAGTTTCCGACAGAATTAAAGCTTATCAACTGCTTTTGCAAGATGAAATCGTTATATCTCAAAAGTATAAGAGATTTCAACAATTGCGGGCTGAAAACGATATTCTAAACAATAAATCACGGCGTCTTTCAGATCTGGATAAACAGAAGACTGCAGCGGAACAGGAAATAAAAACAAAAGAGATCTCCATAAAAAATGACATCAGGTTGATCGAGCAGGAGGCAAAACAGCATCGACTTAAGATTGATAAGAAGGATGAATTATTAAGTACAAAAACCAAACTGAGCGAAGAACTAAAAAAACTTGATGAGGCGGAACATCATCTGTTGGTCCTTGAGGAGGCCGTAAAGAATGAAACCAAGATATTTTCCATGCTTTCTGCGAGCGTCAAAGTATTAGATGAGAAACGAAGTGAGAACATTGAAAAGCTTGAAAAACTTAAGAATGCCCAAAGTATTTGCCCGGTGTGCTCAAATTTGCTTGATGATGTCCATAAGGAAGAATTGATCGAAGAGGCTGTTGCTTTCGATGCGAGACTTCAGGAAGAGACTATAAAGGCAAAGCTTGAAATAAAAGCAACTGAAGACAGAATAAGAACACAAAACAAGATTATAAATGATGTAAAAAGTAAATTAAAGGGGCGAGCTTCAGCTGAAGGACAATTAAGAGCGGCATTAGGCCAATTAGACGATGCGGAAGTTTCAAGAGTTGAGATTGAAAGACTAAATAAGAATGTTTACCTACTGCAAAACTCGCTTGCCAATCGTGATTATGCTATAAATGAGCAGGATAAATTAAGCAGCTTAATCGAATCGATCAATGTAGTTGGCTATGATCCCGAACTGCACAAACGTATTGAAAGCGAACTTAAAACTCTGGGCTCTTATCAGGATAGTTGGATAGAATTACAAAAGGCTGGGGCTGCTTTAAGCGCTGATGTTGAAAATCGAGGACATCTAATTTCGACCCTTAAACAAAAGGAAAAAGCTCTCGTAGATCTTGATGCACAAATTAACGAGTTAAGCGTTAAGACGAAAGGTATGCCGGTCATTAAAGAGCAAATCCAAACTACACAAAGCGAAAGAAATATCATTGAGTCGAACGCAAAGGATTTGGAAACAAAAAGAGGTATGCTTATTGAGCGGCATAATGCCGTAAAGCGCGCTCAAAAAGAAATTCTAATCAAACAGACAGAGCTGGATGGAAAATTTAAGAAAGATGGTTGTGATATACAAAATTTTAGCTGAAATATACGGAAAAGGAGGTATACAGGCCGCAATAATAGAAAACGCAATTCCGGAATTGGCTTATAAGACCAATGAGATCTTGAGCAAGATAACCGACGGGAGGCTAAATGTTGAATTCTTGACTCAACGGGATAAAAAAAGCGGCGGTACTATAGAAACACTTGACATAAAGATCTCGGATGAATTCGGAACACGCAAATATGAAACATACTCGGGCGGAGAGGAATTCAGAATAAATTTTGCAATAAGGATAGCATTATCGAAAGTGCTAGCACATAGAGCCGGAGCTTCTTTGAGAATGTTGATACTTGATGAGGGCTTCGGGGCTTTGGATGAACAGGGTAGAGAGAAATTGGTTGAAGCTATAAACTCCATAAGGGATGAGTTTGATAATATTTTGGTAATCACTCATATACAAGATCTAAAAGAAGCTTTCCCGTTGAGGCTTGAAGTTACAAAGGAAGTCAACGGATCTACCTTTAAAATGACAGGATGAAATGGTAATTTTGTAATTGCGCATAAATTAAATTTACAGTAAAATAGTGACATTACACAAAAACCGCAAAACCATCACATACCGACAAGGAGGAATATTCTTATGCCCAAGAAAGAAACGATTGCGTTGATTCTTGCAGGAGGACAGGGTTCAAGACTTAAGTCACTCACAAAGAACAATGCCAAGCCTGCTGTACCCTTTGCCGGCAAATATAGAATAATTGATTTTACCTTAAGCAACTGCGCCAACTCTTACATAGACACCGTGGGAATTCTGACTCAGTATCAGCCTCTTATACTTAACGCACATATAGGAATAGGGAGCGCATGGGATTTAGACAGGGTGTTTGGCGGTGTCAGAATGTTGCCTCCGTATATGAGCGATAAGGGAGGATATTGGTATAAAGGAACTGCTGATGCGGTGTTTCGTAACATAAACTACATAGATTACTATTCCCCTGAGTATGTTTTGGTTTTATCAGGTGATCATGTCTATAAGATGGATTATTCGATCATGCTTCAACATCACAAAAAAAATAATGCACATTGCACTATTGCAGTGATAGAAGTGCCTAGGGAGGATGCTTCCAGATTCGGAATTATGAACACTTATCCTGACAATAGAATATACGAATTTGAGGAGAAACCCCAAAACCCTAAAAACAATATGGCTTCAATGGGAGTGTATATGTTTAAATGGGAACAATTAAAACGGTTTTTATACGAGGATCAGGAGGATAACACTTCGGACAACGATTTTGGCAAGAACATAATACCTAGAATGCTTAATAGCGGACTTAATATGTATGCCTATCCCTTTAGCGGTTACTGGAGAGACGTCGGTACGATTGACAGCTACTGGAATGCGAGTATGGATATTTTGTGCCCTGATGTATTAGCACTTGATTTGTTCGAAGATGATTGGAAAATTTATGCCGCAGATTATTCATATCCGCCTCAGTATATAGGAAAAAACGCAACGGTCAAGATGTCTATGATAGCCGATGGATGTACGGTGCTAGGCCAGGTTGAGAACTCGATACTGTCACAGGGAGTATATGTTGGAGAGAATGCTATAATTAAGGATTCTGTTATTTTAAGCAATGTAATGATTGAAAACGGTGCGCTAATCAATAAGTGTGTGGTGAACAGCCGCTCGCAAATTGCGTCAGGTTCAAGGATTGGGAATGGTAAAGACGTACTGCTATATTCGGGTGATGGACTGATAGAATAGCAATCTTACCCCAATATTGGGGACGGTTCTATCGATGGGACAGATCTGCTGAATGAGATGTTGCTTCAGTAGAATTACTCATTCCGAACCATGGGGAAGGTTCGTATGTCGATATACCTCGCTGTAGTAATAGTTATAGCAAGAAAATGAGGAGATGAGGAACTTATGTTAAAGAATTATATGGGAATAATAACACTGAACGAGGATGACAGCGATATCAGGAGTTTAACGAAGGCCAGACCAATAGGTTCTATTCCTGTGTTCGGAAGATACAGAGTAATCGATTTTATGCTCTCGAATATGGTAAACAGCGCTATAACCAATGTTGTTATATTTACAATGGGTAGTTCAAGATCGCTTAGAGATCATTTAGGAACCGGAAAACCATGGGATTTAAACAGAAAAATAGACGGCTTATACATATTTAGCCACGCAAACGACAAGATGCCTTTAACAGAGATTAATCTTTTGAAAAGTAACCAGGAAAGCCTTCTTAGAAGTAAAAAGAGCGAACTTATAATGGCTCCTTCCTACATGCTCTGCAATATTGATCTTGGTGCCGCTGCGGATTTTCATGAGACTTCAGGCGCTGATGTAACAATTGTTTACAAAAAGACATATGGAAAACAAAGTATGTTTCTGGATTGCGGTGTCCTCAATTTTGAAGCTGATGGAGTAAGAGTAGCCAGCATAGGCAGAAATACGGGTGTGCAAGAAAACATATGCATCTCAACGGAAATATTTATTATGAACAAGGAATTTTGTCTTGATTGTGTTGAAAAAGCATTGCATCAGGGAAGCTTCACTACCGTAAAAGACTATATTTACGCTAATGTAAGCAGGTTCAATGTTTCAGGCTATGAGTTTTCAGGTTATCTTGGTTGTATCAATTCTGTAAGTTCATACTTCAAAGTGTCTATGGATGTGTTGAAAGAAGAAGTTATGCCTGAACTATTCATGGACAAATCAAGGATTTATACAAAATCAAACGACTCCCCCCCGACTAAATACATGCCAAACGCAGAGGTCTCAAACTCTCTTATAGCAAATGGTTGTATAATAGATGGGACTGTCAAAAACAGCATTTTATCACGGGGAGTGGTTGTTAAAAGCGGAGCGCAGGTAACAGATTCAGTAGTCTTTGCGCGTACCATTATAGGGAAAGACGCGATGATCAAAAATGCCATCCTGGATAAGGCGGTGGTTGTGGAACACGGAAAAGTGCTGGTAGGTGACCCCGTTTATCCTATAGTCATAGAGAAAGGGAACAGGCTGCTCTAGTCGAATGTGTGTTGGATTTTTGGTAATTAACAGGAAGTAGGTATATGGAGAATTGACTTTTATAGAAGTTACACCAATTGATGTTAAAATCGAAACGCACGATTTTGATAATTGCGAAACGCATGAGTTATCAGGTACATATTACAATTATGATATTACTCGTTGGATCGATTGTTTGAGCGAAAAATATGACGGTAATGTGCAATTGATCTATATAGATCCTCCCTTTATGACAGGGCAGGATTACTACTACACCCAAAGAGTGGGGAGCAATGGCTGGCAGGGAGATCGATCCGGTATAATAAAGCATTTGGCTTATAAAGATGCGCGTTCTTTTGAAAAAGACAGCTTTCTTTCCATGATGAATAACGTTCTTAAAGCTGCTCACCGGTTGTTATCGGATGAGGGCAGCATTTTTGTTCATGTGGACTACAGATTGAGCACGTACATGAGAATTATGCTTGATGATATTTTCGGTGAGGAGAATTTTCTTAATGAAATCATCTGGCAATACAACAGCGGCGGCAGATCGACAAAACATTTCAGTAGAAAGCATGACAATATACTCTTTTATCGGAAAACAGAAAAACATTATTTTAACATAAAGGAATCTGCGATACTAAGGGGTAGCACCAAGCGTAACAACATGAAAAAAGGCATTGACGAGCAAGGCAAGGTATTTTACTCAATAAAATCGGCAGGGCGCGAATACAGATATTATGAAGATGAATATATAAACCCGGGGGATGTGTGGGGCGACATATCTCATCTGCAGCAAAAAGATCCCGAACGTACAGGATATGATACTCAAAAGCCTGAAAAGCTGATAGAGAGGATTCTTAAAGTATCGACTCGCGCAGGTGATCTTGTGATGGATCTTTTTGCGGGTTCCGGGACGTTACCGGCAGTTGCGCAAAAGCATGGGAGGAATTGGGTTGGGATTGACAGCGGCATATTTTCTCTTCACGTGTCAAGAAAGCGCCTTATCAACTCACAAAATGGAAACGGGTGTTTTAAGCTGACTTTTTATCACAATGAATCGTTTAGCGAACCCGCAATGAAAAATGTACCGGAATTCGAATATTGTTTGCTTGATAACGGACAGCTTGAGATAAAGCTTAAACAATATACTTCAGATTGCTTAAAGGTGATCTTAAGCCCGGACAAACTTCAAAACGGATTGAGCTTGATTGACTATTGGGCGGTTGGATATATTAACGCAGGAATTTTCGAAACAGCAGGGTTTGAAACACGCACACTGAAGCAACCTGATTTGATTGGAGTGTTGAAGATCGAATCAAGAGAAAATAAAACAATAGGGATACATGTAATTGATGTTAATGGGAAGCAAGGGTTTTATATATTAAACGCATAATTTGACATGCGAACATGTTGATTGTAAAATTGCATTGTGTATAGTGACATATGTTGATTGAATAACGATTTCATGTATAAACAGCTCCTGAAAAATTGATAATAAGAAAAGAGGTTATTATCAAACATTTAGGAGGAAAGTTATGACAGGCAAAGTAGAAAAGAAGAATCAGCATCTTGCAGGGATAAGATGCATAGTCAACAGTTGTTACTATAATGCGGAAGGCAGTTATTGCAACGCCGCCAGGATTGAGATTCAGCCCCCTAACGCTTCAAACACACAGGATACTGACTGTGCGACCTTTACTCACGCATAAGCTTGTATCAACAAAGAAGGGTGCTGATCCGTCAGGGTCAGGCCCTTTCTTTATGCTTGAGATTAGATGGGAGGATGTATGCGTACTACAAAAGCAGTAATAAACTTATGCAACCTTGATCATAATGTAAAAGAGCTTGTTAAGTTGCTGAAACCGGGAACAAGTTTCATGGCTGTGGTAAAAGCCAACGCATACGGACACGGAGCTTATGCTGTGTCGTCACAGGCTTTAAAATCCGGAGCCTCATGCTTGGGTGTGGCAACTGCTGAGGAAGGAGCAGAACTGAGAGAGGCTGGCATTAAAGCTCCTATACTGGTTTTAGGCGGTATAGATATTTCTGATGTGGAAACTGTATCACAATTCGATTTGGACCAATGCGTTTTTTCAACCGATTTACTGGACGGCTTGAATAAAGAGGGGATAAAGCGAGGAAAACGTATAAATATACATATAAAAATAGATACCGGCATGAATAGAATAGGTATATCACGCGTAGAAGAGTTCGAGTTGGCGCGATTTTTAAAAGAAGCGAAAGAACTAAGCAATTTGCGATTGGATGGGATATTTACGCATTTTGCAACGGCGGACGAAGCCGATAGAACTTTTACGCGCGAACAGTTGGAACGTTTCACGGAAATGCTGAACATCGTGAAAAAACACAATCTTCAACCCAAATGGGTGCATGCGGCAAACAGTGCGGCTATTCTGGTTAGTCCGGACACGCATTTTAACCTTGTGCGCGCAGGAATAAGCATGTACGGATATTATCCTTCATCAGAAATGGATAAAACGCAGGTAAGCTTGCTTCCGGTCATGCAATGGGAAACAAGGATTCTATGTGTAAAGGAAGTAAACCAAGGGGAAAGCATAAGCTACGGCAGGACTTTCTACGCTCCTACTCCTATGAGAATAGCAACTTTGCCGATAGGGTATGCGGATGGGTATAAGCGCATTCTTAGCAATAAAGGGCATGTGTTGATAGCAGGTGTTAAAGCTCCTGTAGTCGGGCGGATATGTATGGATCAAATGATGGTTGATGTAACGCACATACCGCAGGCTAAACCCAATGATGCAGTGATTTTATTGGGTATGCAGCATGACGCTTCTATTGATGCGGATTATCTCGCTAATCTTTGCGATACAATTTCGTATGAGATTTTAACCTCAGTTAGTGTAAGAGTAAGACGCATATATACTACTGACAATGGTGCCGAAAAAAAATGATGCATTCGGATAAAAATACTATAAGATCAAAAATAAAATATGCAAGACAGCAGCTGACCGAAGAATTTATCAGGAAAAACAGTGACAAAATTGCTGATAAGCTGTTTGGATCAGATGCAATCAGTAAAGCTGAAGTGATTATGAGCTATTTCGGTTTTAACAATGAAGTAAACACACATGGGATCATTGAAAAACTTATGATTATGAATAAAAAAGTAGCGCTTCCAATATGCAGACCTGACAAACCGGATCTTGATATATCGTTTATTTCATCTATATCTGAATTGAAACCCGGAGGTTTCGGTATAATGGAACCTGATCCCAATAAGCTTTGCATCGTTAAACCTGAACAGATTGATATTGTGATTGTGCCGGGAATTGCCTTCGATCGACTTGGAAACCGTATCGGACATGGCAAGGGTTATTACGATAGATTGTTATCTAAATTATCTCACTCGCAAGTAAAAATAGGCCTTTGTTTTGATTTCCAGCTCTTCGATGAACTCGCTTATGATTCTTTTGATGTGCCGGTAGATTGCGTCATTACAGAAAGTTCAGTAACTCAACGAGGCAAATAGGAGTATAGTCCCAATTTCGACATATTTCTAAAAGTATATGTAAATTGCCGTATTTTTATGTAAAGTCAGAAAGGAATTCAAACCAATGTGTCGAATATAGTATTCAGTATTAATAGCAATACATATCGTTTTGAAAGGGTTTAAATGTGTGGGAGACAAGACCTTACAGCCTGAAATTTTAGATGAGATTGTCAGAAAGACCATAACATCATTAGAAAGCGGCAAAAAACAAATATTTGAAATTTCTGATGAGGCTCGGACTGAATGGGAGGAACTAGAGCATAAGTTGGTTTCTCTTAAAAATTCGGTCAAAGAGACCATAGAAGAGGTTGAGAAGCTTTATATATTGGAGAAGGAGAGCAGACAAAGGCTGATGATTGTCAGCAAAAACTTTAAGATCTATACCGAAGAAGACATTAAAAAGGCATATGACGCCACTAGAGATTTCCAGATTAAGCTTGCTTTGAGCAAAGACAGAGAACGTAAGATGCGAAACACTCTTGAAAGGGCTGATTACCTGGTAAGTCATGTAGCGGTGGCTATGAATTACCTTATAAATTCCCTTATGAATATAAGCAATACTTTGGAGGAGATGCAAAAAAAGGAGCTTTTGGGAATACAGGTTATAATGGCTCAGGAAGAGGAGCGTCAAAGGCTGGCGCGTGATATACACGACGGACCGGCACAGTCTTTGAGCAACATTATAC
>Ga0209616_1000075_pt1 | contig 28743 bp, 28 predicted proteins | sample FlocCalmetaG_FD_184153 | JGI IMG/M metagenome (GOLD analysis project Ga0209616, IMG submission 184153) | Freshwater bacterial and archeal communities from Indian Creek, Illinois, USA - Floc-Cal metaG (SPAdes) (version 2) | ecosystem: Environmental > Aquatic > Freshwater > Unclassified ...
CTAATAATGGGGACGGTTCTATCGATGGGACAGATCTGTTTTTGCGATTCCGTTTCTATAGACTGTTTCCACTTTCAAATGAGTTTTTGCAACAGAATATTATGATATCATTGACAAATAGCGGGATGTGTATTAGAATGTGTGTCGGGAGGTGTATCTTGATGCGCACAAATATCGTAATTGACGATGCTCTTATTGAGCAGGCTATGCGTGTTTCGGGGCTATCTACTAAAAAAGACATTGTTGCAATAGCGCTTAAGGAATTTGTTGAGCGTCGCGCGCGTAAAGATTTGGCGGACTTGTGTGGCAAGATAAGCTTTGCGGAGGACTATGACTATAAGCTTTTGAGAGAGAGGAATTGATATGGTCTTGGTGGACACCTCCGTCCTTATAGGCTATTTAAAAGGCCAAACCGATAATAAAACTGAACTGTTGAAAGATGTGTTAACTCGAGAAATACCTTTCGGCATATCATCGTACACCTATCAGGAAATATTGCAGGGAGCAAGAAACGAGAAAGAATTCGAAATTCTCAAAGAATATCTTTCAACGCAAAAAATCTATTTTTTAAAGCAAGAAATACCGACATTTGAAAAGGCTTCCCGGATGTTTTTCGATCTTAGGCGAAAGGGATCTACGCCAAGAAGCACTATAGACATTCTTATCGCATTGACGGCTATTGAATATAATTTAATTCTGCTACATAATGATAACGATTTTGATATTATATCAAAACATATCCCTGAACTTAAGATAATGACCCGAATGGCGTATTAAATTTTACGAGATCTGTCCCATCGATAGAACCGTCCCCATTATTAGGAAGGAGATATTCATGAGTGATTTAAGAGCAAAAATACATTATCTTTACAACAGCGGATTTGCAGTGAAAACAACCGATCATTTTTTAGTTTTTGACTATTACAACGACAAGCCCTGTCCCGGGAAGAAGGGATTGGAAGGAGGGGTAATTACCGAAAAGGAGTTAGCCGCTAATACAAATACGGTAGTTTTTGTTTCGCACGGACACGGGGATCATTATAACCCCGTGATACTTGAGTGGCAAAAGGAGAATCAGAACATACGCTACATTTTGAGCTCTGATGTTCCCGCTAAAGGTGAAAAAATCCAAAGCCTTATGCCGCACGAAAAGCTTGAATTGTCGGATATGTCAATTAAGACTTTCGGCTCAACCGATCAGGGGGTATCTTTTCTGATATCGGTTGACGGGCTTGATATTTTTCATGCCGGAGATTTGAACTGGTGGCATTGGATGGACGAATCGTCTGATGAAGAAATCAAGCTGTCGGAGAAGGATTTTTTAAAGGAAATGGAACATATTATCGGTAACAGGATAGATATAGCGTTTTTCCCTGTTGATCCAAGACTAGGCAGCGGATACTATCTGGGAGCTGAGAGGTTTATAAATCTTACAAAACCGTCGATGCTTGTACCGATGCATTTTGGCGACAATTTTGAGGCGGTGGCGGCATTCGCGCTGCGGGCACAGAATTGCAATACAGCCGTGCCTATGATTTTCAGGCGCGGACAGTCAGTTTTATTTAGAAAAAGCATTAGGGACGAAGCCTAGTGCTTTCCCTGTTAAATTAAAAATATTGTTCACTTTGCTGTTTTATAGTAAAATATTTTGCATATTAAAACAAGCTTCAAATCAAAGCAAAATAAAAAAAATATATGAAGGGGGAACGTAGCATGAAATTCACACTGGCACACAGCGAGATGCATGTATTCGATCTTGAAAGGAGTATTAAGTTTTACGAACAGGCGTTGGGGCTCAAGGAAGTTAAAAGACATGTCGCTGAAGACGAGAGTTTCATTCTGGTATTCTTAAGCGACGAAGTAAGTCCGCACATAGTTGAGCTAACATGGAATAGGGACAGGGATAAGCCTTATGACTTGGGCGAGAACGAAATTCATCTGGCTTTCAAAGTTGACGACTTTGACGGTGCGTATGAGATGCACAAGGGAATGGGTTTAGTAGAATACGAAAACAAACAAATGGGCGTGTATTTCATAGTTGATCCCGACGGATACTGGATGGAGGTCATGGCGAATAAATAGGATAAAATGATGGATAAATACATAGTAAACAAAGCTGACGCGGTACTGCTTTTGATAGATCTTCAGGAGAAGTTAATGCAGGCAGTTTATTCGCGTGACGAAGTGATCAAAAATGTGAATATTATGATTAAAGCCGCTCAAATAATGGGAATTCCGATTGTATTGACCGAGCAATACCCGAAGGGATTAGGAGCGACCTTGCCGGAACTAAAGCAAAATGCCGGTTTGTTTCATTATATTGAAAAGGTAAAATTTTCGGCGTATGTGCCGGAAATGCAAGATGTCCTCGCGAAAATTAATCGAAGGACAGTTATTGTAACAGGAGTCGAAACGCACATTTGCGTGTATCAGACAGTCAGGGATCTTACGGCAAACGGATTCGGGGTACATATCTTAAAGGACGCGGTAGGATCAAGGACTGAAGAAAATTATAAGAATGGTATTCAATTAATGAGTGAAATAGGGGCAGTCATAAGCAATACCGAAACGATTCTGTTTGATTTGCTAAAAACATCCTCAGCTTTAGAATTCAAACAAATAAGTGCTTTGGTGAAATGATGATAAATCTGCAAAAAGCGCTTCATAAAGAGGTGACGCATCCGCAGGCAGTGTTATTGCTCATTGGGACTGCAGTTTTATGGAGTTTTGGAGGACTTCTTATAAAGCTTATAGACTGGCATCCCGCGGCAATAGCGGGAGGGCGCAGCGCGATTTCTGCGCTCTTGTTTTTTTTCGTACTTGGAAAGCCGGCGTTTAAAATGTCGCGATCGCAATGGGCTGCAGCGGTTGCATACTCTGCGACGGTGATTCTTTTTGTGTTTGCGACAAGGCTTACAACCGCCGCCAATGCAATACTATTACAGTATACGGCTCCTGTTTATACTATTTTGCTCTCAGCATGGATTCTAAAGGAGAAAAGCAACATAATCGATTGGGGAGCTATTTTGTTTATCCTTAGTGGGATGGCGCTTTTTTTCCTCGATGATTTTCAAATGGGACATACTCTGGGCAATGTGCTCGCCATTTTAAGTGGGCTAAGTTTTGCTGTTATGGTTGTATTGCTGAGGAAACAAAAACAAACTTCCACATGGGAGCCGATTTTTTGGGGAAATGTATTGACAGCTCTTGCAGGCATTCCGTTTATGACAAGTTCTTTTCCGAATTTAACCGGTATTATGAGCCTTTTTGCATTAGGGATTTTTCAGCTTGGACTTTCGTACATTTTATATACGGTGGCAATTAGAAGGGTAACAGCGGTAGAAGCTACTTTGGTACCGGTAATTGAGCCGATACTTAATCCTATTTGGGCTTTTATTGGGTTGGGAGAGCAGCCCGGGGTTTGGGCGCTTATTGGAGGGATTGTAGTCCTGCTAACCGTTTCGTTGCGCTTTTTACTCACCTACAGGCTTTCGCGGTCGAGTCCCGTATAAGGTGCTTTGTGGGCAAAACTATCGATCGAGGTTCGGTGCGCTCGTCTCCGATGATTCGTTTGATCATGAGCTGAGCCGCCGTTTCGCCCATTTCATGAGCAGGCTGGGCGACGGTGGTGAGATTGGGAATCATGAGCCGGGACATCATTGCATTATCAAAACCTGATACGGAAACATCTTGGGGTATTTTGATTGAAAGCTCGGAAGCTGCCATGTAGACACCCATTGCTAAATGGTCGTTTGTGCATTGGATTGCTGTCGGGGGTTTTTTTGAGGAGAGTAGTGCTTTTGCGGTGATGTAGCCTGAGCTAGATATGTGTTCACTGAAAATCATACTTTCGTCAACCGGTATGCCATTTTTTCCATGAGCGGCTTTAAACCCTGCAAGTCGGTTGGTTAATGTGGATATGTTGTTATCATATCTTATGAAAGCTATTCGCGTGTGACCTAATTCCAAAAGGTGGTTGGTAGCTTCAAACATGCCCTGCTCATCGGTAACGGAAATATTATCAACGTCTTTTATGTCTGATTGTATTGAAACTATTCGCATGAAGGAACATACTTTTTTAAGTGCTTTCTGATTGAAGCCGGAGGAGCTTAGCGCAATTAAACCTCCTGTTTTCCTCTCGAGCATATCGTTTAAAAGACGGGTTTCTTTTTCGGAGGAGAGATATGTAGGGCAGACAAACAGTGTGAAACCTGACTTTATTGCGACAGACTCTATTCCGCGAAGAATCTCCATATAAAATGCGTTGGTAAGGTTAGGAATCAAAAGCCCGATTGAGCGGGATCTTATGAGATTTAATTTTGAATAAGGCGGTTCGGACATAAAACCCATCTTCGTGGCTACAGAACGTAAAAGGTTTATAACTTTACGGCGTTTAGACCGGGTGCTGAATAGAGAATCAAAAGACGCTTCAGAAAGTAAATTCTTTTCTTCAATTATTTCGGGAAGCATTTATACCCCCAATATTGTAATACACACAATAATATATGATTTGGAGAGGGAATTCAAGGGAATTTTTATTAATTTTGTAGTGTACGCAGTGAAACTTACCGGCTTATCAACTCAAATTAACGGGACAAACATTATTTTGTGTGATAAAATCCGCCTATAACATCGACTGTTTATAGATTCAGCAAAGGAAAGGATGCAATGTATGCCAAAGATTGTATTAAAGCAAATTCATTACGCGGAATATGGGGAATGCGTACAAATTACAAACGGTAAAGCCGATCTGGTGGTCACGCTCGAGAGAGGCCCAAGAGTAATACGCTTTGGTTTGAGCGGCAAAAATAACGAATTTTGCGAAGGAGCGCCTCTTGTGATTCCCGTTGCGGAGGGGGATTGGAGGATGCTTGGAGGCCACAGGCTCTGGCATAGCCCCGAAAGTATGCCGCGCACATATTCGCCGGACAATACGCCGCTTGAATATGAATTTTCAGAAAATAGCGTAAAAGTTATGCAAGATGTCGAACCATGGGTGCAGATCGCTAAGGAGATGGAGATTACTCTCGCGGCATGTTGTAACAAAGTAACAGTCAAACATCGTTTGATAAACAAAAATGCGTGGCCAATAACCCTTTCTGCTTGGGCGATTACAGTTATGGCTCCCGGAGGAAGGGAAGTGGTGCCAAGACCGCAAAAAGACACAGGACTTTTGGGTAATACTGTCTTAGCGCTTTGGCCTTATACCAGAATGAATGACCCGCGAATAATCTGGGGGAATAAATACATAATACTTGATCAGGATCCGGCTATGGCAAATCCGATAAAATTCGGAATAAACAACGAATTCGGCTGGGCTGCATATTTTAACCACGGCAATCTCTTCATAAAACGACATATGCATGATGAGAATGCGAAATATCCTGATTTCGGAGTTTCATATGAAACATACTCAAATGATTTTATGCTTGAGATGGAGTCGCTTTCGCCGCTTGTAACTCTTGAACCTGACGAGGATGTTATACATATCGAGGAATGGGAACTCATAGAAGGTGTTAAATCCCCGTCAAACGATGAAAACGAGATCGATTTGCTTGTAAAAAAATACATAAAATAATGGGGACAAAATAATGGGGACGGTTCTATCGAGGGGACAGATCTGCTAAGAGGTCGCAATACTGAGGACAGTTACATGAAGCCGAATGTCAGAGAATAAACATTACGGTTTACGCTCTATTGACGCTATTCTCCAGTTTCTGATCTTTGGTTTTTGATCTTAAATATAGCTGACCGCTGATTGTTAAATGTTTCGCAATAACGAGAACCGTCCCCAATATTTAGGGTTTATTTTTGGGAGCGTTTGTGCTATATTGAATTGTTTTTAGAAAATTAGAATCCCAAGGAGGAATACATTAATGAAGTTATTTACATCGGAATCAGTTACCGAAGGACACCCGGACAAGGTCTGCGACCAGATTTCAGATGCGGTACTCGATTCGATTTTAGCTCAGGACCCATACGCGCGTGTTGCATGTGAAACAGCCGTTACGACTGGTCTTGTGTTGGTAATGGGTGAGATTACCACAAGCTGCTATACCGATATACCTAAAATCGTGAGAAGCACTATAGAGGGTATAGGCTATACACGCGCTAAATACGGTTTTGACGCCGATACTTGCGCGGTTATCACATCGATTGACGAGCAGTCGCCGGATATAGCGATGGGTGTTAACAGCGCCATTGAAATAAGGGAAGGTATTGGCAAAAACAGTTATGACAGCGTAGGCGCGGGCGATCAGGGAATGATGTTTGGATTTGCCTGCAATGAAACGTCGGAGCTTATGCCAATGCCGATATCGCTTGCCCATAAGCTCACAAGAAGGCTTAGTGATGTCAGAAAACAGGCGATAATGCCGTATCTTCGCCCTGACGGTAAATCGCAGGTGACTGTCGAGTACAACGGGTCAACGCCTAAGAGGGTGCACACAATAGTTGTGTCAACACAGCACAGCCCTGATGTCGATTATGATACCATAAAGAACGATGTTTTTGAAAATGTAATAAAATCTGTGATTCCGCCTCATCTTCTCGACGCGGGAACAAGAATACTCGTAAACCCGACGGGAAGGTTTGTTGTGGGCGGCCCGCAAGGCGATTCGGGACTAACGGGCAGAAAGATAATAGTCGATACTTACGGAGGTTACGCACGCCACGGAGGTGGGGCGTTTTCCGGAAAAGACCCTACAAAGGTAGACAGATCCGCTGCATATGCTGCAAGATATGTGGCTAAAAACATCGTAGCGGCAGGGCTTGCCGACAAATGTGAAATTGAGCTTGCATACGCCATAGGCGTCGCAAGGCCTGTGTCTGTTCTTGTCGATACATCTGGAACGGCTAAAATTGATGAAGAAAAGATATTAAAGCTCATAAACGAATATTTTGATCTAAGACCGGCTGCTATAATTGAGAACTTGAATTTAAGAAGGCCTATTTACAATCAGGTGGCCGCCTACGGTCACTTTGGGCGCGATGATCTCGATTTGCCATGGGAGAAAACCGACAAAGCGGACATATTGAGAAAATATCTATAAACTTGCTGAACCTGCCATTTGGAATTCCCCTCCCTTGGAGGGGTGCCCGTCAGGGCGGGGTGGTCGTATTACTCGAACATTTTGTTTGGCAGGTGAATCAATGATACTTTTCCAAAAACTGCGAGGGCATTAGGATTTCCGGCTTTTCTATTTCCACATCAAAAAAGTCCTTGTCGCTCGTTATCAGAATGTCAACATCTGCAGTTATAGCTGTATAAAGCACTTTTTCATCCTGATCGTCACGAATCGTAAATAGGTTGTGCTGTGGCAGCTTTTTTGGCGTGTGCTCCAATTCATACGGTATTCTTAAGAGAAAAGTGTCCAGCGATTCAGTCCTGCCGGGAAATTTTCGTTCCACAACCTCGTATAGCTCATCTATAATATAGGAACTTAATACAAGAGTGTGATGTACGCAAACTATATTCAACAATTTTTCAAGGCGTTTACTTTTGAATACAAATATAGAGATCAGTACATTGGTGTCCAGCATAATGCGCATTTACATATTCTCCCTGTTTCGACGTACATCCTTCACCAATTCGACGACATCATCCATATCTTTTAGGCCAAGACGTTCCGCTTCACCTTCAAAGCTTTTTTGTATATCGCGTATAGCAAGAGAAACAGGATTGATAATTATATACTGTCCTTCACTTTTTACAAAAGCAACCTTATCTCCATCTTTCAAGTTCAAAGCTCTGCGGATATTGACGGGAAGCGTGATCTGTCCTTTACCCGTTATTTTCGCCAATTCCACGCTATCACCTCCATCGTGCATGGTATTCCCTGTATTCCTTACTCTATTATACGACAAATGCTTTTGTAATTCAACGTTTTGTTTGGCAGATAAATCAAAGATGCATGATCGCTTCAAGATTAATATTTACCCCATCAATCAGATCGCGGCAAAAAAGTGCGCGTATATAGCCGCGATCTGTTGCCGTTGAGTGGATGTAAAAATCTAAACCGTAGTACAGTCGCACGAGCGCAGCCATTTTTGACGCGGTATGCAGGGCTGCTATTTGCGCTCCCTGAGTGGTTGCATGCTCAACGGCGGCTTTTACCAATTCTTTTCCCACACCGCAATTATGCACGTCAAGGCGTACCGCAAACCTGCTAATGTAGGCGATTTTATCGGCTAACATCTCGAAACGTATCGTGCCCACTATTCTTGAGTCCAAAATGGCTACTATCACGGTTTTCTTTTTTAAATCCGCTTCGACCTTTTCATATGTTTCCGAAAGAGCCGAGAGGTTGCCCGGCACTTGCGCTTCTTTTGCGTATTTTGCGAAAGCTTCTTGCGTTATCTCAAGTATAGAAGGAATATCTTCTATTGCAGCTTTTCTTATTATAGGATTCATGCTAACCTCCTAAACTAGTAACCAAAAAGATGGTTTTTCCGGCTGTGATTTCCGACTTTCATTTCCCGACGTCTATATCCTTATGACAGACGGCTGAATCAGATCTGTCCCATCGATAGAACCGTCCCCATTATTGCATCAAAAGCGCCATGACTGCTTTCTGGGCGTGTAGCCTGTTTTCGGCTTGTTCAAAGACAAGGGATCGGGTGCTGTCTATTATGCCGCCAGTTACTTCCTCTTCCCTGTGGGCGGGTAAACAATGCAGAAACGAAGCATCTGCCTTGGCGTGAGAAAAAAGCTTCTCGTTCACCTGGTAAGGGGTAAGTATCTTTAAGCGCTTGGTGTGTTCTGATTCCTGTCCCATACTGGTCCAAACGTCAGTATATATAAAATCAGCGTCCTTTGCGGCATGGAAAGGGGAATCGCTTATATCAAGGCTTGAATGAGATTGGGCTGCAAACTGTGTGCAAAGAGCTGTTATACCGTCATTTGGACGATATTGCGGCGGGCAGGCGAGTGATATGTCTAGCCCTAACTTTGTACATATTATCATGAGAGAATGCGCCACATTGTTGCCATCGCCTATGTAAGCAAGCTTTATGCCCGACAGGCGTTGTTTATGCTCATAAACAGTCAATATGTCGGCAAGCGCCTGACAGGGATGGAAAAGATCCGTAAGGCCGTTTATGACAGGCACAGTTGAAAATTGCGCGAGTTCCTCTACATCCTCCTGCTTGAATGTGCGTATCATTATGGCATCCACATAACGAGATAAAACTTTCGCCGTATCGCTTACGAGCTCACCGCGCCCAAGCTGAATATCCTGTGAACTTAAAAAGAGCGAGTATCCGCCTAACTGATGTATGCCGACCTCAAAGGACACCCTTGTGCGGGTGGAAGGCTTGGCGAAAATCATAGCCAAAGCCTTGTTAGCGAGTATCGGAGGCTTGATACCGGCTTTAAATTTTGCTTTAAGATCGATCGAATGAGCCAGCAGGCAGAGGATTTCATCCTTTGAGTAGTCTTTAAGCGAAATCAGATGTTTTTGTAAAAACGGTATATTCAAATATTCGTTTAAATTCAAATCTTGCATGAGGCAGCCTCCTTGACTCTAGAAAAAATTAATTCCAAAGTTTCTATCAGCGCATCGATCTCTGTTGTCGTGATTACAAGCGGCGGCACGAAGCGCAGAGTATTTTTTCCGGCGCAATTAATTATAAATCCCGCCTTAAAACATTCCTCAACGATCGTTTTGCCGTTAACCGACTCGTTAAGTTCAATACCAAGCATAAGTCCTTTCCCCCTCACATCGCTTATAAATGGGAAAAGACTTTTTAAGTATATGAGCTTTTCCTTGAAATATTCGCCGTTTATTGCGCTTTTCGCGATCAAGTCTTCATCGGAAAGCGTTTTTAAAACCGCTAAAGCCGCGGAGCAAGCAAGCGGATTGCCGCCGAATGTGCTTCCGTGATCTCCCGGCTCAAAAGCCGCAGCGTGTGATTTTGCAAGGAGCGCACCGATTGGCACACCGCCCCCTAATCCCTTTGCCAGAGTTAATATATCAGGCTCAACACCGAAATGCTCATAGGCGAACATTTTGCCAGTTCTGCCTATGCCTGTCTGAATTTCATCAAAAATGAGTAGCAAGCCTTTCTCGCGGCAAAGCTTCGCGATGCCTTCGACATATTCGGCGGTTGCTTCGATAACCCCGCCTTCACCCTGTATAAGCTCGATCATAATAGCGCAAGTCGTGTCAGCAACGGCTTCATACGCCGCTTCTAAGTCGTTATACGGGATATGTCTGAATCCTGATGGCAGAGGTTCATAAGGCTTCTGGTACTTTGGCTGGCCTGTTGCCGTTAACGCTGCCAATGTGCGCCCGTGAAACGAATTTGTATTCGTTAAAACTTCATATTTATACAAGCCTTTTTGTTTGAAGTATTTGCGGGCAAGCTTTATTGCCCCTTCTATGGCTTCGGCTCCGCTGTTTCCGAAAAACACGCGGTCAAAGCAGGAGTTCTCGATAAGAGCTTCGGCAAGCTTTGCCTGGGGTTCTATATAAAATAGGCTTGAACAGTGAATGAGCCTGCCTGCCTGGGAGGATATCGCCTCTACAAGCGCAGGATGGGCGTAACCTAAACTGTTGACTGCAATTCCGGCTAAAAAATCCGTGTACGAGCATCCTTCCTTGTCATAAAGGGTTGATCCGCGGCCGCACTCAAAAACAACAGGGATACGCTTTCCGAAAGTATTCATGTAATATTTTTGATCAAGATCCATTATGCCGTCGGTATTCATCATTCATCACTCCTTTTTTGAAGTGAAGAAATCATACAACAAAATGAATAAAAATACAAGAGTCAGATTAAATTTTTATGTAATTTCTACTTTTTTCTCAAGATAATCGCATAACGAATCCGTGTGCAATCTAATCTGAGCCATGGAGTCCCTGTCCCTTATCGTGACCGTGTTATCGCTTAACGTTTCATGGTCGATAGTTATGCAAAAGGGTGTGCCTATTTCATCCTGCCTACGGTAACGCTTACCTATGCTGCCGGTTTCGTCGTAATCGACCGAAAATCTCTGTTGTAATTTTTTGTATATGGCTTCTGACGGCTCTTTTAGCTTTTTGATCAAAGGCAGCACAGCCGCTTTGTATGGCGCTAACGCCGGGTGAAGTTTTAAAACGGTTCTCGAATCATCCTTGTCTAAAGTTTCTTCGTGGTAAGCATCGCATAAAAACGCGAGCAATACGCGATCGGCGCCCAAAGAAGGTTCTATGCAATAGGGTATGAATCGTTCATTTGTTACAGGATCGAGATAATCGAAATTTTCGCCTGAATGTTCGGCGTGCTGCTTTAAGTCAAAATTCGTGCGGTTGGCTATACCCCAAAGCTCGCCCCAACCAAAGGGGAAATTATATTCTATATCTGTGGTGGCTAAGCTGTAATGTGAAAGCTCATCTTTAGCATGATCCCTTAAACTTATGTTTTCAAGGCTCATATTTAAAGACAAAAGCCAGTCTTTGCAAAAGCTTCTCCAATAGTGAAACCACTCCATATCTTCTCCGGGCTTGCAGAAGAATTCAAGTTCCATCTGCTCAAACTCACGGGTGCGGAAAATGAAATTACCCGGGGTTATTTCATTTCTGAATGATTTGCCTATCTGCGCTATGCCAAAAGGAACTTTCTTGCGCGAGCTTCTGAGGACATTTTTAAAATTTACGAATATGCCCTGCGCAGTTTCGGGACGAAGATAGATTTCAGCCGCAGAGTCTTCGTTAACTCCCTGAAAAGTCTTAAACATGAGGTTAAAACGCCTGATCTGCGTGAAATTGTGTTTGCCGCATAAAGGACAAGCTATCCGGCTTTCGCCTATAAACGATTCCATGCGCGCGTTATCCCAACCCGCACATGTAGAGGAGTCGCCTTTTTGCTTAAACCATTCTTCGATAAGATTATCCGCACGAAATCGCGATTTGCACTCCTTGCAGTCCATTAAGGGATCGTTGAAGCTTGATATGTGGCCTGACGCTACCCATGTTTTCGGGTTCATGAGTATACTTGAGTCCATTCCGACATTTAAGGGCGATTCGTAAACGAATTTTTTCCACCAGGCTTTTTTGATGTTGTTTTTAAGTTCAACTCCAAGCGGGCCGTAATCCCAAGTGTTTGCAAGCCCGCCGTAGATTTCTGAGCCTGAGAATATAAAACCTCTGTTTTTTGAGAGCGCAACTATCTTGTCCATGGTTTTGTACATGCAATAAGCCTCCTCGTGCGTTTCCATACAAGATAACATGATAATGGCTTTACTGTCAATAAAAAGCACTGAGGATGGAGCATTTACCGGTGCTGTTCGTCTCCACTTAATGTTTGCTCTTTTACATAATTTCATGTAGAATATCAATCAAATGTTTTTTTTTGATTGAGGGGAGACGAGAAAGATGAGAAAAGTGCCTTATAAAACGTATTTGTCGGAAGACGAGCTGCCGAAGAACTGGTATAACATCAATGCGGATTTGCCTACACAGCTTGACCCGCCGCTTAATCCGCGCACAACTCTTCCTGCGGGGCCGGATGATCTTAGCGCTATTTTCCCTATGGAGCTCATATTGCAGGAAGTGAGCCGGGAAAAGTATATACCAATACCTTCGCAGGTGCTTGAAATGTACAAGCTTTTCAGGCCATCCCCGCTTTGCAGGGCTTACAAGCTTGAGGAGGCGCTAGATACGCCGGCTAGAATATACTATAAGTATGAAGGAGTTGCCCCTTCGGGAAGCCATAAATTAAATACCGCAATACCGCAGGCTTTTTACAACAAGGCTGCCGGAATTAAAAGGCTTGCGACAGAAACCGGGGCGGGTCAGTGGGGTTCGGCTTTAAGCATAGCAGCTAGCATGTACGGACTTGAATGTACTGTTTATATGGTAAAGATAAGCTTTATGCAAAAGCCTTACAGAAGAGCGCTTATGGAAACATATGGCGCTGAAGTTATACCCAGTCCGAGTTTGAAGACCCGTGCAGGGAGATCAATATTGGAGAAAACCCCAGATTCTTTAGGTAGTTTGGGAATTGCCATAAGCGAAGCGGTGGAGGACGCCGCAACCCATGACGATACCAATTACGCTTTAGGAAGCGTATTAAACCATGTAATATTACATCAGACAATAATAGGTGAGGAAGCAAGGCTTCAAATGGAAAAGATAGATGAGTATCCGGACATAATCATAGGCTGCAACGGTGGAGGAAGCAATTTTGCCGGTATTTCGTTTCCCTTTTTAAGGGATAAGCTATTAACGGGCAAAAATATCCGAGCTATTGCCGTTGAGCCAACGGCATGCCCGACTTTAACCAAGGGCAAGTTCGCGTATGATTTCGGAGATACGGCGCATATGACTCCGCTGCTTAAGATGTATACCTTAGGACATGAGTTTGTACCGCCGGGGATACACGCGGGAGGACTGCGCTATCATGGGGATTCGCCCCTGGTCAGTAAACTTTATCATGACGGGTTAATTGAGGCTTTAGCGGTGGGACAGCGTTCGGTTTTTGACAGGGCTATGCTTTTCGCGAAAACCGAAGGGATATTGCCTGCGCCTGAATCTGCCCACGCTATAACCGCAGCGGTTGACGAAGCGTTAAAATGTAAAGAGCGGGGCGAGTCAAAAGTCATTTTGTTCAATCTTAGCGGGCATGGGCATTTTGATCTGTCGGCGTATGATGCTTATAACGAAGGGAAGCTTGATGATGTGGATTATACAGATGAAATGCTCAAAAACGGGCTTGCCTGCCTTGAAACCAGGGGGACGATTCCTGCGGTTTAGCGATATTGATGTATTTCGCTGGTAATAGAGAGTTGCTTGAAAAAGAGGTAAATGCATGATTGAAAGGGAATTCATAATAAACAACGAAATTGGGCTTCATGCCGGAGCTGCGGCTAAATTTACGCAAATTGCCAACGGCTATAAGTCAGAAATACGCCTTATAAAAAATTCGAGGATTGGCAATGCCAAAAGCCTTCTTTCAGTTCTTGTCCTTGGGATTTTCAAGGGTTCAAGGTTTAAAGTACAGATTGTAGGTTCTGATGAATTGGAGGCTGTAAGCGGAATAACCCGGCTTATTGAAAATGGTTTCGAGTTTGATGAATGAACTTTTATAAATTTGATTGGCTGTGAGCATACAGGAGAATTCAATTCTAAAAAGGGCGTTTCGTTCTGAGAAAACATGTAGAACAGAAACGCCTTTTTTGTTTATCAAGACAGAAAATATGAGTTTTTGTAGCAAAATCGCTTGTTGCAGTGAAGCTAAAAATGTACTATCATTGTGGCATTAAACGATTCTTTTGAATCTGTTTTTGTTATGGTTGGCGGGAAGATAGTAGTTGACAAAACAAAATAACTTGGGAGGAAAAATGTACAGGGTACAGGTGCAGCTTATAAACGAAACAGGCCTTCACGCAAGGCCGGCAAGTCTTTTTGTTGCGGCGGCAAAAAAGTATAAATCCGATATCGCGGTACTAAAAGACGGCGAAGAATATGACGCTAAAAGCATTTTAAGCGTCTTATCGATGGGAGCTTACAAAGGGGAAAGCCTTATTATTTCTGCTGTCGGGACTGATGAGGAGGAAGCCGTTTTAGAACTCAAAGGTTTGATAGACAATAATTTCGGAGTGCGGGAGGGTTCGCCTTGAAGGGAATAGGAGCTTCAGCCGGAATCGCGATAGGTAAGGTATTTCAGTACGAGCCGAAAAGAGCTGTTGCGTTTAAGAAAATTATAACCGACACAGGATCAGAGATTGCAAGGCTTAACGCCGCAAGAGCTGAGGCTAAAAGCCAGATAGAAATCCTCCATATCAAGGCATTGGAAACCATTGGGAAACAAGAGGCGATGATCTTTGAAGCTCACATCGCGTTGGTGGATGATCCCGCGCTTTTTAAGGAAGCCGTTAAAAATATCACCACTCAAAATGTAAACGCAGAATGGGCGCTTAATGAAGCTATCGATAAATTCATACAAATATTTGAGGCAATGGACAACAAATACATAGCCGAGCGCGCAGCCGACCTGAAAGACATTAAATCAAGGATGCTGGATATTTTAATGGGTGTTAAGGCTCAGGACTTATCGCATCTTAATGAGCCAAGCATAATCGTTGCTTTAGATTTGCTGCCTTCCGATACGGCAAGAATGAATAAAGAGAAAGTTTTAGGGTTTGTGACTGAGCTTGGTGCAAAGCTCTCTCATACGGCGATAATTGCAAGAAGCCTTGAGATTCCGGCGGTGGTGGGCTTGAGCGGTATGATGAAGGGCGTTAAACACGGGGATCTCATTATATTAGATGGCGATACGGGCGAAGTGTTCTTAAACCCAGACAAAAGCATAATTGACAAGTATGAAAAGAAAAAGCAGGAGTACTTTTATTTTAAAAATGAACTGAAAGTCTTTATAGGTAAACCAAGTAAAACCAAAGACGACGCAAGAGTACACATTTTAGCAAATGTAGGAACACCAAAGGATGTCGATTCATGCATTGAAAATGATGCCGAAGGAATAGGGCTTTTTAGAACTGAATTTCTTTATATGGACAGGCAGGACATTCCATCCGAGGACGAGCAGTTTGAGGCTTACAAAGAGGTCATATCAAGAATGCAGGGTAAGCCTGTTGTGATAAGAACTCTTGATGTGGGCGGAGATAAGGACATTCCTTATCTTGGGCTTTCCAAAGAGGATAATCCCTTTTTAGGTTATCGTGCCATACGATACTGCATTGACAATGTGGATATTTTCAAGGCTCAGCTTAGGGCGATACTCAGGGCAAGCACGTATGGACACGTGAAGATCATGTTTCCAATGATCGCGACTCTAACCGAGCTTAGAAGGGCAAAGGCAATTCTTAATGAAGTTCGCCATGACTTGAAAATTGAAAATATAGCGTATGATGAAAAAATGGAAACGGGCATTATGGTTGAAATACCCGCCTGTGCTATAGCCGCCGATTTATTTGCGAAGGAAGCCGACTTTTTTAGTATCGGTACAAACGATCTCATACAATATACGATGGCGGTTGACAGGGGCAATCCGAAGGTTTCAGCTTTATACAGCCATTTTAACCCTTCGGTCTTAAGGCTTATTAAGTATGTGATAGACAGTGCGCACAAAAACGGCATTCCGGTCGGAATGTGCGGAGAGGCAGCCTCGGATCCGGCGCTTATTCCCGTACTTGTAGGCATGGGGATTGATGATTTCAGCATGAACCCGTCTTCGGTATTAAAGGCGAGGAGCATCGTCAGTAACACTACAAAGGCGGATATAGCGGATAAAGTTGAGTCGATACTATCTTTGGCGACCGCTGGGGAAGTTGAGGAATATCTAAACCATCCCGGCGCTTAAGATAAGCTTTAAGCCTTCCTCGATCGTCATATTGAGTACTATAACCTCATCTTCCGGCGCCATCAGAAGAAAACCTGTTGTAGGGTTGGGTGTTGTGGGGATAAAAACGTTAATGAGTTTTTTGCCTGCAGCCGCTTGTATCTCAGGTCTGCATTCTCTAATTAGGAAGCCTATCGAATAAATTCCTTTGCGAGGATATTCAACCATGGCGACTTTGCTGAAAGTATGTTTGCCCTGCAATGAAAAAGCGTCTATTATCTGTTTTATGGCAAAATAGACTCGGGGAACTATGGGCACGTTATAAAGCAATTTTTCAGCAAAGCCTATAAGTCGGGCGCCTACTACGTTTGTAACTACAAATCCTATAAAAAGTATCAGAAGTATGCTTGCTAAAGCGCCTACGCCTCGGATTTCGATGCCAAAAAGATCGCGGACAAACACGCTCAAAAGACCATCCAAAAAAGAGAAAATAAGAATAAGCATATAAATGGTGGCGACAAGTGGGATAAGAGCCAAAAGTCCCCTTATGAACAAGCGTTTCAACTGTTGCATCAATATTGTTGACCTCCTATATAATTATAAATTATTATACCAATAAAATCGGAACCAATGAAATCAAATATTGGGGACGGTTCTATCGATGGGACAGATCTGATATTATTCGTCAGGATATAGACGTAAGATGCGGGGAGGCTAGAATTTAGATTTCGGATGTTAGTTAGTCGGCGAAGAACTGCCTTTAAGACTTACTTATCATTAAAAGGAGAGCATATGGAAAAAAGGATTGGAGTAATAGGCATAGTAGTGGATAATCCCAAAGAATCGGGAGAAGAAGTAAGCCGCTACATTAGTAGGCACTCGTCGATCATAGTAGGGCGCATGGGTATCCCTTACAGAGAAAGAAATATTTCTGTTATATCTTTGATAGTCGAAGGTACGACGGATGAAATAGGCGCGTTTACCGGCAAACTTGGAAAGCTTAAGGGCGTTACAGTAAAAAGTGCGCTAACTTCAAAAAATCTTGGCGAGGATACCGTTTAAACCCCTACGATAGAAGCGAAACAAGTTTTGCGATCATATCAAATGATCCCGCAGTGGAGTTTTCTGATTCTGACGCACTGCTATCTGGATTTTTTCTTTTCGGCTCTGAATTGGTACTATGTTCATCTGAGTTTGCCAAGATCCCATCAGTTGCGTTTAAAGCCTGCGCAATCTTTATGAGCCTTGTGAATTTACCAATATTTGAATAGTATTTATGAGGCATTAGCGGCTTTAAAAGATAGATCAACTCATCAAGTTGCGTTGTGGCTTTAGCTGTCGGGTTGCCATCGTTGCTATCCTTGCGCAGCATATTAAAAAGCTTATCAGTAATTTCATATGACAAAATAGCATTGTCAAGCACCTGTCCGTTAACATCCGCCTTTAAGCGCTTAATCGCTTTTATAAAGGCACTTATACCGATTTTTAAATTTTGGCGGTTCAGATGATTTTGAGGTTTCAGGCAATGAAGCTAAATCATGTTTGTGCATGGGCAGAGAATTGTCGACCGGGTAACTTAGCACGGTAAATGCATCATTATTCAATGTCATTTTATACCTCCTTAAGAAACGATCCTTTGGTTGCGGCTGTCGAGAGATTGTGGAAAGAGGGGATATTAGTGGCGGTAGCCGCCGGGAATTCAGGACCTGAACGGGCGACAATAACAACGCCGAGTATAAGCCCATCCGCGGTCACGGTTGGAGCTATTGACGACAAGCGCACCGTTAGCATTTTAGATGATGTGATAGCGGATTTCTCAAGCCGCGGGCCTGCTCTCGGAAGGGTTTCAAAGCCTGACGTAGTGGCTCCGGGAGTGAATGTTATCTCGCTTAATACTGATGCGTCGTATTTACCGGGGGACAGATTATTGAGTCTTAAAGAACCGTACGCAAAAATGTCAGGCACATCGATGTCCACGCCTTTGGTAGCGGGCATAGCCGCGTTGCTTTATGGCAAAAATCCGAACTACAAGCCTGAACAATTAAAAGAGCTCTTGCTTAAAAACGCAAGAAGGTTAAGCGGAGTAAGATTTGACGAAGGCAACGGGATCGTCGACGTTAAGGGGATGCTTGAGATTAAAAATTGATAAGTGCGGGAAAATTAGACACGGTTCAATAGGGTAGAATTTTGAACCATACCCCAAACCGATACGGAAATGCAAGAGATAGGCGTTGTCTCGCAAGGGATGGCCCCTATCAAAAACTCTGCCGCCGCTACCCTGCTCATAACACGATGCCAGCCTTGATTATAGTAGTCACGGAGGCATTTGTAGCAGGACGGCGAGCATTCGCACTCCGAGCAAATCTCATGGGCTTTGCGAATAACGCTCTGGAATACGCTCTCATCGGCTGCAATGCGGTGGATGTGACCCGCTCCGCCCGGAACGCTGTCGTAAAGGATAATTGAGTATTGAACATTGCCATTTGCGGCATAAAGGCATCCGCTAATGTCCGTGCTTTCAATGTCAAGCACCTGCGAGGTCGCTCTAAGCAAGGCATACATCACGGACAGCATCATGCCGAAATCCGCGTTATCCGAGAACATTAGCTGCACAACATCGGTCTTGAAAATGTGTGACAGTTTGTATGGATACAGCTTTGTGTTGGAGCATTCCCGTCCATACGAGGTTTTGTGCTTCTCTTCATGCACGAAACCCCAGTTCTTTGATTCCTTGCGGCTCTTGGCGAATCCACAGTAACCGCAAACATGGAATTCGGTATCGCAGCTAATCATCAAGGAGTCGTTTGCCGTTGTCTTAAGCACAACTTGGTGGTCACCGAAACGGAACGTGCTGATGCCGAGTTCGTGGCGTTCGGTATCGCCTAAATAAATGATGTCGCCGCGATGGTATTTCCGTGGTTTTCGGCTGCCGGCAGGGACGACATCGTTGGGGTCATTACCGACGACAAAGCCTTTCCGAGGCTCGATGTTCTTCTTCCACCCGCTGTCAATAATAGTGCCGCAAGCAACACAAGGCGCACTATCGACTGGTTTTTTGCTAAAATTCATAATCTGACATTGCGGACATTCCGCCGTGTAATACAATTCCCAGTCCGCCGTCTTCCGGCGGTCTTTGGCGATGTATCGGCTGCGATAGATGTTTCCGTCAGCGACAACTTCCGCTCCGGGGGCATATTCCGATATGCCCAGCTGAAGGTCTCTTTGAAGTTCCACATTCTGCTTTGTGTCGTTTAGGGCATTCGGCTTCAGTTCGACGACATCAACGGGGAAGCCGTATTTCGGCAACGCACCTGAACGGACAAGAAAGTCGATTAAGTCTGTCTTTTTATATCCGTCGCCCTCAGTCGTGGAGCGACGATGGTCTTTCAAAAGCCGCTCAAAGCGGGCGGCATCTTGATACTTTTTCTCCTTTGCAGCGATTTCGATTTGCTCGGCAAGCCAAGCTGTGAGGTCACGGAAATCATTTACTGCAATAGCAAGCGTACCATCTTCTCCGATTAATTGTTTGACCCACGAGAAAGTGTCAACACCAAGTACATCGAATAATTCTTTGGGAACGCACCGATGTAAATACTCTTTGACCACGGTCGGTTTTTCGTTGAGAAATTCACAGAGCCGTTCATATCCATTACTATTGAGGAAAATATCCGCATCATTACTGTTGTAAACATCGACGTTCTGACTAAAGAAATGCGAGAATGCCACAGCGTAAATGTGCCGTAGGGCTATCTTCACATTTCGGATTTCAAACGCCGGTGCTTTTATCTTGCCGGAAATCATATCCGTCGGGCGTCCAAAGAATGTGATGTCGTGAGAGGACAGTTTCGCATAGGTCAACGCAAACGCCGCCGAACGCAAGTCACGACCGGCACGACCGGCTCTCTGAACATAGTTCGCCGGGGACGGAGGCGTGTTGCGTAGGAATATTGACTCCAGAGAGCCGATGTTAACACCCAACTCAAAGGTCGTCGAACAGCTTAATGCGTTGACCTCGCCTTTCAGGAACTGCTCCTGATACCGTCGTGCGTTATCTTTTTCGATTTGAGCGGTATGCTCACGAATGTAGAACGGTGCGAGGTCATCCTTTGAATACAAACCGGCATAGTGATTATCTGCTTGTAATTTTGCCGGAGAAGCGGGAATCAGTCTGCCATTGCACCGAGGATAAGCACAACGGTCTTTAAAGCTCATCGCCGTTACACGGCCACATGTTTCACAAACGTAGAGATTGCTTTCAGTTGGAACGGTGATTGCAAAGTCCTCCACTGAAAGAAAACGACCGTCAACTCTACCTCTAAGGATTTTCAGAACACCATTTTCAGCAAGAAGATTAAAGTAGTCTTCGGCAATTTTATAAGCCTCATCTTCAGAAACACCTAAAGCGTCCACGAAACGGCGTAAACGACCATTAGCATAAAATCGCCCGTTTTTCTGCGTTCGCGGTAGCCATCCCATGACATTCGCTGATTCTTTTCCGGTCTTGCATCGGGTGAGAAGTTTTCTGGCGGACGAGTAGAAAATCATCTCCAAGTCTTCACCGTCCAGAGGCGTTCGGGAAGGCTCTTGAATCGCGCCGTGGAAGACCACATCCATCAACAATAAGTCAAGGAGTGTCTTTGCCTCATCAATGGTCAACTCGTATTTTGAGGCAAATGCCGGGGCAAATTCTTCATTGCAAGTCGGCAGAATAGAAACCGCACCTAACGACGACAAACTGCTTGGGCGTCGTGCAGCATACATTTCGCTGATAAGAGCAATCCAAGCATTATGGCGACTAATCGGTGCTAATGTCTCATTCTTGCCGAGAACAGCAAATGTCTTGTTAACATCGAAGTGCCGTGCAAGTTCGTCGGCAAAAGTTCCGAGAGTCCACGGCTCTCGCTGCAACTCTTCACGATGTTGTTCGGCCACAAACCATATCCCGCGCCGACGCAGGAAGTCCCTATAGGTTCGTTCCATATAAGGCGCAAAGAAGGCTGCATCGCTGCGGCTATCAGAAAAACACAGGAATTGTCGAATGTTTTCACTTGGCATATTTTCATACAGAGCGGTGGCAAGAACGGCAGTTGCAGCCTCACTACCAAGGTAAAACCTACGGAGTTCTCCATAAGAACAAACAGGGCAGCGAACAGTTCCGCTCTCTTTGCTTTTTTGAGCCTTTGTGACCTTAACGCCATACTCAGCCATACAGTCACAGTCATTCTTGTCGCCCGTGTGCCGGATGGTTCCGCACTTGGCGCAGATTATATATTCGTCAGGTGGCGTTTCCGTTTCGTCATCGGTAAGGTCGCAGTCTTCCTCATCTTCCAAGAGAAAATACTCGGCACTTGGGTCGGTGCTGTTCTCGGGTAATTTCAGTTTCCCAGTCTTTTTGTCGTTTATCCCGATTATTGCAATACGTCCACAATCCGAACAAGCGGCACATTCAAACGCTATCTGCCCGTCAATCTTTGTTTCAGGAGTGAGAGATATCTTATGCGGCGGCGTTAGGGTAATATAAGCACCCTCAAGCGCACGGACAAAAAGGTGATACCTCGCCCTTACGAGCGGTACACCATTCCCGTTGACGGCACGGACGCAAGCCGCGATAAAGGCGACCACTTCGTCCTCCGGCATACCCGTCTTTTCAGCTATTTCGGTAAGAGTCAACGGCTCGCTCACAATTTTGCGTATTTCGTGATACTGTGTGCTTCCGTTACAAATATCAAACAACTTTTCATCTGGGGTATCTCGGAATGCTTCAATTTCATCAGATGAAAGGGTACGAGTAGACGCAGGCATTTCGTGTTTTATTGGCATAGAACGGACAATAGACTGAAAGCTGTGTCCGCAGAGCCTTTCCCCAAAAGCGAAAATCTGCTTATTGCTGCTTTCATCGCCAAGGGTTGCGCTTGTCAGAATGTACTGCGGGCTGTTTCCGTCCTCGGTCAACCTCGTTTCAACGCGACGAACAAGCATTGAAGCCTCAATACCCGTCGCTCCCTTATAAACGTGTGCCTCGTCCAGTACTACAAAACGCAGTTTGGCATTGCGGAAAACGGCATCGTCGTTCGGACGGATGCACATATACTCAAGCATTGAATAGTTCGTGATAAGGATGTGCGGAGGCTTTTCGCGCATCGCATCACGGGACACCCTCTCGTTTGGCATAGGTTCAAAGCCGTATGTAGTGCGGTATTTCAGCTGTCCTGCTTTTTCGGTTTGCTCGGTATTGCCGTTATAGACACCGAAAGTAATGTCGCTGGCCACGAAAATTTCTCGCAGACGCTTCACTTGGTCATTTATCAGGGCGTTCATCGGATAGATGACGATAGCCCGAACTCCGTCATCGAGATGTCCTGCCGATTCCTGCTCCCTCAGAAGAGCGTTCACAATAGGTATTAGGAAGCACTCCGTCTTGCCGGAGCCGGTTCCCGTTGTGACAATCATATTGTCGCCGTTGGCGGCATTGCGAATAGCCTTTTCTTGGTGGACATAGAGCAGTCGGTTGAGTTTGAATCCCTGCCCATACCGCTCAAACAAAGGAGACATCACGCTGTCGGCAATCAATTTGCGGATGGTCGCCCCGGCTTTGTAGGCATCGCCGAGTTCCAAATATGGCCCCTTAGCGATGATGCCGTCTTTCCGCAACTCGGCTTTGAGCAAATCAGCGTATCGCTCGTCTGCTATAGACAAGGTCGTCGCCACATAGTCCGCGAACGTATCCTTGATTGCTCTTGATAAAATTACTGGATTAAGCATTAATGCATCTCCTTACTGTACTCGTATTCAAAGAAATCGGGGAAAAAGAAGTATCGGGCAAGTTTTTGAGGCGGGTCGGTATGCTTATACAACTCTGCTTTGTACCCGCTGCTCTTATCAATAAGCAAGCCCTCCCCGTCATTAAACGAAAGGTGCAGTCGTCCCGCTTTTTCATTGACGAGGTAGATGTCCACAGGGTTTAGGTCTGTAAAATATCGTTTTCCGTTTTGCGTGATAAAGAACAGCTTGGCTGTGTAATGAGCGTAATCGCCGAAAAGGTCGGTGTAGCCAAGGTTCTCAATCCCAACATAGGTGATTTCATCAACATAAACCGGCTTGATTTCGGTGTATTCACCGTCGAGAAGGATTTTCTCTATTTTTAATATTTCACCCCGGAATATCATGGCCGCTCTATCCCCGAAAATGACCGTTCCTTCGGCGAGCTTCGTTTCGGACACACCGAAAGCGGTCTCGGTCTGGGCGACAACCTGATAGCGGTACTGCTCGGACTTAGTCGGGAAGTCTTCGCTTAGAACCTTTTCGTCTTGCGGTGTAATCAGTATGATAGCCTCTCCGCGCCTTGGGTGGAAAACAAACTTCAGCCTCGTGTTCTTGTCACCCATAAACGAATGGCTGTTCAGCCAAGTCAGGGTATTTTCGGTTAAATTGAACTGCGGCGGCTCGGTTAGCGACATTTTGAACACGACATCAAACATATGGATGCTGTCGCTCGCCACGAGCAGATTAACCGTAACCTTGTCCGTGTTGCCGTCATAGGCGTGGACTGCGTTTCCGATTGCGTAATCGAAGCCACCCATTGTGCTTCTTCTCGGCATTGGAGCGTTTGCAAACAAAAGCGATACGGCGACGGTTTCGGGGCAAAGTACACGAAGGGTACTACTCGGAGATATTTCGCCTTTCCAGACAGCTTCGATCGGTAGTGGATTGTCGTCCAACAGCAAGCGGATTCTGGGTATCTGAATTTGAATGTCGCCATTGCCCACCGGAATTTTCACCTTAGAGGCGAATCCCATCAAAGACAATTCATACTTTTGGTCGTCAACTTCGAAAACCACATTGCCGTCCTCAGCGGATTCGAGATAGTAATCGCTGTCGAAGGCAACGGAATAGCTGTCAACAATATAGAATCGTGCCTCGTCAAACACCCTGCCCGTGCTTTCGTCTGCCAAGGTAATTGTGTAGCCGCCGTTTTCGGCAGGGAGCGAAAATTGGCACAAATTCGCGCTGCGGCTTTGTATGGTGAGTTTTTCACCGCTCTGGATCGTGGCTACGATGTTTTTGCCATCGAATGCGCCGATAGCCGTAATGGAAAACTCATAACGGCTGAACAGCGGGTATGAAATGTCACGCACAACATACTCCACTTGTGTTTGGGGCAGACAGAAACGGAGCGAACCTTCCGGCATTCGTGAGCAAAAGAGCAATCTTCCGTCAGCGAAGACCGAAACCTCACCCTGAATATAGATGTCAATCAACTGAGCGAAATAAGAGCGGCGTTGCCGTTCGACATTGCCTTGGAACTTTATATTAACGAATTTGGGTGCGAACAGAACATAGTTGCCCTCATCGATGGTTTTTCCTGTTTGGAGTTTTGAGTCTTTGAAAAGCAGAGCCGTGGCATTCAGTCCGTTTACGGAAGTATAAATCTCTTTGCCGCCAATCGTTATCTCAGCGTAAAACCTGATAAAGTCGGCATCGGAAATATCAGAAAGCGGAAGGATAGTCTCTTCAGATGTTGCCGCGTAATCGTTTCCGTAGATGCCGATGGTATGCTGATATACCATATCGGCGTTTGAGAAGATTCTCAGCACCGGGTTATCACGTCTCGCCAATCGGATAGACGGGATTCGTATAGCCGGTTCGCCTTCATCGTCGAGTATGTACTCAACTTTGATTTTACCGTAGGAGAACGCAATATCCGTAGTGCGTTTGTGCGCCGGCACGCTTCTCTTTACTGACGTTGTCGCTGTTGATGCCGGTTCGGTGAGCTTGCCGATGAACCACTGAGTCAGCAGGACATCAACATAATCCTTGCTGGGCAGTTCGTCGCCGGATAGGATTTTGCCCATTTGCTTAAGCGTCTTCGCGAGGAAGTGCTTCATATATCCGGGGCGGGTGGTCAACAAGACTTTCAGTCCGACTTGAATGCCGTAAACATTGCCGCGAATGTCATCATCCTGCTCAACGCTCGCACCGTTGCAGCGGTCACGGAGAACACCGACCATTCTGTCGATTGCGGGGTCGTCTTCGTAAACCGAGCAGTCCAGATTGTTTTTATAGAACTTTACGAGGAAGTCAAACAGAGCGAATACGCTCTTGTTCGGAGACAGCGAGTGAGCCAAAACGGTGGAGTAATAGCTGTTATCACCGTTCGGGTCAACCACGAAAAGGCGGTTGTAGCTACGGCAGGCTTCCTTAACCGATGTAGTGAGAACATCGTACATCTGCTGGGAATCTTTGTATCCGAACTGTTCCGCTATGTACGCCCAAAAGCCGGCATTACTGGCTCGCTCCCAGCCTTTGGCATACTGGATTATCGTCAGGAACACTGCGAGGTAAGCCCAGTTGTGCACCTTTTTGTGGTCAAGGGAAATCTTGATAGCTTGCAGGGCGGTCGACTCAACAGCCTTGCCGCTGGATTCCTCTAAGACAGCCGCGCCAAGCAGAGGATACCGAGCCGCAATCGCCTCGACGTAATCCTGCACGGACACCTTACCGGACTTTGCCGCACGAAGCGAAATCCGCATATCTTTTTCAATTTCGAATGCTGTTTCAGCCTCAAGGCTGTTTACGGTAGTTGCCTCCATAGTTATTACTGTCTCCTTTGGTTTGCCCAGTTGCTCATCGGCGGTCACCTTGGAATCCGCGTCATACTCGTCGTCGTATTCGTCGCCATACCTATCGACGTCAATCGAATCCGCTGTTTCGGTACGCTCTATGTCATTGGCTAACTTCTCCCACCACGCCTCGTTTTCCTCATTGTCCAGCTTTTCAAAGAGTCGCAGAAGCGCCTCGAACTGTTCAAATGTTTCGGCGGCGTACAGCAATGAGCGTTCGCCCGCGTTGATTGTGATATGCCACATTGCTGTTCACCTCACTTACTCAGCTTTCGAGTTGTCCAGCCCCTGCCTCCTTCACCTCACTTTGAAGAACCTCATTCTATCGGTTTGAGCTTTTCCTCGATAAAGGCGATTTCTTTCTCGTCAAGACCATATTTATCGAAAAGCTGACGTTCGATGTCGGGGATTGACTGCGTCCAGTCAATGTCGCTTTGCGACATGAAGTCTTGCAGAGGGACTTTTGACCATGTTTCCCTTGTGTTGTTCGGTGTTGCTTTCAGAATACTGACCAAAACTCGCATAAACTTCGTTTGAATGTATATAGCCAGATCCTCATCTTCTACTTTGCTTTCATAGCCACCAATTAAAAATGTTTCAGTTACATAGTATGTCGAGCTGATAACCTCATCGTCATAAAACAGGTCACTGTCAAGTTCAAATGCCTCTTCTCCCGTTAACGATTTGCGAAAACCGACGGAACACCACCGCTTGCAATATTATCCAGCGAAATCGGTTCGTCAAGATAGTCAACATACTCTTCTTCGGCGAGCAAACCATTCTCCGGTAGCCTCATACCATCAACCCCCGAAAACTATATTAAACCTCAGTTTTTATCGCCTTTGGAATCTTTATCTTTTTCTGTTTGTGCAATCTCCTGTTCAAGAATTTTTATTTGCTTATCAAAATCATTTTCAAACAGCTTGTCCTGAATGACTCTGTACTTCTCATATTCGCTTTCTGCATGATCCTTTGCAATTTGAGCTGATATTTTTCCGGCGTTTGTTAAAAGCTCCCTGTCATCAGCCTGAAGGAAGATATCGAGCCTGTTCGCCCAGTCTTCCATAGTCATAGGGATTCTACGTTTGGCGCGCCTTTCAGCCAAATCCAAATAAGCATTCACAATAGCGCCTAAATCAGAAAGCTCATCTGCTATCAGATAATTTTTGGCGATAATAACATCGCTTTTGAGAATCTTACCGTCAGGGCTGTTAGCCCAACTGGTTAGTCCCATATAATCTTTTTTAGCATCGGCACGTTCAACAATTAATTCAGCGGCGGTGCTCCCGTGAACAGCGAAATGCATTTTATTCTGAACCTTTGCAAAGAACTCTTTTGTTATGGGTGAATTTTTGTCATAGTCCATTGCGGTCGAATAGATGTCGGTGATTTTTTGATAAAAGCGCCGCTCGGAGAGCCGTATTTCACGAATCTCATCAAGCAGCTGTTCAAAATAATCCTCATCAAGAAAAGCACCGTTTTCCATACGCTTTCTATCGAGCAAATAACCATGCAGGGCATAATTACGCAAAACGCCGGTTGCCCATTGGCGAAAGGCCGTCGCACGTTTTGAGTTTACACGATAACCGATAGCGATGATGGCATCGAGGTTATAATGCTTTACACGATAATTTTTGCCGTCTTCGGCAGTTACCGAGAATTCCTCGGTAACTGAATCTTGTTGCAACTCTTCTTCTTTGAAAATATTTTTAAGATGAAGGCCAATATTATCAGGTGAAGTGTCAAATAACAATCCCATCTGCTTCTGACTCAACCATATGGTTCCGTCCTGAACCCGCACTTCAACACCATCGCCGCCTGCCTGATATGAAAATATTAAAAATTCGGCTGTGTTGTTGCGAAGCAGTACGCTTTTTTTCTTGTTCTTATCGCTCATGGTGCTCACCGCCTTTTGGTTTAATTTCGGAAATCATCCTCAGTTGTAACGCTTATCTTTGAAATCCATCCTGTAAAAGAATTACCATGCTTGTCTATGTACTTGACCTGAACCCAGCGCAGTACTTCTGAAATCACCTGAAATTTTGTTTCATATAACAAACGTATAATCTGCGGTGATTTCGAATCGGCTGATTCCCTGAGTACTGCGCTGTCTCTGATTACATAAACAAAGGTTTCTTTATACATATCCTGAGAGTTGAGTATCGATAATACTGCTTTAACTTTCCCGGTATAATATTCGACCTTATCAGGAACATCCGGAAGCGCAAGGAGGATAAAGATGATAAAAGTCAGTACCCAATATCGCACTTTAAAGCATTGCATATTTTCATTAGCACTGTCATTGTCACAGGTTCATCGCGCCCAAGTTTTGTAATTAAGCTGGCGCTGATACCCGCAGCAGACTGCAATTCCTTCTTTTTCATCTTTTTATCAATAAGCAGTTTCCAAAGCTTGTTATAGCTAACAGCCACGTCATTCACCTCGTTACAATTTTGCATGGCATAGCACCTTACTCATCGAACATTATATCATACTGCGGCAACAAGTGCGTGGAAACACATTTAGTGTTTCCACGAGCCGCAAGAATTCAGAATTCAGAATTCAGGATTCAGAACGAGAAACGCCAAGGACATGATATAACCAGATTAAATAAGTTTGCAAAAAAACAAACTTATTCGGAGGAATTATATAATCCGATTCATACTTGTCAGGGCAAAATTGCGGTTGGATCAAACTCTCCGAATTGCTTCCGACACAAATTTTACTTGACCTGTATGTATGCGTTCAATATAATTAAACGTGTATTTTTGCATGAAATCAGGGTTTCGGAAAGATTTAATGGACAAAGAAAAAACTGTTCGCATACTTGAAGATCTTAAGG
>Ga0209616_1000076_pt1 | contig 28359 bp, 25 predicted proteins | sample FlocCalmetaG_FD_184153 | JGI IMG/M metagenome (GOLD analysis project Ga0209616, IMG submission 184153) | Freshwater bacterial and archeal communities from Indian Creek, Illinois, USA - Floc-Cal metaG (SPAdes) (version 2) | ecosystem: Environmental > Aquatic > Freshwater > Unclassified ...
CGCGAATCCACCACTTTGCTCTCAGCATGGTAACAAAAAGGGCATTTCATCGGAAAATCCTCCCATATCCAACAAAAAACTTCAAAAGGCACAGATTATAAAATCAGCGTCTCCTGTTTCTTATGAATTCAGGTAGATCCGGACCGTCATCCTTAACCCTATCTTTTGCGGCGAATATTGTTTCCAAGGGTTTATCCATTTTTTTGCTTTTAACTTTGTCTCTTATCTCAAAACCGGTGGCAATAACGGTTATCCGAATTTCATCAGGAAGGCTATCATCAATTACTGCGCCGAAAATAATATTGGCATTGGGATCAGCAGCCTGAGCGACCAGCTCCGCTGCTTCGTTTACTTCAAAAAGTCCAAGATTTGAGCTTCCCGTTATATTAAGCAATACTCCCCTTGAACCTTCAATTGTTGTTTCGAGCAAAGGACTATGTATGGCCTGCTTGGCAGCTTCAATAGCACGGTTTTCACCCGTTGCCCTGCCTATTCCCATATGAGCCAGACCTCTCTCCTTCATAATCGTCTTAACATCAGCAAAATCAAGATTAATAAGTCCCGGAACAGCTATGAGATCCGATATTCCCTGCACCCCTTGCCTTAAGATATCATCAGCAATACGAAATGCTTCCGATAATGAAGTGCGTTTTTCTGCAACTTGGAGCAGCCTGTCATTTGGGATGGTAACCAACGTATCCACTTTTTCCTTGAGCTGCTGAATACCGGTTTCACTGTTCATCATTCTTTGACGTCCCTCAAAAAGAAACGGCTTAGTAATAACCCCAACGGTCAAAATGCCGAGTTCTTTCGTAATTTCTGCTATCACCGGAGCGGCGCCCGTCCCGGTGCCTCCACCCATTCCGGCAGTAATAAAAACCATGTCCGCGCCTTTAAGCGCTTGAATAAGCTCGTCACGATTTTCTTCGGCAGCCCTCTGTCCGATCTCGGGATTCGCTCCGGCGCCTAATCCTTTTGTGAGCTTTTCTCCAATCTGGATTTTGATGTTGGCTTGTGACATAAACAGTGCCTGCTTATCGGTATTTATGGAAATGAACTCCACTCCTTTAAGCCCCGCCTGTATCATCCGGTTGACGGCATTATTTCCGGCACCTCCTACCCCTATCACCTTAATCTGGGCAAATTGTTCCATATCAACATCGAATTCTATCAAATGGTATCCCTCCCCTTTCATGATCATCTTGCTTTTTATTTTACCATGCAGACTTTAGCCGTCGTAAACATCCCTGTTGCGCAAACGTTTAAGCAAATGACGCCTGAGCATCGCGAAATTCTGAAACAGCCTGCTGCCAAAAACGAATATCGCCGCCAAATAGATAGGCACATCCAGACGATCACCTATATACGCAAGCCCGGCAGCCAAAAGCGCATTACCAAAAAATCCAGATATAAAAACATCCGCCTCAAATTTCTTCTCAAGGCTGGCTCTTATGCCCCCAAAAACTGAATCCAAAGCCGCCAGCACCGCTATCGACATATAATACGAATATGCGGGCGGTATCCTTAAAGGTAATATAAGTCCAAGAGCTATCCCGATAATTAGACCCATCAAAGGCAACCACATATCAACCACCCCCTACGGCAGGAACAGCATATTCAAGCTCAATGATTCCATAATGTCTGGGAATTATTACATTATCCATAGTTTCAATCCGAAACTCAAGTCCATAAAACACCAGCATATGGTAAATGCTGTCAGCCCTTTGAAAGTTACCTGAAAGTATCTGCGGATCACCTATTGCTTGTATAACAAATGGCGGAGTAAATCTTTGTTCTCTTCCTACGTTAATAGTTGGTCCACCGCAGCTTATTCTGGAATTCGCAAGAATTCTCACTCCGTTTATCTCAATAGCCTCCGCTCCTGCTGCGCGAAGCTCATTTATAACCCCTAAAAGGTCGGTATCATGCACTATGAAACTGCTTAAATTATATTGCTCGCCCAGTACAATACTGTCTCGCGGGCGATCATTGAGCACTATCCTTATACCCTGACCTTGTAAATCCGTAAGTCCCGACAATACTCTTGCATCAAATATTTGTCGCTTTATTTCTTCATCAGTTTGTCCTATACTTACGCTTCTGTCCTCAAATCTTTTTATCAAAACTTCCTTTTCCTGTACACTTTCTATAAGCGATTGCTTTTGGCTCTCCAAAGCTTCTTTTTGTGTAAGCAGTCTTTCAATATGCAATGCCGAGGTTACTCCTCCTATCTGAATCTCGTCTCCCGCTACGCCAAATCCGTTTACCGCAAAAAAACCTAATATAACACATGTAATGGAAACAAGCCAAATCCCTTTTTTATACATAAGTGCACACCTTCTTTTTAATTGGTTGCTTGAACAGGTTGGGCGAATCTGTGGTCAAGATACCCACGGTATTTAGGAATCCTGATAGCGTCTTCCCGCCTTATTCTTATATCCAAATAAGCGCTTAACTCATCCGTTACACCTCCGAGCAACTTTAACGATGCTTCAAGAGTTTCAGGATTGCCTATCGCTTTTATTTCGAACGGAGTATTGTATCTATTGGTGTTTATTACTATAAAATTCCCCGCACTGCGTATTTCAGTGGTGGCTATTATTCTCTCATCATTGATAGATATCGCTTCGGCTCCTGCAGCATTAAGCTCGTTTACGAGCTTTAACAAATCGTTGAAGTGTATATCCTGTACAATAGCGTCCGCTCCCCATTCCAAGGCATGTTTTACATCAATTATAACTGCAACGCCGGGTCCTTCAACATCGGTCAAACCGGCAACCGTTCTTGCTCTTTCAAGCTGTTCGTGAATAAGCTTTATACTTTCATCCTCATCTTTAACCGCATTCTCAAACTCTGATATACGATTCTGATGATCTCTTATCTGAGATCTTAACCCATCATTTTCATGTTGAAGCTGCTCGACTCTTCTGGTTAGATCTTCGGTGCGCTGCAAAGACACAATTCCACCTATTCTTTGCACATTTCTGAATTGCAACGCAAGCGCCAATCCCAGAATCAGACTTACAAAAGCCAAGCCCAATTGTGCTCCCCTTAATTTCTTCATTGTTTATCTCACCTCAATTCTCTGACGGAATAAACACTGCCTGGGTATGAACTGTTAGATTTAATTCTCCCGGCACGTTCCCGGCTTCTATTTGATTAAACTGCTCTGTCTTCATCCACCTTAGCTTCTTGTCCACTTCAACGGCTTGCCCTAATCTTATATTCAATCCGGCATCCGATATCATGCGAACATCGTTTACGTCTTTCACTGAAATTTCGCTGATATCATTCTCCAAGCCCTGAGCTTTGACTTCCTTAAGCACACGCTTTAAGGCGTCCAATCGGTATTCTTCGTTCACCAGCAATGCTTCTCCGAGAACAAACCCTTGCATATTCAACCCTCTGACTTCGATATAACCGTAAACTTCGTGTGGGTCTCTAACTTCCAAAGCTATGCCTTCCTCATCAAGCATGATACGCGATGATAAATACTCAGTAAAAGCAATCGCTTGTCTTTCTCTTACGGTGATGAGCACCTCTTCGGGAAATTTTATCGATATCGACATGACCTCAATGTGCGGTTCGCTTTCAATTCTGCTTTTCGTCAACTCCTTGTCTAGCTTCAGGATATTTAGCCCTGTTGATAAGCCTGACAGCCTTAATACATCATTATACACGAATTCATTGTTCCCCAAAATAGTTATTTTTTCGATAGAAAACACATCTGCTCCCGCAAACGCTACTCCTGTAACCGAAACAAGCAGCAAAAGCAACAATAGGCATCCCCTTTTGTTTTTTTTCATAGAGTCTCCTTTGTTAAGCCTTCGTAATACTGGCGCCTAAGCTTCTTAACCCTTCGTCTTCCACATCATCCGTTTGCAAAACTTACGGTTTATAACTTAATATGAACGATAGAAAGAGATAATACTGCAGACTAACGCTAAGCTTTAGAGGTATGCCTGGATATATTAAGCAATACGCCAATACTGCCCATAAAAAGCAAAAGAGATGAACCGCCGAAACTTATAAACGGTAGAGGTAATCCCGTAGGCGGCATAGATCCTGTCACCACAGCAACATTGATTATTACCTGAATCGCTATAAGCGAAATTATACCGGCAGCAAGCAGGCAACCAAAGAGGTCGGGAGCGGTCAACGCTATAATGATCCCCCTCCATATCATAAACAAAAACATCAACATTAATATCGTCGCTCCTATAAAGCCCCATTCCTCGGCTATTATCGCGAATATGAAATCAGTCTCAGGGTGCGGGATAAACAAATGTTTCTGCCTGCTCTGCCCAAATCCCATACCAAACGCTCCTCCTGAACCAAGAGCATATAGCGATTGAATCAATTGATATCCTGTATCCAAAGGATCGCTCCACGGATCCAAAAAAGCGGTTAACCTGTCCACACGATAGTCCGCAGCCTTAAGCAGAGCCCAGCCGCCCGCCGCTCCCGACACCGCAAGAAGAAACAAATGCCAAAATCTCATACCGCCTACAAAAAGTATCACCATTACAAGGATGGTCAAACTTCCGGCCATGCTGAAATTGGGCTGCATGAGTATCAGTACGAAAAATACGCCCAACAACAGCAAATAGGGCAAAACTCCTTTAAAAAAGTATCTTATGCTGTCTTTTCTTCGGGATATGCTGTCAGCCAAAAATACTATCATGGCAAATCGCGCGACTTCCGAAGGCTGTAAACTCACTCCTGCGATATCAAGCCATCTTCTTGCGAAATTTCTTTCGACTCCGACTATCAACACAGCAACAAGAAGCCCTAAGCTTATAAGAATCAGGGGAATTGAAAGTTTGCGCAGATTAGAATAATTGTATAACGATGCAGCCATCATTGCCAGAAAACCGACTGCCGCCCACAAAAGCTGCCTCTTGAAAAAGAAATAGCTATCCCCCCACCTTTGCTCGGTGTAATAAAAACTGGCACTAAAGACCATCACTATGCCAAATCCCACTAGCACAACTGTCGCTATAAGAAGAGAATGGTCAACAGCCTTTTTGTTCATTTGACTCCCTCAGCTTTCTTACAGATTCCTTAAACACTCTTCCTCTTTGTTCATAATCAGTAAACATATCCCAGCTTGCGCATGCAGGAGAAAGAAGCACGTTACCTTCAGGCAAAACTAATCTAAACGCGCTCAAAACCGCCTCTTCCAGAGTTTTGACCCGCAATACGTTTTCATAGCCTGTTGCTCTTGCGGTTTTAACAAGCTTTTCAGCCGTTTCCCCCAACACCACAAGATGAGTGACAGTCGAGCCAAACGCGTTCAAAAGTTCATCGAAACTACCGCCCTTGTCCATACCCCCGGCAATAAGTACGGTTGGCCCTTTCATAGCCTTTATAGCTTTAATGGAAGCATCGGGATTCGTTCCCTTAGAATCGTTGTAAAACGCAATGCCTCTTATGCGGTCAACGAGCTCAATTCTGTGCTCGACCCCACGAAAGCACTTTAAAGCCCGAGCTATATCATGATACGGCGCTTTTGCAATTGCGCAGAGCAATACGGCTGCGAGCGCGTTTTCAACATTGTGCTCACCAGGAATTAGCAATTCATCGATATGACAGATCGGCATCCTGCCGTCACCTAAATCAACCGTTATTGTCCCGTTTTCAATCCATGCACCGCGATTTAGCTTTTTCTTTCTGCTAAAGTATAAAACTTTTGTGTTAACACGGCTTGATAACTCACTCACCACATTGTCGTCAGCGTTAAGCACCACACAGTCGCTATTTTGTGCGTTCTCAAAAATCCTTGCTTTAGCGGCAACGTAATTTTCAAAAGTTTTGTGCCGGTTTAAATGATCTTCGGTTATATTCAATATGGCGCTCGCAAACGGACGAAATAACCTAGTTGCTTCAAGCTGGAAGCTGCTTATTTCAGCCACAACCTTGTGATGAGCTAAAATTTCGTGCACTTTTGATATAAAAGGAGTGCCGATATTACCAACCACATGAGTTGTAAACCCTGACAAACGCAATATTTCACCGGTTAAAGCGGTAGTAGTCGTCTTTCCGTTTGTCCCCGTTATAGCTATTATCGGAGCTTTACACAACCTATAAGCAAGCTCTATCTCGCTTATAACCTCTTTGCCGCTTTCTTGCGCTATTGCAATAAATGGCGAATCAATCGGAACTCCCGGGCTTATTACTATAAAGTCAGCTTGCGAAACAAGGCAATCCGGCGGCATATCAAGATACAGCTTAGCGCCGATTGCCGATAATGTCTGCACTTCCTCATAAAGCTCCGCTTGACTTTTTACGTCATTTGCTAAAACTGTTGCGCCTGATTTTATTAAAACATCGGCAGCAGCAACTCCGCTTCTTGCCAATCCCACAACCAGAACCGTTTTACCACGAATATCAAACAATGCTTTATCCTCCAAACCAATAGCACAAATTACCGCGCAGCAGCCAGTACTCCAAAAAATCCTATCAAACACAATATCGCCGAAGCAAATGTAAAACTTGCCACAACTTTATTCTCAGACATTCCACTAAGCTCAAAATGATGATGAAGCGGGCTCATCCTGAAAATTCTTTTGCCGGTGAACTTAAAATATATCACCTGTACGATCACCGATAGTGTCTCAAGCATGTATATACCCCCCATGACTGGCAAAAACAACGGCAGCCTCAATAATACCGCAATAGCAACAATTGCGCCACCTAAGCCCATAGAGCCTGTATCACCCATAAACACCTTCGCCGGATAAAAATTATACTTTAGAAAACCCAAAACCGCTCCCGCCAAAGCAGTACTGAATATTGCCATGCCTTCGTTGCTCAATGCCATATGATAAAGATTTTCTTGTTCCGCCTGATAAGCAAAAATGAAAGCAAGAACGGCAAACGTCACAGCCACCACAAAACTCACTCCAGCCGCAAGCCCGTCCAAGCCATCAGTCAGATTAACGCTATTTGTTGTCGCAACGACTACAAACGCAACGAAAGGCACATACCAAACACCTAAATTCCATTCGAATTGGACAAATGGGAGCACAACAACACTCCCTATATCAGGATGCGTATAAGCGTAAAAAGCAAAAATCACGGCTAAGGAGATTTGTCCAATAAGCTTATATTTTGCCTTAAGCCCCAAAGAACGTTTCAAAACCACTTTCACGAGATCGTCTGCAAATCCTATTAACGCAAATCCTAAAGTCACCAAAACTGCTATCGGAATAAAACCCCAATCACCTGCGGTAAAGATAAGCGATACTACAATTAAGGGTAAAAGAAAAATAATTCCGCCTATAGTAGGCGTTCCGGTCTTTTTTATATGTGTCTTAGGACCGTCGCTTCTCACTCTTTGCCCAAACTTAAGCCTTGTGAGCATCGGAATCGATATGTACCCTATGCATAAGGCAAGAACAAACGATAGTAAAGCTGTATAAAGCATCAATCCCATCTGTTATTTATCCCACCTTGTCTTAAAAACCATCACTATTTCCTCCATTTTCATGCCTCGCGAGCCCTTAACTAATATGGTATCGCCGCTCTCAATAAAAGTTTCAAGCATATTCAGCACGTCCTCATTGTTATCCAGGCAGAATATGCGTTCTTCGCCCATCCCCATACTTAGCGCCTGATCAGCGATTACACGACTTAACTCCCCTTTGGTTATAAGCACGTCAATGCCGTTACTAAAAACTGCTTTGCCTACAAACCGGTGCGCGTATTCCGAATACTTACCCAATTCGAGCATATCTCCAAGTATGGCTATTTTTCGTTTTCCCGGCAAATCTTTCAGCACCGATAATGCTGATACAACCGAGTCCGGGCTAGCGTTGTAAGCATCGTCTATAACTGTAATGCCTCCATTAAGATTTGAAATCTCAAGTCTCATCTTATGTGTCTTGATACTTTGAAAAGCATTTATTATTTGTTCAAATTCCACTCCGAAATGTCTTGCCACCGCGACAGCCGCCATACTGTTGTAAATATTGTGCCTGCCGGGTACATTTAAGCGTATTCGACGCTTTTCCCCTTCCGCATTAAGAGTATATGAGATTCCCTTACCATTTAAACTTTCGATGCTTTCGGCACACAAATCGATACCGTTTCTTGTTCCATAGTAAATGACAGGAAAGGTCAGCTTATCTTGAATTCCCCACAACAAGTCGTCGTCCGCATTTAAAATTGCCGTACATCGCTTATCAAAGCGCTCAAACAATTCGAGCTTTGCTTTCAGTATATTCTCCCTGCTCCCTAAGTTTTCTATATGGGATAAACCAATATTTGTGATTACTCCCAGTGATGGCTCAGCAATTGCGGCAAGGCGGTTTATTTCATTGAATCCGCTCATACCCATCTCAACCACAGTCATGTGATGGTTTTTGTTAAGATTAAAGAGCGTTAAGGGTAATCCTATCTGATTGTTTAAATTTCCTTCGGACTTTAACACATTGTAATTTGTGGCAAGAAGTGCGTGTATCATATCTTTTGTGGTCGTCTTGCCTGTGCTTCCGGTAACCGCCGTTACCGGAATATTAAATAGCCTTCTGTAGAAGGCCGCTAAATCCTGAAGGGCTTTTAAGGTATCTTTGACGAGCACAACGCCTATCTTTTCCGGCAAATTATTCCTTATCACGTGGGTTATGAGCGCTTTAGCCCCTCTTTTAACGGCTTCTTCGATAAAATCATGCCCGTCAAATATTTCACCCTTTAAAGCTATAAATAAATCTCCGGGGTTTATATCCCTGCTGTCAGTGCTCACTTTATCTATCTCAATTGATGGAGCGCCCTGTATAAGAACCCCTCCTGATGCAAAAACGACGTCTTTTAGAAGGATACCCTCCATTAAGTTTGTCCTCCTTGCAGGATTTCTGTTACTATCTCCCTTTCGTCAAAATGTATGATTCTGTCTTTTAATATCTGATATGTTTCATGTCCTTTGCCTGCAAGTATCACGACATCTCCGGCTTTCGCCTCTTTTAAGGCTGTTTCAATGGCGCTTCTGCGGTTTTCAACCACAATATGAGGACAGTTAGACTTCATCACACCGGGCAATATGTTTTCTATTATGCTCATCGGTTCTTCCGTTCTCGGATTGTCTGAAGTAACCACGCAAAGATCCGAAAACTTTGCGGCAATCTCCCCCATTACAGGTCTTTTCCCCGGATCTCTGTCTCCTCCGCAACCAAAAAGAGTAATTACCCTTCCCTTTGCAAACTCTCTGACAGTCTTTAAAATGTTTTCCAAGCCATCCGGCGTATGCGCATAGTCCAATATAACCGAGTAGTCTGTCCCCGTGTCGAGAAGCTCAAATCTGCCCGGAACTCCGGTTACGGCTTCAAGTCCCGCTTTTATGATGTCCGGCGTAATTCCTGTAGAATACATCGCAGAAGCGGCAGCTAAACCGTTGTATACGCTGAATATACCTGGAATCCTTAAGCTTATCAGTCTTTTTCCATTCGGCAGATGCAGCTTAAACCTTACTCCTTTTGAAGACACTTCTATGTCACTGGCGTAAACATCGGCTTCCCTTTCAATACCATATGTCACAATTCTCTTATTTACACCATTTAATATCATTCTGCCGCTCTCATCGTCGATATTGATAACAGCGCATTCACTTAGATCAAAAAGGCTTGCCTTAGCCTGCCTGTAATTCTCGAAAGTCCCATGAAAATCAAGGTGATCCCTTGTAAGGTTGGTAAAAATGCCTGCCTTGAAGACACATCCCGCCACACGCTTCAAAGCCAAAGAATGTGAAGAAACTTCCATTACGACACTTTCTACCCCGCAACCCGCCATTTCCCTGAAAAGCTTCTGAAGATCCAACGATTCGGGTGTTGTACGATCGGAGTATGTTTTTTTATCGCCAATCATGCTGACGATAGTTCCGATTAAGCCCGTCTTTTTACCCGCCGTATCAAGTATGGACTTTATAAGGTACGTAACCGTGGTCTTCCCGTTTGTTCCGGTTACTCCTATTAGCTCAATGTCTTTTGATGGGTTGCCGTAGAATTCTTTAGCCATTAAAGCCATAGCAAGCCTTGAATCCGGCACGAGTATTTTTGTTACGCCTTCCGGAAGATTGATATCCTTCCCCAAAACCACCGCATGGGCGCCATTTGAAACAGCATCCGCGGCAAATTTATGACCATCGTATTTTAAGCCTTCTATACAAAAAAACAGCGAACGAGGACCTGCTTGCCTTGAATCGTAATGTATGCTGTCTATTTGTTTTTCAAGCGACCCTTTTGCTCTGTATCCTGTTATGTAATTGAGCATTCTTAAAAGTTTCACTCTGATTCCTCCATTGTTGAAATATTGGGGACGGTTCTATCGATGGGACAGATCTGCTGATTGCATAACTTATTCGATAACATCTCTTCTTGATTCCACTGCAATAAGTCAATCTGCTGCAAAATAATGAATGAAGCCTTGGCCTAAGCTGCATTAATCAGCAGCCGAATGTCGCAGTATTTTAAGGCCAAGGGACACATCGCTGCTTTGCGGGAAGGACTGGTGCGATGTGTCCCTAATGCAAAAATGCCAAGGACGGCATTTTTAGCATCACTGCAACAGGACGTTGTCATTGATGCGTGCGAGAAAATGCAAGACGAGGCGTAGCTGATTGCAGCGTGGCTTCGGCGAAATGAGTTTTTGCAGCTGAATCCTTCTTGCAATGAAATCACATATGGATTTCAGTTGACCGGCATCCTGAACCTGACTGTTATAACAGTTTCAGGATCAACCATCACTCCTGCCTGAGGTTGTTGCTCATAAGCTATCCCTTGTCCCTCAATCCTTAACGCGAGCCCTTCTGATGCGAGAATATTGTTAGCTTCACGGATAGATTTACCGATCACATCCGGAACGCTGACCAACTCATCAACTTCTCTGGGTGCGTCCCCTTCGTTTCCTCCGTCTCCCAAATAGAGCAACACCATGCTGTTTGCCGAAACCTTAGCCCCAAAGCTTGGCACTTGCGCTTCAACTATCGTTCCCGACTCTTCTAATATATAATTAAGCCCCACTTGTTTAAGCATAGCCACGGCTTGCTCTAAGGCTAAACCCTCTACATCGGGCACTTCCACTTTTTGAGCAATCTCTTGAGTTTCGTCCTCAAAAACAGGCGCAAGACCCAAATAATTCAACGAGTCCTCTAGAATCCTTCCAACATGAGGCGCTGCTATAACGCTCCCAAAAGTCACAGCAGCCTGAGGTTCATCCACCATGAACAATACTATTATTTCAGGATCGTCAGCCGGGGCAAACCCTACAAAAGATGATATGTTTTTACCCTCCATAATCTGACCTGTCGGACCGTACTTTTGTGCCGTTCCCGTTTTTCCCCCTACCCTAAAACCTGCAATATAGGAATTCCTTCCGCTTCCGTAAGTTACGGTATCTTGCAGCACCTGACGCATTATAGCTGAAGTTTCCTCTGAAATAACCCTCCTCACTCTAAACGGGGTTATATCTTTTACCAATTGCGGAATTACGTCATCTGTGCCGTCATCAATATTGTTTGTATAAATCGCTTTTCCAAGGTGCGGTCTCATCAGGTAACCGCCATTTATGACGGAAGCTACGGAATTTATAAGTTGCAACGGAGTGACCGCAACAGCTTGACCAAAGCTAATTCTCGCTAAATCGACTGTTTTAACGCGAGCGCGTGGGATCAAGATTCCGCTTTCCTCACCTAAAACATCTATACCGGTAGGCATTCCCAGCCCGAAAAGGGCCATGTAGTTGTAAAACTCGGTCAAACCTATCTCAAGTGCCATTTCCATAAACGCAGGGTTACAAGAGTTTTTGACCGCTTCCGCAAAAGTCTGACTACCATGTCCGCCCGGTCTCCAGCATCTGATCCTTTGACCATCGACAATCTTATATCCGGAACAATAATACGTTCTTTCCAATGATGCAACGCCTTGTTCCAACGCCGCTGCAGCGGTTAATATCTTAAAAATCGAGCCTGGCTCAAAATTGTCCTTAACCGAGAAATTCTTGACATATTCTTGCATCTGCTCGAAATTCTCAAAATCTCTCGGCGGCTTGTTTGGATCAAATTTCGGATAGTTGCCTAAAGCCAATATTTCTCCTGTATCAGGATCCATCACTATCGCATACACTTTTTGGGGATTGTATTTTGCCACAGCGTTTGCGATCTCGCGTTCAACAAAATGTTGTATAACCGAATCGATAGTCAGCACAAGGTCTAATCCGTCCACCGGAGGCACATATCTGTTAACACTTGAAGACAATTCTCTCCCATGAAGATCGGTTTCCATAAAAATGTTGCCGGTTAGACCTCTAAGATATCTGTCATAAAAAAGCTCTACACCCTCTTGACCCTTTATTCCCTGTCCCGGCTCAGCAAATCTCATCGTGAAGCCTAAGATATGCGCCGCTAAGCTTCTGTTGGGATAGAATCTTCGCGGTTCTTCGGTAAAGTCAATACCATGGATGTTTAATTCCCTGACTTGATTAACCATGAATCTTTCCGCTTGGCGCTTAATCCACACATGCCCCTTTGATTTATCAGATAGCCTGTTGTATAAAAGCGTTTCATCCATTTCCAGTATGGGAGCAAGCTTTTTTGCGACTGAGGCTGGATCGTCAATTCTTGCAGGTCTTGCGGCTATAGACTCCGTAGTCGCGCTTTGAGCAAGCAATTTGCCGTTTCTGTCCTTAATATCTCCTCTTACCGGAAACACGTCTAATTCCCGCGTCCATTGATCCAAGGCTCTCTTTTGCAGATCAACCCCCCATACGAGCTGTATATATCCCAATCGTCCTATTAACAGGATTAGAACCAGAGAAAAAAAGAAAAGTAGAACCACCAACCTTTTTCTGTTGCTAATTCCCGACCAAGAGTGTAAATTGGACATTTAATCCTCCAAAAAGCTTAAATCATGGTATCAACAGGCGCAAAATTCTTTCCCATAAGCTTTCGCCTGAATCTGCCGTTAATTGTGTTTCGCTTGGTTCATCGTCTGAAAAATCAGCCAGCACAACATACTGCACTTGAGTTTCATCCGGATGTTTCATCCCTATCTCAGTGGCGGCAATTCTTTCAACGCGATTTAAGTCCTTTCTAGAAGTTAACTCAAGATTAAGCAACTCAGTAGCATCCTGTCTGTTCCTTAAAACTCTTTCAAGGGATATAATCTGACTGTGGTTGCGCGATATTTCAGCAAAGCGGCTTATAGTCACACAAGCAGTCAAAAATAAAACAAGAATAACCGCTACAGGCAAAGCTCTGTGCTTTGGTGCGGGCTGAGTTACAGTTTTGGCCAGAATTTTTCTGACCTGCTTTTTCCTCGGGAGTGCTTCAATAGCCTCTACATGCATTTTTTTCTTAGCCGCTAACAATTTTATTCAGCCTCCTTGCCCTTCATGTGTTTCGCGCTCTTTTCCTACAATTTGTGACAAGCTCTAAGTTTTGCGCTTTTCGACCTTGGGTTTGTAGCTTGCTCCGCAAGGCTCGGAACTATCGGCTTTAGGGTCAATATCCTGACTTTCTTTTCCGCCTTGCATACACATAACGGATATTCGGGAGGACATTTACATTGTCCGCCAAGACTCCTGAATGTATGCTTTACTACCCTATCCTCAAGAGAATGAAAAGATATTACACATAGCCTGCCTTCCGGCTTTAAAACATCCGCAGCATTCTTAATAGCATCTGACAAAAGAGAAATTTCCTGATTGACTTCGATGCGTATTCCTTGAAATGTACGCCTTGCAGGGTGATCATCGCCCTTTCTCGCACTTTTAGGAATCGCCATCCTGATAACTCGTTCCAATTCTCCGGTTGTAGCTATAGGCCTGTTGTCGATTATGAATTCAGCAATGCGTTTAGCCCACCGTTCTTCGCCATAATCTCTTATCACCCTTGCCAGTTCTTCCAAAGTATAGCTATTAACCAGTTTATAAGCGCTAAACTTCTGATCTGGATCCATTCTCATGTCAAGAGGGCTGTTCTGTCTGAAGCTAAAGCCCCTTGAAGCTTCATCAAGCTGATGTGACGATACCCCTAAATCCATCAACACCCCATCGACTTGATCAATTTTCAATCCGGATAATAGTTCCTTTATGTGGACAAAATTCCCGCGCAACAAAGAAAATGAATCCGGATAATCTTTTAGTTTTAACTCAGCCGCTCTTAGGGCATTTGGATCACGGTCAATCCCAATAAGCATTCCTCCGGGAGTAATTCTTTCAATTATTGGAATAGCGTGTCCCGCACCTCCGACTGTTGCGTCAACCACAATATTACCAGGCTTGCATTGCAGCAAATCAAGCACTTCACTCAATAGAACCGGAATATGGCTAAAAGTCATTTATGTACTCCATCTTAAATCCCAAGCCCGACCATTTTGTCAATTATCGTAGGATGCTCGATATCTATGCTTGCACTATGATCGTCCCATGCTTCGTTGCTCCAAACCTCGATTCTGGTCAAAGCGCCTGTTATGACTATATCCTTGTCAAGTTTCGCGTATTCTCTAAGGTTAGGCGGTATAAGCGCCCTGCCCTGCTTATCAATCTCACACTCGAAAGCGCCTGCAAAGAAAAATCGAATAAACATTCTCACGTCTTTATCGGTTAAAGGCAAGGAACTGAGCCTTGCAGCCAAAGCTTGCCATTCGTCCAAAGGATACACAAACAAGCATTTATCAAGCCCTTTGGTCACAACAAATCTATCGCCCAAAGCGCTTCTGAACTTTGCGGGAATTATTATCCTCCCCTTAGGATCTAAAGCATGTTTATGCTCTCCGATAAACACATGATCACCCTTTACTCCACTTGCCTCCACTTGCAACCACTTTATTTATCTATTCTATGTAATTTTCAAAAATCCTTCCATTTTTTTTGAAAAAATAAAAGACCTTGAAATATGATTCTCAAGGCCTAAATATAATATTGGGGACGGTTCTATCGATGGGACAGATCTCTTTTATTGTACCTCGCGGACGTTTCTTCTAATTTAGGAAGCATCCCTCTGGCTTATCAGTTTTGGCTCAAAATTCAAATAATCACAGGAAACAAGATGATATCTTATGCCTTCAATGTCCCCTTCTGTCACTTTAAACGAAGGGCCGTGAAGGTGACCATACACAACATGACTTACACGATAGTCGCGCAGTCTTTCTATCATAGCTGTTGCGACTCCTTTTTCGTCAAATGGCGGATAATGCAGCAATACAATAATATTCTCTGCCGTCCGTGCGGTATATAATGATAGTCCTAACCTGTCGACTTCTCTTTTGAATATTTTCAGATCCTGTTCCTTATACTCTCTTCCTCCAGGCGCAAGCCAGCCCCGTGTGCCACAAAAGTGTACTCCATCTATTTCGACACTGTCATTTTGCAGGACAAACATATCAGGCGGTAATACACTTCTGATTCTGGCAACGGAATTCCACCAATAATCATGATTCCCCCGTATTATAATTTTCCTGCCGGGCAATTCCCCTATGTTTCGCACGTCCACCAACGCATCATCAAGCTTCATAGCCCAGCTTATGTCACCGGGGATAAGTACTATATCATCATTGCAGACTATCTCGATCCAATGCTGTCTAATTCTTTGCCAATGATCAGTCCAATGCGATCCAAAAATATCCATAGGCTTAGGAAAAGCTCCGGACAAATGTAAATCGCCGATTGCATAGATTCGCATAAGAATAACCTAGACCAATTTTCTGTTGACCATCTCGGTGAAAACTCTTTCCTGCAAATCCTGTGGAGACAACGAAGCATCATCAATAACCAAGCGTATGTATTGAGCCACATTGGTTTTGTAATAATCCTGTAAGGGAGCAGTCTTTACTTTGTACTCCTCAAAGCGCTTCATGATTGTTATTTCATTGTCATCCTCGCGCTTGATTAGAAGAACTTCGCATTCCGTGCAATGTGTTAACTTCTGTCCTACATGATAAATTTTCTTGCAAGTCGGACAAATAATCCTGCCTAAAAGCCTTTTTAGTAAAACATCCCTAGTAACGTCTAAATCGACTATCAAATCCACTTTTTTGCCCATCAAGGCAAGTATTCGATCCAGCGCTTTCGCCTGAACAACCGTTCTAGGAAAGCCATCCAACACAACTCCATCCTTATATTCTGACCCTTTCAAGCCATTTTCCACAACCATATTGACTACTTCGTCTGAAACCAATTTTCCTTCTTTGACGACTAAAACGTGCGAATATAATGGATGTTCTGTATTCTCGAGGATTTTCCTAAATAGATCTCCTGTCGATAAATGGGCCAAGCCAAACTGCTCAGCCAAAATTTTCCCTTGTGTGCCCTTGCCTGACCCAGGCGGACCTAACAGTACTATGTACAATAAAATACCTCCCTTTAAAATCAAAATAACAAAAACTAACCTTTGCTGTCGAGCAGAAATTTCTCAGCTTCTGCGCACCATAATCCGTTATTATTATAGACTATTTGATTAAGCTTTGCAAATAACGGATCATTTTCTCCTTTTTTTCCGAAGTCCTCAATGGCGGTTAAGTCCATATCAATATTTGTGTATATAAGTTTTTTCCCCCCAGGAATCTTCGGAAGATTAAGAGTGGTTTCGACAACACTGTCTAATCCTCCTATGTGCGTTATCATCGAAGCAGGATTAATCCTTCCTTTTCCCATTAACTTGAGGGATTCAAGCATATCCTGTGTGTTGCCTCCGCTTGTTCCAACCACGTGCGTTGAATTATAATGCACGTTATAGAAGTTAAATTCTGCTGAAAAATCAGGATTGTTGGGCCCCGCAAAAAAGTTCAGACAGCCATCATATCCTAAGATCTCGCTTCCTAATTCGACAACAGATGCTACAGGCGCAAAGACAAACAAATCGTCGAACCCTTTTTCATAAGTCAAAGATAACAGATACTTAGTCGGATCAAGTATTCCGGAAATATTCACGTAAACAAGCCTTACTCCGTTTTTTGAAGCCTCTTCAACACTGCAAACAGAAGCAGCCCTCTTGAGCCTTGCTTCATCTATGTCGGCTACTACAAGCAAGTCGGGCTTTCTGTCGCAATGAATCGCATAATCTATCGCGCCTAATCCCATAGGACCTGCGCCGGCAAGAATTGCCATATTGCCACCCGGCACAATTCCCATTTCGTGCCTGTATTGGCCGCGTATAGTATGGTATTGGGCGTGAAACGCACCTACTATACAAGACATAGGCTCAGCCAGCGAACCATAAAAATATGCTTCTCCCTCATAAGGCAAAAGACAACCCAGTTCCATAACTACATTCGGGATAACTACATATGTCGCACTCCCACCTATGTATTTAAAGGAATATCCCGGTGCCGCATAAGGATCATCGGTTTGATTAAGTGCAGTTTGAATAGTAAATTTGCTGCCAACCTTAAATTCTTTTTCCCATTTACCGCCTACCTGAACTATCTCTCCACAAAATTCATGGCCTATCATAATTGGATTTTTATCTATATCGTCAGGAATGCGCTTATGATCTTTTCCCTGAATTGCCCCCTTATAAGTTGACATACATATACTATCGGAAATTACGTGCGCCAATATTTCATCATACTGAATATCCGGAAGCTCAAACTCCTCAAGCCTCAAATCGTTTTTCCCATATAATCTTACCGCTTTTGTCTTCACTATTGACACCTCCTAAAAGTCTTGATAGATTTCCAATATGCATATTGTACTATGAGTCTTTACAAAAATCAACACAATCAGAAATAATCAAAGAAACCCACAAATATATATAGACATATTCAGGCGTACGTTGTATAATAGCTCCAACTTCAAGGTTTCTCTTTAAATTATAGATTACTTTGGGCGTAACTGTCAGCTATTTTAAAAGTCTTAAGTCGTTGCGCAAAAAGAAGTTGGAGATTAGAATTTAGAGGCTAGACAGATTTTACCCTTAGAGGGTTGAAACTATATAACCAAGTTTTGTTGCGTAAAAAGTAGTAAATTTACCTCAGATCTGTCCCATCGATAGAACCGTCCCCAATATTGCGAGGTGAAACATGCATTTTCCCTATGAAAAGCTTATAGAACATCTGAATAACGATTCTGAATCCGTAAGGCTTGAAGCCTTAGGCTTTCTTATAAGCAAAATACATGCCGGTGAGATTGAAAAACCGATTACCGGCAGTGATGTCAATAACCATATACATACCTGGTATTCTTTTTCCCCGTACTCTCCGACGAAGGCTGTTTGGATGGCGTATTCCTCAGGTCTTGCCACTGCCGGGATCATGGATCATGACTCTGTTAGCGGCGCTGATGAGTTCATTAAAGCCGGTAAAATAGCCGGTATAGCTACAACCACAGGATTGGAATGTCGAACAGACTTCTCAAATACTCCACTAAATGGCAAAAGAATTAACAACCCCGATCAAGATTCAATAGCCTATGTGGCACTTCATGGTATTCCTTATACCCAGATAGAAAAAGTCAAAAGATTCTTCGAAACTTTTTTACGTGAACGTAATTTGAGAAACAGGCAAATGACAGCGAAATTAAACGAAATTACTAAACCGTTTAGTGTGTCAATCGATTTTGACAAAGACGTCGTTCCTTTATCTAAATCATACAATGGAGGCAGTATTACCGAAAGACACATTCTGTTCGCTTTGTCTTTGAAGCTTATAAGTATCTTCGGCAAGGGTAAAACGCTTTTTAATTTTCTTGCCGATCGCTTAAATCTTCATTTAAGTTCAAAAACTGCAGATAATCTTCAAGACCCTCACAATGAGTTTTACGAATATGACCTTCTTGGGCTTTTAAAGTCGGATTTAGTGCCGCTATTTTATATCGACGCTTCAACCGAATGTCCTGATATTATGGAAGTTATAGGATTATCAGAACAAATAGGATCAATATCGGCTTACGCTTATTTAGGCGATGTGTCTGATTCGGTGACGGGTGATAAAAGGCCTCAGAGTTTCGAAGACAGTTATTTGGATCAATTGTTTGAAACGATAAAAAGCATTGGATTTAGAGCGGTTACTTATATGCCTTCCAGAAATACCTTAAAACAGCTAGTAAGGGTAAAGGAATTATGTGAGAAATATGACCTGCTTGAAATTAGCGGAGAAGACATAAACTCTCCACGACAACGTTTCATATGCGAGGCACAAAGAAACGAAGTATTTAGTAATCTTTTCGACTCGACTTGGGCTCTTATCGGTCACGAATCCGAAGCCACTAAAGATCCATGCAGTGGAATGTTTTCTCCATCGGTTATATCGAAATATCCGCACTTATACGAAAGAATATCTGTGTTCAAAGATATCGGGCAAAGGCAGGTCAAATCTCATGTTTAGCATAGAGCGAAAGACAAAACTTTTGTCACATTTAAGCGAAAAGGGAAGCATACTCGTAAAGGATGCTTCACAAATATTTGGCGTTACGGAGGAAACAATCAGGCGTGATCTTAGGGAGCTGGAAAACCAGGGACTTCTTTTAAGAACGCATGGTGGCGCAATAAGCGCCGATGATGCAAAATCAGAATTTCCATTGGAAATAAGGCAGGGAATAAACATATCAGGTAAAAACGCCATAGGACGAGAGGCCGCAAACCATGTCACAGACGGTGATACTATAATGCTTGACGCAAGCACTTCATGTCTATTTTTGGCCAAACATATAAAAGAGAAAAAATCGCTCACTCTTATAACTAACTCCGAGAAGATAATCTTCGAACTTTCAAACTTCGATGAAATTACGCTAATATCGACCGGCGGAATTTTAAGACGTAAAAGCATGTCATATATAGGAAAATCCGCTCAAACTGCCCTCGAAAACTATGTAGCCGACAAAGTTTTCTTCTCTTGCAAGGGTTTTCTACCAGAGCGAGGTCTTATGGATTCAAACGAGCAGGAATCTCAAATCAAAAGAACCATGATCAGCCGATCTCAAAAAGCCATTTTTCTTTGCGACAAAACAAAATTTGGGCGCATTGGGTGCGAAATGGTTGCAAAACCAGATGATATCCACGTAATTATTACCGATGAACCCATGCCCGAAAGCTGGTCAGATATCTTAAGCGCAAAAGGAATAATATCTATCGAATCAGGAGGAAAAAATGTCTGAATTTGATTACTTGAAGCAACTTAGAACCTTTTCAAACCAACTCGGAGGTGACCCTGAATACGTTTTAGCCGGTGGCGGAAATACGTCCTGCAAGATCGAAGGCGAGCTTTATATTAAGGCATCGGGCACTTCTTTAGCGGACATAACCGAAGATCAATTCGTAATAATGGATAGAGTCCTTTTACAATCATTATGGACAAAACAATATCCGTCGAATGATAATCTTAGGGAAAAAACCATACTAAAAGATGTAATGGACGCAAGAAGGTCGGATCAATACCCAAAAAGGCCCAGCGTCGAGGTTTTGTTGCATGATCTATTTCCCCAGCGATTTGTTGTGCATACTCACCCTGCGATCGTCAATGCCATAACCTGCAGCAATGAGGGGCAAAAGGCAATAGAAAAACTATTTGGCGACCATGTAATCTGGATTGATGAAATTAAACCCGGCTTTCTGTTGGCATCCGCCGTAAAAGAAAAGGTCAACAAGTACACTTTGGGGATGTTAAAACCTCCGCAACTGTTATTCATGCAAAATCATGGGCTTCTCGCGGCAGCAGATTCAGTAGAAGAAATTTCTTCACTGCACGATTATGTGTTCAGAGTTATTAAGCAGAATTTAAAGAATATACCTGACTTTTCGCCTTTTGAGCACAACAAAGAAAGAGCTTCTTTAATCTCGCCTGCTATAAGAATGATGCTCATGAGTAATGGCAATGGTATAGTCACTTACAGAAATAACAAGGAGATAAGCAAGTTTGTAAATGATAAAGAATCATTCAGCCCGCTAAGCTTACCTTTCACACCCGATCATATCGTCTATTGCAAGCACAAGTTTGTATTTATTCATGCCAAAGAAGATTTAGATGAGCAATACAAAGCAGTCGCATGCGCAATAGAAAAATATAAAGATGAACACGGGTTTTTGCCTAAAATAATCGCAATAGAAAAACTGGGCATATTTGCATGCGGACAAAGCAGGAAAGACGCTTCAGACGCTTTGGATCTCTTTATAGACGCCGTAAAAATAAGCGTTTACAGTAACTCCTTCGGCGGACCTAAACATATGAGCGAAGAGTTGATTTCATTTATCGTAAATTGGGAAGTTGAAAGCTATAGGCAGAAAATAGCTCTTAAAACCAATGGCGGGAAAAAAATAAATGAAAAGATTGCGGTTATAACCGGCAGCGCTCAGGGCTTTGGTAAGGGACTTGCCGAAGAGATGGCAAGAGAAGGCGCTAATGTAGTTTTGGCCGACATCAATATTAATCAGGCGAACGAAAACGCTTTAAGTCTTTGCGATAGATATGGATATGGAAAATCAATCGCGCTAAAAGTTGATGTCGTAAAAGAAGCCGACATCAGGGAAATGTTTATTCAAACGGCGCTTGAATATGGCGGTGTAGATATATTTATAAGCAACGCAGGAATACTCAGGGCAGGAGCCCTTGATGAGATGGACTCCGAAACATTTGAATTTGTTACAAAAGTAAATTATACTGCATACTTCATCGGAGTCAAATATGCATCAAAGTATATGAAAATTCAAAATCGGTTCAACAGCAGCCATTATATGGACATTATCCAGATCAATTCAAAGTCCGGGATTTCCGGAAGCAACAAAAACTTTGCATATGCAGGCGGTAAATTCGGAGGCATAGGCCTGACTCAGAGCTTTGCCCTCGAACTGGCTGAATATCGAATAAAAGTTAATTCAATATGCCCCGGCAATTTCTTTGACGGTCCGCTCTGGTCTGATCCCGAAAAAGGATTGTTTGTACAATATCTCAAAGCAGGAAAGATACCCGGCGCAAAAACCTTCGAAGATGTTAAAACACATTATGAGTCGATGGTACCGCTAAAAAAAGGCTGTGCCATAATAGATGTCGCGAGAGCCGTCTTTTACGCAATCGAGCAGGTCTACGAAACAGGCCAAGCTATACCTGTCACGGGAGGACAAATAATGCTTAAGTAAAGATGATTACAGATAAATAGATCGTTTTGCCGGCCGAAACGATTTGTGCTTTATACGATTTTAACACCATACTTAGCCGCAGATTTGACAATTGCTTCATCCAACTCATCATCGCATATCAACACGTCTATGTCTTTCAATGTGGCGAATGTGAAAAGCATATTTTTGTTAATCTTACTCACATCCATAAGCATTATGACTTTACCTGCTTTTTTGATGACGGCTTTCTTGAGCTCACACTCGTAGTAATCTCCGCTTGTAAACCCATGTTCAAGCGAAAATCCCGAAGCGGCCATAAAAGCTATGTCGATATTGACCTCTTTTAAGAATCCCAACGAATTGGAGCCCGATGCTGACAAGGTGTTTCTGCTGATTTTACCTCCAAGAATCGTAACTGAAGGTCTGTTGTTCTTGAGTATTTCCAATCCAATGGAAGGGCCGCTGGTTAATATCGACAAATCTTCATCCGGTAATTCTCTGGCAAAACACATCATCGTAGTTCCGGAATCAAGATAAATTGAACGTCTGTTCCCTATGTATTCAAGCGCTTTTGTTGCAATCTTTACCTTTGCGCTAATGTTTTCCATTGCTCTTTGACTGTATATATCTTCTTTGGATTTAGGGAAAGAGTTTACAGACTTCGCTCCTCCGCGAATCCTTATAATGCTACCATTTTTCTCAAGATACTCCAGATCTCTTCGTATAGTCATACTCGACAATTTCGGGAAAATTTTCTCCAGATCTTTTAGTTTTATAGTACCATTCTCTTGTATGTATGTATTTATTGTTTCTCGTCTGTTAGAATTCAAGAATATCATTTCCTCCCAACTATAATGTTTCACGCTCAATGTGATTTTAGCACATGTTATTCACATAAAAATAACACATATGAATTCTACCAATCCGATAAAAAAATGTCAATACAAACAAAAGAGGCTTATTTTAAGCCCCTATGTTTAGTTTATTACGTGATGCATTTTTCGCTGTAGTATTATTTACCGCCAAAGAATATACCGATTGCTCCCGGACCTACATGTGTTCCGATGACGCTTCCGATTTCCGCTATCAATATCTCCTTGGGATTAAGCTCCTTTTTAACCTCGTTAGCAAATTCTGCAGCCACGTCCGGCACGCAGGCATGAGCTACAGCAATGGATTGTTTGCTGAAATCGCCACCCGCTTCTTTGCTTAGCTCAATAAGCCTTGAAAACACTTTTTTCCTGCCTCGTACTTTGTCTAATGGTTCTACTGCCCCATCCTTCACGCAAAGTATGGGTTTCATATTAAGTATCGTTCCTATCATGGCTTTCAAAGGGCTCAATCTGCCGCCTCTTTTAAGGTACTCCAAGGTATCCACAGAGAAATAATATTGCTGTTTTTCACATAAAGCTCTCACTCTATCAGCTGTTTCCTTGATTCCTAAGCCTAGCTTAAGCATTTTAGCCGCTTCAAGCACAATTAGCCCAAATCCAATCGACATTCCCTTTGAATCAATTACTTCAATATCATTGCTCTCAAGCATGTTTTTTGCGGTAATGGCTGCCTGATATGTACCGCTGACCTTGGATGAAAGATGGATAGACAAAATTATATTGCCTTTGACAAGCTCTTTTTCGTATTCCTCCACAAACCTTTGCGGAGGCACCTGAGACGTTGTAGGCGTGTGACTGCTGGTTGTCAGCTTAGCGTAGAACTCTGTAGGTGTAAGATCATACCCATCCCTGTACTCCTCATCTCCAAAATGCACAGTGAGAGGAACAACTCTAATATCGTATTCTTCCACTAAGTGCTTCGGGAGATCCGATGTGCTGTCAGTAAACAAAACTACCTTTGACATAGACCTTGCCTCCTTTATGATTAGTTCTAGCCCAAATAAAAGAATAAATCTGAATCTTTAGATAATGATTTGATACTATTACTTGGTACTAATATCTAGTATATAAACCCGAGCGAACGCTGTCAAGCATTTTCATCAGAGTATATCTGAAATCTATTCAACAGTGACGCTTTTTGCCAGATTCCTGGGCTTATCCACATCACAACCTTTTTCGACGGCAACATAGTACGCAAAAAGCTGCAGTGGTATGACCGACGGAATTAGCGTCAGACAGCTTTCAGAAGATGACAAGTATATGCAATGATCAGCTACTTTAGCTATGTCCGAATTTCCTTCAAGCGCTATAGCAATCACAACAGCTCCTCTTGCCTTGACTTCTTTTATGTTGCTTATCATCTTTTCGTGAAGATGCTGTTGCGTATCTAAGGCTATAACCAGGGAACCGTTTTCAATAAGGGCTATCGTCCCATGTTTAAGCTCTCCTGCCGCATAAGCTTCCGAATGTATATATGATATCTCTTTAAGCTTCAACGAACCTTCCATAGCTATCGCATGATCAAGTCCCCTGCCCATGAAGAATATATGTTTGGCATTGAAATGTTGACTGGCAAACCTTTGGATTGCAGTCACGTCGCTTAAGATAGTTTTAACCTGTATCGGGATGTTTTCGATCGCATCTAAAAGCTGTGCATAGCGCTCATCGTTTATTTGTCCTCTTTTTAACGCCAACTCAAGGGCAATAATCGTCATTGCTAAAAGTTGGGTAGTATATGCCTTGGTCGAAGCCACAGCTATTTCAGGACCCGCCCATGTATAAAACACGCTGTCGGCTTCCCTTGAAACCGTACTTCCTACAACATTTGTTACAGCCAAAACGTAAGCCTTGTTTCTTTTAGCTTCGCGCATCGCGGCTATTGTATCCGCAGTTTCACCTGATTGGCTTATTACAATCACCAGATCATTTTCTTTAATAATTGGATTACGATATCGGAATTCCGAAGCGATATCCGCCTCAACCGGAATTTTGGCAAGCGATTCTATGAGAAGTTTTCCCGCGTAACCTGCATGATAGGCTGTTCCGCAAGCCACAACAAAAATCTTTTCAGGATTAGGCAATGGGCTGTTCAAAGTGATTCGTCCCGACTGCTTGTCAATTCTTGGACTTAGAGTCGCCTTAAGTCCTTCAGGCTGCTCATAAATCTCCTTTAGCATAAAGTGTTTGTAGCCTCCCTTCTCTGCTGAAGCCACATCCCAGTTGACCTTTAAAGGCTGCTTCTCAACTTTCTTGCCGTCAAGATTATAAACACTTACTTCATCCTTTTTTACAACGGCAATCTCTTTATCATCAAGCAACAGGCAATCGCGGGTATACTCTAAGAGCGCAGTGATATCTGACGCTATATAGTTTTCGTTTGCGCCTAATCCTATCACTAAGGGACTGTCCTTACGTACGGCTATAATTTCGTCCGGATTATCGGCGCATATTATTGCAAGCGCATATGAGCCTTCGATCTTGTATAGTGATTCTTTAACGGCTTCGAACAAATCCCCACCGTAGTAGTGGTTTATAAGATGGGCTATAACTTCGGTGTCGGTATCCGAAACAAACGTATATCCCGCTTCAATCAACCATTCCTTAAGCCTTAAATAATTCTCTATGATTCCATTGTGCACAACGGCTATCGCCCCGGACATATTCGTATGTGGGTGAGAATTTACATCGGATGGTTCGCCATGAGTCGCCCATCTGGTGTGTCCTATGCCGAGAGCTCCTTTAAGCGGGAATGCGGTAAGCCTGTCCTCAAGAATACTCAATCTCCCTTTGGCTTTTGAAATCTGTACAACCCCATTTTTTAAAACGGCGATACCGGCCGAGTCATAGCCTCTGTATTCAAGCTTTTTTAACCCTTTGACCAGGATGGGCGTCACATCGCCTTCTCCAATGTATCCTACTATTCCGCACATTTAACCGCACCTCTTTCTGATTTATCCAAGTCTCTGTTCAATCAGCCTTGCCAGTTGGTAAGCGTAGCGCTCCACTGTCGTCTGATCCGGTCCCTCAATCATAACTCTAATCAATGGTTCAGTGCCGGAAGCTCTTATAAGCACTCTTCCGTTTTCCATGAATTTTGATTCTATGTTTTTAATTTCCTGCTGTATTACCGGATCATCTGAAAGCGCAGCCTTTTTGTCATCGTTTACCTTGGCGTTTGCCAAAACCTGGGGAAGTTTAGTCATGACGGAGGAGAGCTTTGATAGGCTCTTATTGCTTCCTTTCATTATTGACATAATCTGTAAAGCTGTCAAAATCCCGTCGCCTGTGGTGTTATGTTCAAGGAAAATCAAATGTCCTGATTGCTCACCGCCAAAATTATAGCCTTGGGCTAACATTTCCTCCAACACGTACCGATCCCCGACCTTCGTCTTGACTATATTGCACCCTTCTTTCTTGAGCGCCAGATCAAGTCCTAAATTGCTCATCACAGTTGTTACCACGGTATTCTTATGCAAAACTCCGCGTGAATGCATACTAATCCCACATATTGCCATAATTTGATCACCATCCACCAACTTCCCATGTTCATCGACTAGGATCAATCGATCCGCATCCCCGTCAAAAGCAAGTCCGATATCCGAGCCTGTCTCGAGAACATAACTCATTAGCCTTTCCGGATGAGTAGAGCCACAATGTTGGTTTATGTTGATGCCGTCAGGATCATCGTGTATCGGGATAACTTGCACGCCTAATTTTGACAATACTTTAGGTGCAACTTCATATGCCGCTCCATTTGCACAGTCAACGACAGCTCTGATTCCGTAAAGTGATAATCCGTTTACAGTTGACGCTAAAAAATCTATGTAATCTCTGGTTACGTCCCTAGCCCTCACCCTGCGGCCAATTTCTATCCCAACAGGGACAGGCAAGGCTTCGGTATTGTCAAATATAATGTTCTCTATCCGTTCTTCCAGTTCATCGGGGAGTTTGTAACCTCTATAGTCAAAAAACTTTATTCCATTATATTCCATCGAGTTGTGGGATGCTGATATTACTACCCCCGCATCAGCTCCATAATGTCTGGTCAGATACGCTACTGCGGGAGTAGGCAAGACGCCAGCTACAACAGCTTCTGCACCTACCGAACAGATACCTGCAACAATAGCTGCTTCAAGCATATCACCCGATAATCTTGTATCCCTGCCTATAAGGATTTTGGGTCTGTGTTTCTCCCTTGTAAGCACATATGCTCCGGCTTGCCCTAACTTGAAAGCCAGCATCCCGTCCAATTGGGCGTTTGCCAATCCCCTTACCCCGTCGGTCCCAAAAAGCTTACCCATTAGCAATCTCCCCCTTTATCATTCATATTCCTCTATAATATATCTTTGTGCGGCTAAGGTGGCAATCGCTCCATCGGATGCCGCTGTTATAATCTGCCACATGGGCTTTTTGCGCAAATCTCCGGCCACAAAAACTCCGGACAGGCTTGTTCTCATGCATTCGTCAGCAATCACAAAACCGGCTTCGTCTGTCACCAGACTTTCCGTTACCAGCGAGCTGTTCGGTTGTATTCCGATAGCGACAAAAACGCCGTCAACATCAATTATATTAGATTGTCCGCTTTGAATGTCCGAAACCCTGACTCCGGTGACTTCTGTTTCTCCTATAATTTCGTTAACGACAGAATTCCAAAAAATTTCAATCTTTTTATTCTCCAAAACCTTCCTTTGAAGCAACTTATACGCACGAAGCTCGTTTCTTCTGTGTATAAGGTACACCTTGCTCACGTACTGCGCAAGAAAAAGCGCATCTTCCACAGCGGTATCCCCGCCGCCGACCACAGCAACCCTTTTGCCCCTGTAAAAAGCACCGTCACATGTGGCACAGTATGAAACGCCTCTGCCCCTGAAAGTATCCTCTTTGGAAAGACCTAAGGTTTTTGGCTGCGCACCCATTGCCAGTATGACCGCCTTAGCTTCATATTCTTTATTCTCAGTAATTGCTTTTTTTGTCTTATGGTCAAGTTTTAAGCCTATCACTTCATCATAGAGTATTTCCAACCCAAACTTGCGAGCATGATTCTCAATTTTCATGGCTAGTTCAGCGCCGGTTATGGGTTCGTCAAATCCCGGATAATTTTCAACAGAATATGTAGTTGCAATCTGACCGCCGGCAAACATCTTTTCAAATAGAAGCACATCCAAACCCGCCCGCCTTGCGTATATGCCGGCCGTCAGCCCCGCCATGCCTCCTCCGATTATCAAAATATCATGCATAGTATGCCTCCTTCATTGCAAGATTAATGCAAATTCTTACAAACAAGTATACACAAAAATTGCACTTTTGAAAATATATGACTTTAATTTGATTCTGCTGCAATAACTCATTTCGTCGGGTGACAAGGGGTGACAAGGGGACGGGGTTATTGTCACACTCGTGTGACAATAACCCCGTCCCCTTGTCAATAAC
>Ga0209616_1000077_pt1 | contig 28134 bp, 36 predicted proteins | sample FlocCalmetaG_FD_184153 | JGI IMG/M metagenome (GOLD analysis project Ga0209616, IMG submission 184153) | Freshwater bacterial and archeal communities from Indian Creek, Illinois, USA - Floc-Cal metaG (SPAdes) (version 2) | ecosystem: Environmental > Aquatic > Freshwater > Unclassified ...
AGTCTGAACCTCAGACTCTTCCGGATGTGCTTGATAGACTTGAAACTGATATAAAGGCGTACACAGGAAGTCAAAAACCTGTATTGGTTATGGACAGAGGTATTACTACCGCGAACAATATTGAGATTATTCGAGAAGGAATAAATAAAACATGACATAAATGCAGCGATATAAAGCATTTTATCGTGTTATATTTTATTTTTGTCGCTTAAATCTATTAAACGATTCTTGAAGATACTTATTGAAACGTAAATAAAACATATCAAAGGATTGCGTTTTGCTTGAGCTGGTGCTATAATGTTAAATGAAAAATTAAGTCTGAATGAAAGGGGCAACGTGAATGAAAACCATTGCAAAGCCATTTATAAAATGGGCGGGTGGCAAGTCGCAAATACTTGACGACATTCGCGCTAAATACCCTGCTGAATTGGGGAAAGGTATAACTAAATATGCGGAACCGTTTGTTGGTGGCGGTGCGGTTTTATTTGATGTTCTTAATTGCTATACTCTTGAATCTGTTTATATAAGCGATATTAACAGTGAGTTGATAACTACATATACAGTTATCCGTGACAATGCAGATGCGCTTATAGCTTTGTTATACGCAATGCAAAGTGATTATTGGCAAGTTGATGAAGAAACTCGAAAGGTTTATTACTATGCAAAGCGTGAAAGGTTCAATGCGTTAAAAGCCGCACAAAACAATATCATAGAAATTGCCGCACTGTTTATATTTCTAAACCGCACTTGCTTTAATGGTCTGTACCGCGTAAACTCGAAAGGCGGCTATAATGTGCCTATGGGTAGCTATAAAAAGCCATCTATTTGTGACGCTGAAAATATACTGGCTGTTTCCGCCTGTTTACAAGGCGTTCAAATCGTCTGCGGCGATTATCAAATGTCACGCGCCTTTATAGATAACAAAACGCTTGCGTACTTTGATCCTCCATATCGTCCGTTGTCGCAAATGTCAAGTTTTACCGCCTATGCACAAGACGGGTTCGGGGATAGTGAGCAAGCCGATTTAGCTCGGTTCATAGACGAATTGAGCGATAAGGGCGCGTTTGTGGTTGCCAGTAATTCAGATCCTAAAAATACGAACGCCGACGATGATTTCTTTGATATGCTCTACAGCAAACATACAATATTACGGATCAGCGCAAACCGTATGATCAATTCGTCTGCAAGCGGTCGGGGCAAAATAAATGAGTTACTTATTGCAAGTTATTAAACATAGGGGGAGGAATTACTATGAAAGAAAATAATAATAAACCCATCATTCAGTCAAGTGGGTATAATGGTAGCGAACCCACGCGCGTATGCCCAAAATGTGGAATAGAGAAGCCGTTAAGTGATTTCGGGTTCCGAAATATGGGTTCAAAACAAAACAATGAAGTACGAAACCAGTCTTGGTGTAAAGATTGTAGATAACAGGAGGGATATTATGCGCGATTTTGCCGAATGGCTTTCACGCTTTAAAGATAGCATATCAGACTATTCCTATTACGCCGACTTTGCAAAGGTACACCGTAATGTTGATGCGATCAAGGTAGAGTTGAATATACTCAATTCTTTGATAGGCTCGCAATACATAGAGGAAGATTTTGACAGCATACTTGGGCAGTATCCGCAAGTGCTGAAGTGTATTCCCTTGTTACTTGCTGTCCGTGCGAATGAAATATATGCGATAGACGGCGACGGGGAATATCTCTTTTCGTTTCGTCAGATGAATTATACCACAGACGAATACAAGATGTTTATGCGGAAAACTGGTTTGTTTAATCTGCTCGAAAAGCATATTATTAGTAGCCTGGTGGATTATGCGACGGGTGTTGAAACTGGGCTTGACAGCAACGGACGCAAAAATCGGGGTGGGCATTTAATGGAAAACCTCGTTGAAAGCTATTTGAAAAAATCTGGTTTAATCCTTGGCGAAACATATTTTAAAGAAATGACACGCACGGCGATTGAAGCTAAATGGCTAATTGACTTGTCTGAAATATCAAATCAAGGTAAGTCAGAGAAGCGGTTTGATTTTGTTGTTAAAACTTCAAACGCTATTTACGGTATTGAAACGAATTTTTACGGTGGCGGCGGTTCTAAACTTAATGAAACCGCTCGTAGCTATAAAAACCTTGCGCAAGAATCCTCAAGAATACCCGGTTTTGTGTTCGTGTGGTTCACCGACGGACGCGGCTGGAATAGTGCGAGGCATAACCTTGAAGAAACTTTTGAGGTTATGGAACACGTTTATAATATTGACGATATGGGAAACGGGGTTATGGGCAGGATTTTTGTATGAGTATAAAACACTGGGAACCCGAAAACTTTGAACTTGAAATGAATACGGTATGGAGTTTCCCGGAACGCGGCGACTGGGCGACACATGACGCAAAATATCGGGGTAATTGGTCGCCTTATATACCCCGTAATTTAATTTTGCGCTATTCTGCTCCTGGTGATTTTGTGTTGGATCAATTTGCAGGCGGTGGCACAACACTTGTTGAAGCTAAACTATTAGGGCGTGACATTTTAGGTGTTGACATTAACCCCGCTGCACTGGAACGATGCCACAAAAAAACAGACTTTGAATATCAGCGTTCGGGATGCGTGAAAATCAAACAGGGAGATGCCTGTAATTTAGATTTTGTGAATAATGACAGCGTTGATTTTATATGCACTCACCCGCCGTATGCGGATATAATTAATTATAGCGACGATATAAGTGGCGATTTATCGTTATTAAAAGTAAAGGATTTTTTAATTGCAATGGAAAGCGTTGCAACTGAATGTTACCGAGTGTTAAAACCGGGTAAGTTCTGCGCGATCCTTATGGGCGATACCCGCAAAAAGGGCTATGTTATTCCTATGAGTTTTGACGTTATGTGTATTTTCCAAAATGCGGGCTTTACGCTAAAAGAATTGATCATCAAAGAACAACATAACTGCAAGGCAACGGGCTATTGGAAAACAAATAGTATCAAGTATAATTTCCTGCTTTTAGCGCATGAATACTTGTTTGTATTTAGGAAATTTTAGGAAATAACTCTCTCACGCCCTTTTCTTGCAATACAGCGTTAAATCTTGCTTGTACCCCTCGAATGGGTCTACCCGTGTAATATCATAATCAGCGCCCCTATAGCGTATAACGTGGGCGGTCGTGATATCGTCGCGCCAGTTTATCACGCATTGGACTTCCTCGACAGCGTGAATACTTGCAGCGGCGTAAACCTCTTTCCCGGATAGCTGCCGGAAGTACGCCCACAAGGGCGGGGCTATCGGGGTTAGTGTTTCAATCTGAAAGCCGAATGTGTCCTTGGTATATGTCGCGGCTAAAACCTCTATTTTCTTATCTTTCAGCTTCAAAGCTAATTCCCCCTTAAATTGCGTTCGTGAATTCGTTGTAATGCTCATATAGTCCGACGTAACAATCCAGTAACGCCGCCGCTCCGTCAATTCGTTGTCGGGGCGATTGGTTTTTTATGGGTACAATGTTCCCGTTGCGGTCGGTCTGAACGCCCGTATTCGTCAAGCACCATTTCAAGATGGGGTTATTGTTGTAAATAACCCTTTGCGCCTGCAAGTCCGCGCCTAACATTTGCATAGGCAGGGACAGAGTTTTCGCGCCCTGTATGCACCTAACCATATTAAAGCCCTGCAAGGTCATTTCCTCGACAAAGTACCGCGCCGAATAGCTGTCATAATAAACCCACGCCGGGAATAGTTCGTATGATTTGACGGTTTCGGCAAACCACGCGGTAACGTCGGAATAGTTGATTGAGTTACCCGCGCAAAGGCGCAGCAAGCCCCGTTCAAACCATTTGTCATAAGGGATTTTGTCCTGTTGGACGCGCTCTTGCAGTTTGTCGCTTGGTAGCCAGTACATTTGAGCGACAAACTTTCTGTCGTCCCCACGCTTCATAAAGAGCAGTGACGCGCAAGTTAAATCAGTTGTTATGGATAGGTCAACGCCGCCGATGCAGTACGTGCCCCGGAAGTCGGAAAGCGTGAAAGTTTCCTCGTTGTTGATATCGTCAAAGGAAAGCCACGCCGTTTTCACGGTTTCCCGGACATTGAATTCCTTACAGAGAACGCCGGATAGTTCATTGCGGTTTTGCTTTGCCCGTTCAACCTTGACGGTCAGGTCGTCCAGTTTCTTGATGAAACATAAAGCCGGGTTCGCCTTAACCCACGCTTTCGGGTCTGTCCATTCGGCGCGGTCGTCCAGTTCATAGAGGATAGGCAAAAATCGGTCGTCTTTTATAACCCCGTCTGCGACTTGCGCCGCGTGGCTATACATATCATCGAAAATACATTCCCGCACGGTTCCGGCGGTCGTTATCATCACAAGCAGGGGTTGACGGCGGGCGGCTTGGGATTGGCGCAAAACCTCGTAAAGGTTCCTGTCCCTCACGCCGTGCAGTTCGTCCATGACGCAAAAGGAGCAATTCAAGCCGTCAAGGGTATCGCTGTTTCGCGCCAGCGGTTGGAATTTGGACATGGACGGCGCATAATACAAGTCGGTTTTGCGCTTCTTGAAGTGCTTCGACAGGTCGGGCGACTGCTTTATCATATTATGGGCTTCATCGAATAATAAGCGCGCCTGTGCGTATTTAGTCGCCGTTGAATACACCTCTGCGCCGCCCTCGCCGTCGGACGTGAGCATATACAGGGCAAGGCCCGCAAGCAGGGTTGACTTGCCGTTTTTACGCCCCACAAGGAAGAAACTTTCCCGGTATTGACGTAAGCCTGTTTCCTTGTCTATAAAGCCGAACAGGGCTTGAATGAACGCTTTTTGAAACAGTTCCAGCCGGACGGGTTGCCCCGCCCATTCGCCCTTGGAGTGCTTGCAAAACCGCTCTATAAACGCTATGGGGCGATTGGCGCGGGCTTCATCGAAAATAAAGCTGCCCCGAATGAAAGCCGTGTCAGATGCAAGGCGGGCATATACCGCCTTAACCCGCCTTGAAGCTGCCAGTTCGCCGGACTGGATTTTTGCGTTATATTCGGTGATATGGTTCATACCACAAGTAGCCCGCGCCCGTCCTTGTCATAGGGGGACGGGGTGTTGAATTCTGTCAACGCGTCGGCGTTGTCCTGCTCGATTTCATTTTCGCTCACAAGCCGCAAGTAGAGTTTGGCGGTATCCGTGTAGGCTTTGAGCAAGGCGCGGTATTCCTTGCTGTCGTCCTCGCCCTTGATTGCTTCAAGCTGCTGTTCAAGATAGACAAGTTCCTCCGACAGGCGGTTAATGACAAAGGCGCGTTCCTGTTCGTGGGTTTCGGTTTTTGTGTTCATTAGGTGTTCTCCTTTCTGATATCGCCCTCGGGCGTAAATGCCAGTCCCCGGCAGGTCGCACCGCCTGCGCTGAAATGCTCGTTGTTATGGCAGTCAAGGCAAAGGGCTTCAAGCTGTGCGGGGTTTAGGGCAATATCCGGGTTATTGATGTTTGCTGGGTTCAAGTGTGTTTTGTGGTGGGCGATTTCGGCGGGCTTGCCGCAGCGCTCGCAGATGTAATATTTCGACATGAGGAACGCCCGCGACAGCCGCCGCCACGCCTTGGAGTTGTAGAAAGCCGCCTGCATCATAATATCGCCCGTTCTGCGGATAACGCCTTTAACAGGCAGTCAATGACGCGCAGCAATTTGTCGGTATCGGCGTTTTCGCCGTAATACCATTGCTGCAAGATAAAGCGCGACGCCGTCCGTGCCACGGGGGAATAGTCCCCCGCAGCGGTGTAACCTGTTGTTTCGGTCAGGTAGGGCGGTATCGCTTCAAGCAGCGGGTAAATGATTAGGTCGTTATCCGTGCCGTCAAGCCGCAGTATGTCGCGGGCTTCTGTTATTGTGAAAATCATGGTCTTAACCTCCCTATGTCAGCGTTAGGCGGCGTCAACCTCGATTTTGACGAACGCACCGGGGACAATGGGCTTGCCGTCTGCGATACATAATGCGCGGTAGTCGATAAGCCTGGACGTAAAGCCGCTTTCCCGGCTCACCTCAACCGCCACGCCCTCGGGTACGTTCACGCCGTAATAGCGGAAGTTGCCGAAAAGCACGGTTCCCGCCGGGATATTGTCGTCAAGGACGATTTCAAACCCGAACAGGCGATGAACGCCGCCGCGCTCGGTGTCGGTGAACAGATAGTCCCCGTCGCCGTTTTTGAGCGGGTAAACCCGCCCGAAAAGGGTTGCCGTGGACATGGCGAATTTTGCGCCGCCTGCATAACCTGCGGGTAGTTTGGCGATAGCCGCAAGCAGGTTGTCGGCGGTTAGGCTTGTCGTGTCGATGCTGTTCGCCGCTGTCCATGTAATGCCGGACAATATGCCCGTGGGCTGTCCCGTTCCCGTGCCGCTCACGATAGCCGCGTTAATCGCGTCGGAAATGCTGTTTTTGAGTTCCTGCGTCAGGTAGCTTTCAAACGCGGCAATTTCCATACGCTTTACCGCTGCCGACATGGACAGTATTTTGATGAGTTCGCGCCCGGTGAAGGTTACTGCCGTTGCCGCAGCGTTCTTGCGCTCTACCGCTTCGCCCTCGGTGTGCCAGCTTGCCGCGTCTGTGGGCGTTCCCACGGGTACGGACAAGTTAGACGGGACGTTGAACAGGCGAATTTCATTGAATAAACCGCCCACGGGTCGCGCTTGACTGATAACCTCGTTAAGGGTTTTCGTGGGGATAACCGCCGCTGAATTAGACAGCGTGTTGAACGCGTCGGCGCGCTTTTCGATTTGCGCCGTCTGATATGCGCGGGTTTCGCCGTCGGTTAGTTCCTTGCCCAAAAGGGACTTAAAGAACGCCGCGCGGTATTCGGGGGTTGCGTGGGTGTCAGGACAGCTTACGCCCTTTTCAAGGCTTGCGGTGATGGGGTTAAACATGGTTTTTTCCTCCTCTTTCTGCGCGTTTCGCGCTTCGACTGTGGTTTGTTTGTATGCGGCAAAGTTTACGATACTGATTTCGTAAATTCTGCTGATTGCCGTAATGGTTCGGGTCTGCGTTGCTTCATCAAAGGTACTGTCTGCGATGTCAAAGGCAAAGGACATTTGCGACAGGTCGCCGCGCTTGACAGCTTCATATACCGCGCGCCCGGCTTCGGTGTCGGGTAGTTCTGCCCGCATTTCAAGCCCGTTGACGGTGATTTCAAGGGACAAGGTTTTCGGGCTACGGGCAAGGGGAATTTGTGCGCCGTCGTGGTTTGTGATTAGAACAATGTCGGACAGGTCAACGCCGCGCAGGGCTTCGGGGCTGATTACCTCGGTTATGCACCCGATTTGTGCGGGCTGGTTGAATACCACCGCCACGCCCTCCAGTTTGAGCGGCTCGCCTGTTGCCCGGATTTCATAGCTTCGTTTCTCCATGGGTTATACCTCGCTTTCGATTTGGTATTTGTCCGCTTTGTCTGCGGATACATAGTTGAGGGATTGTAGGCGCTTGTCGCCGCCTTGAACGGGTGGGAGTGCTAACAGTTTTCGCGCTTCGTTTAGCGTGAGCAGTCCTAACGGGGCGGCTTCATGGAGTAGCTCAATCTTTGTTGCCGCGCTGGAAAATTCCAGCCGTTCCGCGGTGAACGTGATATCTGCGCCCGCCTTGCGTGAAAATTCCTGCGACAGTTGCAGGGCGAACGGTTCAATGACGCTTTCATAAAAGGCGCTGAATTCGCCCTTGCTGTAGCTGCCGGATACGATTTTCGGACTGATGCTTAAAAAATCGTATATTTGGCGGTTGACGGCTTCGATTTGCTCCTGCGGTATGGTATAGGGCGTTGTATTGGTCGGGATAAAATCAAAGCGCTGGTCGGTCGCCGCCACGCCGCCGGAATTAGTCGGGTTGAAGTAGTCTGCGACAAACTGTTCTTTTTCCCGGCGTACCTGCTCGGGGTTGACTAACGATGTGAATTTGAGAACGCCCCGAATGTTCACGCCGTTTTTGACGCTCGCGGCGATGCCTTGATTAAGGGTCTGCGCCGTGTCCAATAGAGGGAATAAGGGCGCGTTGCTGTCGCCTAAAAGGTCATTGCCGTAAAAGTGGCGGCGCAAGTGGACGATATCGCCATAAGGGAAAGTCGCCTGCTTGCCGTCATGGAAAAGGCAGGTCATGTATAACTGCCCGTCCGTGCCGGGGGAAAATTCCACGCTTGACGGCGTGAGGGGGTAAATTTGGCTTACGCCATTGTTGCCCCGCTCTAACAGGATAAAGGCGTTGTTGCTGGTGAAGTATGCCGCCGCTGTTTTGCTCAAAAGGTCAAACGGGTTCATGTAGGCGTTGGGGACTGCTTGAAGCAACATTTCAAGCCCCTTGTCGTCGCTGTGCGCCGTTAGTTTTCCCGCGTGACGGGCGATAGCGTCAACCGCTGCCCGGAATGGCGCGCTTGCGTACGCCGTGCCGGAAAAGGCGGTAAAGCTATTGTTAATTTCGATTATCGCGCGGCGCTCTTGCTGCTTGGGTTTGAATAGGCTGGATAATATACCCATATATGAAAACCTCCTTTCGTGGTTTGTGTTATCTTAAAGGCGGCGAACGGGCTGTATTTTGCTATAGGGCTAACCGCTCCGGCTCCCCGTTGCCGCCTGTGAAAACTTTTTGTCCCTGCGGGGGAAAAGTAAGCCCCACCGTTGGTGTTTTGCCGCCTGTTTTCCTCATCAAGGGCGGGGGGTATGTAAGGCAATGTAGGGTCTGTACTAAACTTTCTATAGGACAATTTTTTTGAAAAAATCCCTCTATAGAGATTTTAGGTTTTACCCTACATTGCCCTACGTCATTTTTGAAGAAAGCCTGTAATATCAAGGTTTTCACGCTCCTTTCAAGAATTCTGATGCTACCCGCAAGCCGTAAACAAATATTCCCGCCGTAACCCTTCGGGTTTCAAAGCCTGCGCCCTCGACAGCCGCTTTGAAGTCCTGCGCGCTGCGGATATATTCGCCCGTCCTGTCACAATAGGCGCGGTATTCCCGGTATAGTTCGCTGCTCTTTTCCTTGTGGCGCTTGTCAACCTCGCAGCACTCGGACAGAAAGTTATTAAGCCAGTCGTTGGCGGCGCGGTAGCTGTCAATCGCCTGCTTGACGCACTCGGGCGGCGTGATGTGATAGCCTGCCTTGATGAAGCGTTTTGCGCCTTCAATCGCCCATGCCAGCGCTGCACCGCCCGCATGATGGAACAGGTAGTCGGCATAGTTCTTGATATCCGCTTTGCCCTCGATAACGGCGTTAAACGGTATTACGATAAGCCGCCGCCACGTTCCCGCGTCGTTACTGCCGATGCGCGGCAAGTGGTTTGTATATAGAACGGTCGTATGGGACGGTTCAAAAGTGAACGGCGTTTTATATTTCTGTTCGCCTAATATCTTGTCGGTGGAGCTTATTTTCTTGACAAAGGATTCGTCAAGGCGCGTTCCCTCCGGCAGTTTCGGCGCGATGATAAGCCGCCCGCCGCGCAGTTCTGCAATTTCCCAATTCTTGCCGTTCTTGCGCCCGGTCGTGAGGGTTTCGGCGCTTATCTGCCCGGCATAGTCGCCCATGATGCGCGACAGGGTATTGAAGAACGTTGACTTGCCGTTGCGCCCGCTGCCATAGGCGATAATCAGGTTTTCGCAAAATACCTTTCCGATGGCGGCTTGTCCTGCGATAAGCTGCAAATAGCTTTCAAGGCTGCTGTCCCCGCAAGTGATGACATGGAGGAAGTTTTGCCATATGTCCGCGCCCTCCGCGTTTGGCTCAACGGCGGCTATCTTGGTATGGTAGCTTCCGGGTTTGTGGGGCTTGATTTCGCCCGTCCTTAAATCCACCTCGCCGCCCGGTGTGTTGAGTAGAAAGCCGTTTGCGTCAAGTGCTGAAACGCTGATTTCAAGGGGCGTTTGGGCTTCTTTCATAACGCCGGATATTTCCTTACTGTTGCGGCGTTTGAGGATAAAGGACTGATACGCCATAACCGGGGCATGGTTCTTTTTCGCTTCGGCAAGGGTTCGGGCGGCGTTTTGTTTGTCCGCGTCGCTGCCGCCTTGTTTTGCCGTCTGTACCGCCTGTTCCGCTTTTTCAAGGGCAATGCTTGCCGCTCTATATGCGGGCGCATTTTCTGCAAGCTGCCGTTCGGTCAGGTCGTGCAGACAGCCACGGGCGCGGGCGGCGCTTTCTTCCCATACCTGCCCCGAATAGACAAGGTAGTTTGTCGCGGTACTGTGCCTTAGACAGTCGCCGTATTCCCGCGCCAGTATCAAGGCTTCGCCCACGTCCGTTAAGTCGACGGGTTTTAGGTCAAAGTCGCTTTCTGCGTCAATCTTGAATTTATCCGGGTCATAGTCGGGGCTGCTTTTAATGTCTTTCTCAAACTTGCCTAACGCGCTTTTATAGCACTTCTCGGGCTGCCCCGGGTCAAGTTCGCCCTCACAAAGGGATATTAACCTGTCGTATTCCTGCCGCGCGTCCTCTGTATCCCAGCCGTGACGTTTGATAAGGCATAGCGCCCCAACGTTTAGGGTATTATCACGTTCACCTTCGGGAATTGGCAAACCATCGGCAAGTATCCGGCGAATACGCGCGGCGTTGCTTTCGCTCGAATTTGAGCGGAAGTTCTTCAGATATTCGGATAGGTTCATTGTGCCGGGCGTATAGATAACCTGCGGGCTTTCTACCCCGAAATTTAGCTGCGCCGGGCTTTTCACTTTCCCGTCAAAGTGTAGTTCCGGGAACGCTAATATAAGCCGCTCCATAAAGGCGGCGTATTCCTTCGCGTCCGTGATGTTGTCTGTCGGGAATATATGATGCTCTTTCGGTCGCGGGGCTTTGCCGTCCTTTTCTTTCATATGGTTTCGGGACGGGTAGGAGTAAAAGGCAACGCCGGGCAGCTTTTCGGCTATGTTCTCATGCGTTACCCATTCGGCGGGGTCGTCGCTGTGGCTGTTGTCCGTATCGCCCATAATGCAGTTGGCGCGCTCAAAGTTTGCGCCGCTGCGATAACCGCCCCGGTACTGCGCCGGGCAGTTGTCGTATTGAACGGCAGTCGCAAGGGCTGCGGTGTCGCCTGCTTTAATTTCAAATGCTTTGATAAAGCCCTCCGGGTCGGCGGCTTGCCCCCGGCTGTGCGGCTTTTGGTATAGGGTTATGTCAAAGTTTCGCATTGTACTTTTCGCCGCCTTTCTGTAAAAAGTCCTCGAATACTTGCCGGACGATATAGCACCGTTTTCCGACTTGGATAACGGGGAACGCGCCACGTTTGGCAAGCGTCCGTATGGCATATTCGGGAAAGTTAAACGTTTTCGCCGTTTCCTTGATGGTTAGTGCTGTTTTCTGTTCCACGGTCGCGCCCCCTTTCTGATATTTTTTGAGGTTCCTATTGATAAATTCGTTTTGTTTGTATATACTGAATTATATCAAGCGATAGCGCGCTAATCAGCATTCGTTTGTGCTTATTGACAATGTTCAAGCAAAGCGACATTTTAGGAGGAAAAGCCGATGCCAAAATCAAGCGATACGCCGCCCGTTGATAAATACAATGCTTTATTTGCTACTTCATTACGCGCCTTTATGGACGCGCACCCGGACACGGGCGAAAAGACGACGCAAAAAGCCCTTGCCGACTATTTGGGCGTTCGCCCTCAAACGGTTTCTTACTATTGCACGGGGGAAAGCCTGCCGAATTGTGAGCAGCTTTTAAGGATTGCGGACTTTTTCGGCGTTACCTGTGATTTTCTTATGACGGGTCGGCGCATAGAAAATAAGCCCGTGCGTGAATTGCTCGGACTTTCAGAAAATACCGTTCAGAACATGAAGTTAGTCAAAGAGGGCTATTTTGAGGATAGCCCCTATATGCTCGCCGCTCTTGATACGCTACTCGGGGATAAGGATTTCTATTTGTCTATGGAGCAAGCGGCGAATTGGTACGGTCAAAAGGAGCAAGCCCCGGACGACATGAAAGAATTCTGCGAATGGAAAGCGGCGCAGTATATGCAAGGGTTCCTGCTTGATTTTTTCGCCCGTAACCTGCGGGCTATCTATGAACAGATGAGGGGGAATGAATAAATGGCTTCTATCCGTAAAAGGGGCGAAACATTCACCATAACCGCTTATATGGGTTATGACGATAAAGGCGTCCAGCAAAAGAAAACAACGACTTACCGCCCGCCCGATGGCGTGACAAACGGCAAAGCGGAAAAACTCGCAAAAGAATATGCCGTCAAGTGGGAAGATAAGATACGGGGCTATGTTGCCCTTGATGAAAACAGGACGCTTTCCGAATTAGCCGCGTGGTACTATGAAACGATTGCACCGAATACCTTAAAACCGAACGTCTTAACAGGCTACAAGCAGGGCATATATAATCACGTTATCCCGCGCATTGGACGGTCTAAATTGAAAGACATAACTCCGCAAATGCTCGACAGCCTGTTCCGCGACTTGCAGACAAGCGGCAATCTTGAACACTCTTTCAAGCTAAAATACATGACGTTATTCAACGAATATGGCAAAGAGAAGTTCATCAAGGACAGCGGAATTCAACGTGCTGCGTTCTACCGCCTATTGCGCGGGGGAACGTGTAGACAGAAAACCGCCGAAAAGGTAGCTGCCGCCCTCGCCATGACGCTTGAAAAAGTATTCGACGATGTGACAGAGAATAAAGGCATGACGGGCGCGTCCGTCAATAAGCTAAAACTCAACCTTTCCGCGATATTTACGGCAGCTTGCCGGAAAGAAATAATGCGCCGTAACCCATGTAAGCTGGTAACGCCCCCGAAAGTGGACACGCCGCCCGTTGCGTTCCTCGATGAAGCACAAAGTCGAATATTGCTTGCCGCTGCCCATGAGCAAAGCGACTTTCAACTTGAAGTCATTATTAACCTGTTTTTAGCGACGGGGATTCGTGCCGGGGAATTAACGGCGCTGCATTGGTCGGACTTGGACATTACAACGGGCGTGTTGTTTGTCTAACATACGCTTGTCAGGCTTAACAATCAGTTTGTCCGGCAGACGACAAAAACCGCCGACAGCCAAAGGCGAATAGTTCTTCCGGCGTATATCCTCAAGCTGTTAGCCGAACATAGGGAGCGTCAAAGGGAATATCGGGCTTCACTTCGGGAAGTATGGAAAAACCCCGACGATATCATGTTTACAAACCTGCACGGCGACTATCTGAACGGAGTAAACCTCAACCGCAAGTTAAAGGACGTTGTAAAAGCCGCTGGACTGCCCGATATACATTTGCATAGTCTGCGCCATACTCACGCAAGTTTATTTATAAACTCTGATGTAACGGCAAGGGTCATTGCGGACAGGCTCGGACATAGCACAACGAAAACCACGCTTGATACTTACAGCCATGTTTTCGCCGCAAGTGAAGTTAAAGCAATGCAAGCCGTGGAAATGGCGCTATTCAAACAAGAGGAATAAAGCAAAGCGACAAAGGATAACCGCCTGTGAGCGGCTATATTTTGTCGCTTGTTTGTCGCTTAAAACTACTAATAGTCGCTTATTTTGACTCGATGATACTAAATCATGAATTGAATAAAACCTTGATATTACGGGCTTTATTCAATAATACTAAACGATGCTCTATTGTTGTGTTACTCTGCCAAAGACAATATGATTACACATTGGTAAGCCGGAAAAAGAACGAACAGAAATACAAAGATGATTTTACGACTATAAAGCAATATATGGACAGCGAAGATCAAGCGAAGATTCCTGATGATTGGGAGAAGGCTGATAAACCCGGGAATGTATTGGTTAAGAAAATATCCGGTCAAGACACATGCAATCTTTTAGTAGCGAGTTCAGGGCGTTGTATGAAGGAACGCAGCATCGACAGCCTTAAAGAGCAAAGATTTCTTGAAGATATAAGTCGTTTACATGCTTCTTTCAAGAAAGGCAACATACTTATACCCGGGAAAATATGCGAAAGAGTCGGACGATTAAGACAAAAATATCATTCGATATGTAAATATTACGATATCGAAGTTAAGCTATCTGAAGATCAAAAGAAGGTTACGGAAATATGTTGGGACAAAAAAACCAGCCGAGAGCAGAGGAATATTTTGTCCGGCTGTTACGTAATCGAAACAACACAGCAACATCTCACGGGTCCCGAAATATGGAAACAATATATGCTTTTAAATCGTGTTGAAAGTGTATTCAAAGATTTAAAAAGCGAGTTGGGAATGCGTCCTGTTTACCATCAGACTGACAAGAGAACCGAGTCACACCTGTTTATCGGAGTGTTGGCATACCATATATTAAACGCTATTGAAACTGCATTAAAAGCAAATGGAGAGACCCGTGAATGGAAGACTATTAACGAGGTATTAAATACGCATGTGCGTAATACAGTTGTCATGTCGGGGAAAGATATGACTTGGCATATAAGGGTTTCAGGCACCCCTGAATCCCAACACCTGGAGATATACAATGCACTTAAAGTTAAAGATCCCCTTAAACGAAATATGCAAAGTATACATTTGAGATTGTAGTGACCATTTAAATTTCAAAAATGCTCATTTAGATAGATTTTTGGAACTAAAGTCGAAAGTTGGGTTAACAGCCAGTCAGGCTGAATGTGACATTCACGGTGTCCCGACCATTTTCCGGTCAACACGTGGCCGCGGATTTTAGAAGACAGTTCTTCACGGGCAGCAAGTTTACGGATGCACTCATCAAGCAAGGTAATGTCTAGGTTGCGTTTCATTGCCAGTTTGTAGTTCTTTTTGAACGAGGTCGTCAATAAGGTATCTCTGCTCATGCTTTAAGCTCCCGTAATGCTTCCTCAACGTCTGAATAGCGTTTTACGGTGTGGTCATTTTTAATTCGTTCCGCTTCAAGCATAGCAGCTACTGTTTCAGCGTTCGGTGTGTTGAGCGTAACATTAAAAGGGATAGAGCCTTCGCGAACCGCTTGTCGAATGAAGATGTTAAATGCAGTTGTCATATTGAGACCGAGTTCGGTGAAAAGCCTGTCTGCTTGATTCTTTATATCCTTATCGATACGGAAACTAACGCTAGATGTGTTTTTAGCCATTGTAATCGCTCCTTTCAGTTTGATATGAGTATAACATAGGAAACTGCATTTCACAAGCCAATGAAATGCTATTGGCTGTGTAATAGCCGTTAATAAAATACTCTAAAAGATTTATCTTGACAGCCGATTTCGTATATTTTATAATACAAATCGAAACTAGTCGAAGTAGGTGATAAGATATGTATATTAGAAGGCATATTGAAGAAGCAATTAACAGGATATCAAGGATGTACCCTGCGGTGATTGTAACCGGTCCCAGACAAGTGGGGAAGACTACTGTACTAAAGCAGGTATGTAAGGGCATTCAATACGTTACCCTTGATGATCCCGGAATAATGGAGTATGCAAAAAAGGAAAGCGAATTGTTCTTTAAATCCTATGTTCCGCCTTTAGTTTTGGACGAAGTTCAATATGCGCCGGAATTGTTTTCTTATATCAAAATTATCGCGGATGGAAAAAAAGAGAAAAGATTGTTTTACATGACAGGTTCTCAAACTTTTCATCTCATGAAAAATGTTTCCGAATCCTTAGCGGGAAGAATAGGCATTCTTCAAATGCTGGGATTATCCTTAAGAGAGATTTTGGGGAGAGAGGACAGCGAGCCATTCATACCAACTTCTCAATATATTGAGAATTCAGGAAAGAAGGTTAACACCTTTTCACATCACGATATATGGAAGATAATACATAGAGGTTCAATGCCCAGGCTGTACCATGAAGATATTGACGAGCACTTCTGGCGGCAGTTCTATGGAGACTACATAAGGACATATATAGAAAGAGATGTCCGTGCCCTGACTCAAATAGGGGATCACACCGCATTTTTACAGTTTATGCGGCTGCTTGCCGCAATGACTGGGCAAATGCTTAATTATTCGCGTATTGCAAAGGATATCGGCAAATCGGTAGATACGGTAAAAAGCTGGGTGTCCATCCTGCGAACTTCGGGAATTGTCTTTTTGCTGCAACCATACTATAATAATCTTAATAAACGCATAATCAAAACGCCGAAGATATACTTTTTAGACACCGGTCTCGTAAACTATCTTACAGGCTGGTATACATCTGAGCAGCTTCAGTTTGGCGCTATGAGCGGAGCGGTATTTGAGACATTTGTTATATCTGAGATTATCAAGGGATATTATAATCGAGGTTATGACGATCTTTGGTTTAGTTATTACCGTGATAAGGATATGAGTGAAATCGACTTGATTATTGAGAGCAATGGCGTTTTACATCCGATTGAGATTAAGAAAACCGGTAATCCTGGCAAACAGGACATAAAAGCTTTTGATAAGCTGGAAGGCAATGAGCAAAAACCTGTTGGCGAGGGAGGAATTATTTGCTTTTCGGATTCGCTAAGGTATTTAACACCAAGGCACAGAGTTATTCCAATTAGATACATTTAAAACTGACAGGGAATGTCAAAAGTATAATGCTTGTTCCACAGATACAACCACTGATATATAATACTCTTGAGGGAAGAATAGAATTTACAGTTCCGCAAATTAAAGGGCATCAGATGATTGAGATTGTGATTATATAAATACAGAGGAGGCGCATCAATGTCCTTAAAAGATTTATCAAATAAAAACAGATTGCGTGGAAGGCTGCCGAAGATAGGGATTCGTCCCACGATCGACGGCAGACTTGGCGGAGTTAGGGAGTCGCTTTAGAATCAGACGATGGCGATGGCGAAAGCTGCGGCAAAGTTTTTGCATGAGAATGTAAAGCATCCTTCGGGCGTACCGGTTGAATGTGTTATAGCCGATACATGCATAGGCGGAGCCGCAGAGGCTGCGGAAACGGCTGATAAATTCGCAAGGGAAGGCGTTGGCGTTTCGCTTACCGTTACGCCTTGTTGGTGTTACGGCGCTGAAACGATGGACATGGACCCTTTGATCCCTAAAGCAGTGTGGGGCTTTAACGGCACAGAGCGCCCCGGCGCAGTATATCTAGCGGCAGTTTTGGCCGCGCACAATCAAAAAGGGTTACCTGCGTTAAGTTACTGAATAAACAGTTTCGTTTTTGTTTCCAACTCAATTATAAGTTGATTTTGGTCGTCATACGGTCTTTTAAAGCAACAGTTATCCAAGTACATCTTTATTTTACTTAATTTATCACCTAATTTCATATACAATTTTATGTATAGCATATACTAATATAAATGTCAATCAAGAATATTCCTGTGGGTGTAGATAGGAAAAGATGAAGTCTTGCCCTACGTATCGCCTTAGCTTGACAAACACCAATTTATACCATTATCGATCAGCTTTTTCATCATAGGGTGTATTATTTTCTTGTGGTTTGTATATAATAATGCTATTATGATGTACATATAAGGAGGTGCCATTTTATGCCTCAGATTAGACCGATAACGGATTTAAGAAACACTAACGAAATCTCCGAATTATGCCACGCCAACAAAGAACCTATTTTTATTACGAAAAACGGGTATGGCGATCTGGTAGTTATGAGTATCGAGACTTATGAAGCAATGCTTGAAGAGCGGGAGTTTGATGCAGCTATTGCGGAAGCCGAAACAGAGTATGCATCCGACAGCCGTTTATTAGATGCGAAGGAAGGCCTTTCCGCATTAAAGAGGAAATCTGTATGAAAGTTTTGTTTCTTTCTGTTACTGCCGGGCAAGGGCATCATCAGGCGGCAAAGGCTGCAATGGAGGTTTTAAGTGAGCAAAATATTGAATGTATGATGCTTGATACTTTCGAGTATATAAATCAGGTGCTCAGCGACTCTATTGCCAGAGGATACCTGATATCCACAAAGTTTACTCCAAAAGTTTACGGCAGGATCTATCACATGGCTGAAGCCATTGAAAAGAATAATGCCAAAATATCCGTATCAAAACTCATATCCTCCATTTTATCAAAAAAACTTGTGACGTTTCTTCGCGAATACAACATGGATGTCATCGTTTGTACCCATATATTCGCGGCTCAGATAGTAAGCTATCTGCAGTCGGCCGGTATGCTTACAGCAAGAACAATCGGGATAGTAACGGATTTCACAATGCATCCGTTCTGGGAAGATACTTGTCTTGACTATTACATAACAGCAAGTCCCCAACTCACTTATCAAGCGGAGAAAAAGGGAATATCAATCGAAAAAGTTAAACCGACAGGAGTTCCGATATTTAAAAAGTTTGCGGATAAGAATGATAAAACTTTGATGCGCGGAGCTTTAGGTATCGATGATATTCTTACGGTGCTTGTGATGAGCGGCAGTATGGGTTATGGCAACGTCACGGAAACAATAAGGCATATTGACAGCCTTGATATGGAATTGCAAATAATTTCCGTTTGCGGGAACAACAAGGCTCTTAAGAAAAGGATAGACAATATGCCTACCCGCAGTAAAATCTTCAATTATGGTTTTGTAGATAATGTGGACATCCTTATGGATGCGTCAGACTGCATAGTAACAAAGCCGGGAGGGCTCACGGTTTCAGAAAGCATGGCGAAGCGCCTGCCCATGCTGCTTGTTAACCCAATCCCGGGGCAGGAGGACAGAAATGCCGAATTTTTGCTGAACAACGGACTTGCTATGAAAGTTAGCGATCGATTCCCAGTGGATGAATGTGTTTATCAGCTTTTGTGCGATGGATGGAGAAGAAAGCATCTTGTAGAAATGATGGCAGAGGCGGGAAGGCCGAATTCGTCAAAAGATTTGGTGCAATTGATATTGAGTCTTTAAATAAGTGCTTATAATTTGCTTAGAACATATAAGTTTGTAAAAAACAAACTTATATAGAGGAATTATATATAATATATAAATGAGTTTTTGCAATAAAATCATAAAATAAAACAGATGAGGTGATCAAATGAAGTCTAAGATTGTTGCATATATAGAAAAAGATCAAGAAACCGGCTGTTATGTGGCGTTTGTACCGGGTATATCCGGTGCGCATACTCAAGCCGAAACACTGGATGAGTTGCATGAGAAACTGAAGGAAGTAATTGAGCTTTGTCTTGCGGAGATGAACACAGAGGAAAGAGCATTGCTGCCTGAATTTGTGGGAGTACAGCAAATTGAGGTTGCAATATGAGCAAACTCCGTTTGATCGATGCAAGAAGTATGGAGAAACTCCTTTTCAATTTAGGTTTCGAAAGAATAAGGCAGAAAGGAAGCCATGCTTTTTATAGACATCAAGATGGAAGAACAACAACCGTGCCGTTTCATTTGGCAAAAGATCTGGCGAGACCATTAAGATGCGAGATACTTAACGATATAAATATTGGTGTTGATGAGTACAACGAATTATTGAAAGAAATATAGTTCACGGGTATGTTAATGCTCTTTTTATAAGATCAATCCTTGAGAGCACACTCTGAAAAAGGTAGTCTGTCAAGGTGATGGCAGTCATTGCTTCAACTACGACTACCGCACGGGGAACGATCACCGGATCGTGCCTGCCTTCTATATTGATAATGACGTTTTGGCCGTCGGCTGTCACTGTGGATTGGGAAGCACTGACGGAAGGCGTCGGCTTAAAAGCAGCTTTTATCACTATCGGATAGCCTTCGCTTATTCCGCCAGTGATTCCTCCCGAATTGTTGGACATCTTTTCTATTTTACCGCTTGAGGTGGCACTAAAAGGATCGTTATTTTTTGAGCCGGTTGAAAGAGCGGATTTAAATCCCGAACCAAACTCAACAGCTTTTACTGCCCCTATCGAAAGAATGGCTTTCGCAAGCATAGCATCCAGCTTTTCAAACACCGGTTCTCCTACTCCGGCAGACAGCCCGTTTATTACGCATTCTACCACACCGCCTGCGGAATCTCCTTTTTGCTTTAAATGCTCTATGTATTCGCAAGCCTTTAAAGCGGCTTTCGCGTCGGGCATTACGAGCGGGTTACGCCTAGTCTCGGCTAAATCGAAATTCGAGCGTTCTATCGAAATTTCTCCTATTGAGATCGTATAGGCGGAGACGGTGATTCCAAACTCTTTGAGTATTTTTCGCGCCACAGATCCTGCCGCCACTCTTGCTGCGGTTTCCCTGCCCGATGAGCGGCCTCCGCCTCTTATATCGCGTATGCCATACTTTTTGTCGTATGTGTAATCCGCATGGCCGGGGCGATAAATTTTCCTTATGTGAGAGTAATCACTTGAACGTTGGTTAAAGTTGTAAATGATAAGCGATATGGGGGTGCCGGTTGTATAACCTTCAAAAACACCGGATAATATTTCGACCTTGTCATCCTCTTTTCGCGGCGTTGACAAATCTGTCTGTCCAGGTTTTCTTCTGTCGAGATCATTCTGTATGTCCTGCTCGGATAAAAGTATACCGGCAGGACAGCCGTCAACGATAGCTCCGATTGCTTTGCCATGGGATTCACCCCAAGTAGATACTGTGAAATTCTTGCCTGTTATTGAACCGGACATTGTGATACCTCCATTCTGGCAATATTCTATTGTATCATTTAGTAAAAACATTGTACAATCAAGGAATCGGCGATTTATAAATGCCCTTTTGAAGCTAACACCCAGGGAGGTCTAAAATATTGATAACAGGCATAGGAATAGACATAATAGAAACAGACAGAATAAGGAAGGCTTGTCAGAAATCTAGATTTCTGGAAAGGGTTTTTACCGCGCAAGAGCGGGAGCTTTTTGAAAAACACGGGAAAGCCACTCAAATGATAGCCGGGAACTTCGCCGCCAAAGAAGCGGTATCAAAAGCGCTTGGCACAGGAATAGGTAAAATTGGTTGGCAGGAGATTGAGATACTACGTGATCATAACGGCAAGCCGTACGTGGTATTACACAATCGTGCGTTTGAGTGCCTTGAGAGGATGCCCGCGAATAAGGTATGGGTATCCATAACCCATTTGCGCTCTATAGCCGCCGCACAGGCGGTAATCGAGAATCAGGAGGGATAAACGGTGAATGTCGTAACACCAAAGCAGATGCGGGAGATCGATAAAAGAGCCATTGAAGAATTTGGAATACCGGGCATAATACTTATGGAAAACGCCGCCCTGCAGACGTGTAGAATATTGGATAACCTATATCCTTATGTAAAAAATATATTGATACTTGCCGGGAGCGGGAATAATGGCGGCGATGGGCTTGCATTGGCAAGAATACTTGCCGGCTTTGGGAAAAACGTGGAAGTATTGCTGCTTACAAGTGAAAACGAGCTTACCTGCGAAGCGAAATTTAATCTTGAAATAGCTCGAAAATTTCAATTTCCACTGAAGTTTCTAAGTAGTGAAGTTGCGTTAAGCGAAACGGAGCGTCAGATTAAAGAATCCATAGGCAGAACCCAGCTTGTTGTGGACGCGATATTTGGCATTGGACTCGCAAGACCGATTGAAGGTCGTTTTAAGATAGCGGTTGATACTTTAAATGAGGCATCTCATGCTTTAGAACGCAAAATCCCAGTCGTTTCACTGGATATACCATCTGGTATAAACGGCGTGAATGGTGCCATCTTAGGTGCGGCGGTACGTGCTACCGATACAGTGTCATTCGGATATCCGAAGATGGGACACTTTCTTTATCCAGGAAAGATGTATACCGGTAGGCTTCATGTCGTGCCGATAAGCCTGCCGCCTGAAAGTGCTTATTTGGCTAAAGTATTGTCGCATACGCTTGATGAGCACGAAGCTGCGTCAAAACTAAAAAAGCGTTTGCCATGGGGACACAAGGGCACATTTGGAAAAGTGGCAGTGATAGCGGGTTCAACAGGCATGACCGGAGCTGCGTATCTAACCGGAATCGCAGCGCTAAAAAGCGGAGCCGGAATTGTCACGGTAGCTGTCCCTTCGACTTTAAATCCTATTCTTGAAAACAAACTGACGGAAGTGATGACTTATCCTTTAAAGGATACAGGACACGGAACGTTAAGCCGCGATTGTATAAAGGATATTTCTGACTTTCTAAGGGATAAGGATGTCCTTGCGATAGGCCCGGGGCTTGGGGGAGAAGACGATATTTACGATATATTGGAGTATATTCTTACTAATCAGAGAATAACCATAGTATTGGACGCAGACGGGCTTAACCATATTTCAAAAGACCTGAGGCTCTTAATTGAGTATAAAGATATTGCGGTTATAACGCCTCATCCCGGAGAGATGTCAAGATTGACAGGTTTGCCTGTTGATGAAATCACACTTGAACCCGTAAAAGCTGCATGTGAATTTGCAAAGGTTTCAGGTGCAATAGTACTGCTCAAAGGCGCAACATCGATTGTCGCTAATCCTAAAGGTGAGATATATATAAATAACACAGGCAATAACGGTATGGCAACCGCAGGGTGCGGCGATGCCTTAACAGGTATTGTCGCAGGACTTATTGCCCAAAAGTATGAGCCGTTTGATGCTGCGGTGTTGGGCGTTTTTCTTCATGGGCTCGCCGGTGATGAGGCAGCACGCGAAAAGGGGTTACATTCTCTTATGGCGGGGGATATATTGGAAGGCATAGCATCTGTTATAAAAAGACTGTTCTTGCTATAATGAAATACAAATGTAAACCATGAAATCCAATTGTAAAAATACGAAATATAATTGTAAAAGAGAATTGTGTATTATATAATGATTTATGCATTTAGAACGTAGAAAAATCGGGGGGTGCCTTATGGCCGAGCTCAAGAAGATCCTGATAAGTCTACCTGTTAATTTGTTGGCGGAGGTAGACGAATTATTAGCTGTCGAAAAGAAGAACAGAAGCGAATTCATTCGCGAGGCGATGAAGCTTTATATCAGAGAGAAACACAAAGTACAGATGAGGGAACGGATGAAAAACGGCTATATCGAAATGGCGCTTATAAACGCCGAGTTGACCGAAGTAGGATTAAATTTCGACAGGCAGGCTCTTGAAGCCTACGAATCCATTTTGTCGAGGCGTTGATCGAGCATGATGAGAAGAGGCGATATCTATTATGCCGATTTAAACCCTGTGGTCGGATCGGAGCAGGGCGGAGTGCGGCCTGTATTGGTGGTGCAAAATGATATTGGCAACAAATACAGCCCTACCATCATAATTTCAGCAATAACATCTCAGATTGACAAAGCCAAGCTTCCGACGCATGTCGAGATAAGCGCGGCGGAGTACGGTTTGCCAAAAGATTCGGTAATACTTCTTGAACAAATTAGGACTGTGGACAAAAGAAGGCTTAAAGAGAAAATTGGCTTTTTGTCCGCGGACATTATGAAGAAAGTGGATGAAGCCATACAAATAAGTTTCGGGCTTATGGAAATATGAAGGGCTGCTTGATTAAGGCAGCTTTTTTTGAGTTATGGAGGTAGTGTTATGAAACGGCACAGCCGTTTATATGAATCGCTTCAGGTATTGTTCGGGGTGCTGGTGATGGCGCTCTCCTTCGAGCTTTTTTAGTGGTCGTATTCGCAGGTTTTGTGTTTGGCCCGACTTTGGCGCTTTATGCGCTGGTTTCGCTGTTTGTGAGCTCAAAAGCTATAGACCTGGTGCAGGAAGGGTTGAACGCCGTAAAAGCGTTTATAATAATATCTGATCTTTCGGAGGAGATATCATTAAGGATACTGAAGGATCTTGACCGTGGGGTTACCGTTTTATACGGTAAAGGCGCATATACAAAAAATGAGAAAAATGTGCTTCTATGTGCTTTAAACCGTATGCAGTCAGCAAAATTAAAAACCATAGTTGCCGAGATCGATCCCAAAGCGTTTGTGCTTGTCGCCGATGTGACAGAGGCTATGGGTGAGGGATTCTGATTTTGTACGCTTGATACAAAAAGTACCGTTTCTACAAATAATAAGATTAGTCTTTTTGTACATTGAAGTAAACGGGTGTTTGTATTAACATTGAGTCATTAAAGATTTGCAAGTTGTTATTGCGAATCGGACTATATAAGTTTTGAATGTAGCTATAATTTTCCTATGGGAATTCAGGTTGATTATTTCGTATAAAATCGCAAGATCGCAAGGAGGAAATCGCATGTCAAAGGATAAACCAAGAATAGGTTTTATAGGTTTGGGTATTATGGGGAGACCAATGGCGTTTAATTTGCTTAAAAACGGATATGAGGTTTCGATATACAATCGCACAGAATCGAAAGTTGCTCCATTTGTGGAAAAAGGCGCAAAACAATCCCTATCACCTGCGGAGGTTGCGAGGGTATCTGATGTTGTCATAACAATGCTTGGTGATTCCTCTGATGTTGAACAGATTATATTGGGAAAGTGTGGAGTTATTGAAGGTGGACAGCCAGGATTAATTGTCATAGATATGGGTACAATTTCTCCGAAAACAACTAAAGAAATTGCAGTGTGTCTGAAAGAAAAAGGAATGGAGATGCTGGATGCACCGGTTAGCGGGGGTGAAAAAGGCGCAATTGAAGGAACTCTAACTATTATGGTAGGTGGAAATAAAGAAATCTTTGAAGAATGCATCCCTGTATTTGAGGCGATGGGGAAAAGAATCAATTACTTCGGCGGTACAGGCATGGGACAAACAACAAAACTTGGTAATCAGATCATGTGTTCCTTGACGCTAATGGGCATATCAGAAGGGCTACTGTTTGCTTCGAAAGCTGGTCTTGACTTGGAAAGGTTTATAGGAGCATTGTCTGGTGGAATGGCGCAGTCGGCCTTACTTACAGTTTTTGGTCCTAAAATTTCGAAAAGGGATTTTGAACCGGGCTTTATGGTAAAGCACGAACAAAAAGACTTGAGGCTTGTACTAGAAGCGGCACACGAGCTCAACTTAAGTCTGCCGGGCATAGGACTTGTGCAACAGATGTATAATGCTGTAGAAGCTGAGGACAACGGAGAAACACTTGGACATCACTCGCTTGTAAAGGCATTGGAGAAGTTGGCTGGGTATAGGATAGGTGAATAACTTTAGGATCTTATGTTGAAGTACTTGTTTCATCTTGCTGGCTCTATGATCGTTGGAGGGAGCAAGTCCCACCCAAGAGCAAAGATGCTTGGCTTAGTGAAAAGCAGACATTTGCTTTTAAAACTTTAAAGGGAAATAGTTAAAACGGGACAAATAGGTAACGTCATGGATGAGGAGTGGAGATATGTTAAGTGAACATGACAAAGTTTATCAAAATTTCATTTGCGGGAAATGGGTAGAAGTAAGTACGGCAGATTATTATAAAGTCTACAATCCAGCTATTAACGATGAAGAAATCGGGAAATTCCCCTTGTCTGGGATAGAAGATGTTGAAAAAGCGATAAAAAGTGCGCATTCAGCTTTTCAAAGTTGGAGAAAAGTTACAGCCTCCCAGAGAGCGGAGTATATCTATCGACTTATTGAATTGTTGGAAACAAATAAAGATCGTTTAGCGGAAGCGCTTTGTAAAGAACAAGGTAAACCGCTTAAAGAAGCTATTTCGGAAGTGATACGAGGCATAAAGGAAGTGTGTTTTATAGCAGGTGAAGCGGCTAGATTAGAAGGCTTTACCCTTCCGAGTGATCGAGTGGGGGTGACAAATACTGTTGTTCGAATACCAATTGGGGTTGTTGCAGCGATTACACCGTGGAATTTTCCTGTGTTATCACCATTAAGAAAAATTATCCCAGCCTTGATTGCAGGTTGCACAGTCGTGTTTAAGCCAGCAATCAATACCCCATTAACAGCCATTATTTTGATGGAGTTGTTTGAAAAAACAGGATTGCCGCCAGGGATAGTTAATCTTATTATCGGACGAGGTAAAGAGGTTGGGGATGCACTGGTAGGACATCCGCTTGTAAATGGAATATCATTTACAGGGTCTACTAGTGTTGGGCGCAGAATTAATTTGATATCTGCAAATAATTTTACTAAGGTACAATTGGAAATGGGCGGAAAAAATCCAGTTGTTGTTGCAGATTATGCAAAATTAGAAAATGCTGCCACACAAATAGTCAGCGCTGCATTTACAAATGCCGGACAAAGATGCACATCCATCAGTCGCGTGGTTGTACTCGAAAAGCACGCTGATGAATTGGAACGCTACATTATCGAAAAGGTAAGACAATTGAAGGTTGGAAATGGGATGGACAAGGATACACAAATTGGACCCGTTATCGGGCGAGATGCACTGGAAAAAATTTCATATTATGTTAATAATGCTGTAAAAGAGGGTGCAACTATAACAATTGGTGGTAAAAGACTAACAGGAGGTATATATGATAAAGGTTATTACTTTGAGCCAACTGTCATTACTAACGTAACTCCTGAAATGAGAGTAGCAAAAGAAGAAATTTTTGGCCCTGTTCTCGTATGTATTCGTGTAAATTCTATTGAAGAGGCAATTAGTGTTTGCAATAATACAGAATACGGGTTAGCAGGGTCAATTTTTACAGATAAAATGGATTTTGCTTATGAGTTTACACAAGATGTAGAATCAGGAATGATTCATATCAATAATGGAACGGTTAGCGAAGGGCATATGCCATTTGGAGGGGTAAAAAACTCAGGTCTTGGACAATATTCAATTGGAGGCACTAACAAAGATTTTTATACAAACTTAAAAATAATCTATACACAATATAAAGACGATTGATATTAAAAATTTATTTGCTAGCGATTTGCATAGTTTTTGTGAAAGCAATGGAGAGGTTAGCAAGTCACATGATAGGAGAATGACGCAAGTAGTGGATGCAATGTTTTTATGGAATTTTACTACTTGCTTCGACTTCCATTGGCCTTTTGTGCGTTTGACACAAAAAATGCTGATTATATAATTAAAAAGATTAGTCTATTTGCACATTGAAATAAATGCTGTTTTACAATAAAATTTAATCATTAAAGATTTACAGGATGTGAAACATGAAGATAGTTATAGCGCCTGATTCGTTTAAAGGGAGCGTTTCGGCAAGAGATGCTGCGCAAAGTATTAAAAACGGAATTATGAAGGTTTATAAGGATATCAATCTAGTTTGCATACCGATGGCAGATGGCGGGGAAGGCACAGTTCAACCGATGGTTGATGTTACGGGTGGAAAGATAATAAAGATCAAAGTTCATGGCCCTATGTTTCGGGAAGTTGATGCTTTTTATGGAATACTGGGAGACGGTAAAACAGCCATAATCGAAATGGCAGCGGCATCGGGGCTGCCATTGGTTCCGGATAACCAAAAAGATCCCATGACAGCCTCTACATATGGTACAGGTGAGCTTATTAAGCACGCATTGGATGAAGGCTGTGAAAGAATTATCATGGGTGTGGGCGGCAGCGCTACCAATGATGGAGGTCAGGGGATGGCAAAAGCGCTTGGCGTTAGATTTCTGGACAAACAAGGTTATGATATCGGCTATGGCGGCGGAAGTTTAGACAAGCTTTTTACGATAGATATTTCTGGAATTGACAAGAGAGTTAAGAATTGCGAGGTCATTTTGGCATGCGACGTTGAAAATCCTTTATGCGGTCCGAATGGAGCCACATATATATTCGGTCCCCAAAAGGGAGCTAAGGATGGGGTGCTTGAAATACTTGATAAAAACCTTGAACACTATGCAGACGTCATAAAATCTACATTAGATATTGACATAAAGGACTATCCTGGAGCAGGAGCGGCAGGAGGCTTAGGGGGAGGTGCGATGGCTTTCCTGAATGCTAAAATGCGAAAGGGAGTAGAAATAGTAATTGACATGGTCAGTTTAGATGAACATGTCAAGGATGCCGATCTTGTCATAACAGGTGAAGGAATGATGGATTTTCAGACTCAATTCGGCAAGACACCGTTTGGAGTGGCTAAAACTGCTAAAAAATACGATGTTCCTGTAATTGCGTTGGTAGGTAAAATAGGAAAGGGTGCCGATGCTCTGTATGATTTGGGAATAGACAGCATATTCAGCATAGTTGACGGTCCGATGTCTTTGGAGGACGCTATGGCAAACGGGGGAAAACTTTTGGAAGATGCTGCTGAAAGGGTAATGAGATTGTATAGAATTGCGGAATGATAAGCGCATTTGGTTGACAATAATTTTTCCGTAATACTTAGCTAGTGTCTGTATAAGTGACTAACAGCTCGTACTATTAGAAAGGAGGAATTAGATAAATCCAAAATGTTCAGTAAGGTATGTGCGTTGTGTATTGATTGAGGAAACAAAAAATGAGAGGGGATAGTAATTTATGAATCGTAAAAAATTAGCATTTCTTGCAATGGTCTTGGCACTGGTTTTCGTAGCTTTCGGATGTGC
>Ga0209616_1000080_pt1 | contig 27785 bp, 36 predicted proteins | sample FlocCalmetaG_FD_184153 | JGI IMG/M metagenome (GOLD analysis project Ga0209616, IMG submission 184153) | Freshwater bacterial and archeal communities from Indian Creek, Illinois, USA - Floc-Cal metaG (SPAdes) (version 2) | ecosystem: Environmental > Aquatic > Freshwater > Unclassified ...
GGGTTGGGGGGGGTGGTGGATTTACCCCTCCATACCAGTAGATTTGGTGTGAAGGTTTAGCTCGGGTTCAATTCCTGGCAGCTCGACAAAGTTTAGAAGTTTAGATATAGCGATTTTTTTTGGGAGGGTTGGGTGGCATTGTACAAATCGTTGAAGAAATTGTCAAAAAATTATAGAATATACCTATATGGAATTTAGAGAACCATTTCAACCCTCAGAAGTTGTAAAACAAGGGCCACCGAAAGCGGAGACTGCTTTTGATCCGGAAACTGCCCGCCTTTTAGAGTCGCTTGATAGGTATGTTAATCGTGAATTTCGAGAGCGCGAGCAAATGTCGTTTTCCGATGAACTTGATGAAATTGAAATAAGAAATGCGCTAATTGAATTGAGATTTAAGTATGTGAGTCATCCCGATGAATTTGATCCTAATTTTATGGCAGAAAGGCAACGTGAGGCGGTTATTGCTTATCATACCAGATTTCAAGATTTAGAAAAGTTTGCGGGTATTTCACCACAAGAACTCCACACCCAAAGTTTATCTCAAAATTTAGATTATCTTTCAAAGGTTAAAAAGTTATTGCTTGAACTTAAGATCAACTGGGACGATTCGGTCTACGCGTTTATTGGAAGAAGGGAAAGAAAAGAGGGTAAATATATCAGTACTAAAGAAAAATTTGGAGGTTTTTTCCCAGACACGCGTTTTCTTTTCAATACAAGTTCCGAAGCGAAAGAGCAACTTTTACAACAATATCCGGAACTTGCCGAGGCCTACAGGAGATTTCATATAGACCGATATCCAAATCTACAACGGCGACTGCAAGAAACAGAACAAACACTTGATGCACGCACCAGAGAGCATCCCGAGGAAATTCGCGCTCTTTTATTGCAACTCCACGCTTCAGAAGATAAAATAGATTCCGAAGTAATTGACGATCTATTAGGTATTGCGCCCCAGAATATTGAAAGAAGCATTGATATTTGTGGGTTGAAAGAAAAATACGGATACGAACAATATCCATACCAAGGGACCCCCTACGAATTTATCCGAACTTTTGTAAAGGATTTGAACTTATCGCCGAATGATGTGCTTTACGATTTAGGTTGCGGCTATGGTCGCATTCCCCTCTATGGCGCAATGACCACTGAGGCGCAATATCGCGGTATTGAAATTGTACCGGAGAGAGTCGTGGAAGCCATTGCGATTAAAGACAAATTTGCGTTGGGTAATGTTGAGTTTAGACAAGGTAACGTGCTCGAACAAAATTATGCCGATGGCTCCGTCTTCTTTCTTTTCAATCCTTTTACCAAAGAAACGCTTGAGCAGGTTGGAGAAAAACTTGAGAAGCTTACCAAGACTAAGAGGATTAGAGTTGTGTCTCTTGGGCCTTCAACAAGTTATTTCCAATCACAAAAATGGCTTCAACCAGTTGAAACTGGCTCAAATAAACATCCTTGGGATTTGACGATTTTTGAATCGAAATAAGTTTGCGACGTGTCAGCTTCGCTGGCCTTAATGGCGGCGGCGGAAAAGTGATGGTGGGCAAAAATTATTTTTCCCCCAACCTCTTTCCTTCCCGCCCGAGCGTTCCGTTTTGGTTTCTGCCGCACAAAGCGCGACAATCAGTCGGAGCTTCGTTCAAAAAAGTTAGAGTTTCGTTTAGTGATTGCGACAAAAATAAATACATAATTTTGTATTGTTATAACGAGCGTGATTAATAGCGTATAACTTGCTTGAATTCGTTGCTCTTTTTGCCCTTTTCGCATACTATCATAGTAGTGTTGCGCTTGATGCTTAAGGCGACAAACAAGATTATGCAAAAAGAAGCTAAAGCCCTTGGCGCTAGACTAGATGATTTAATTAAATAAATTTTATGGCAAAAACTATAAAAATATTTTTGGTGGACGGGGAACCCAACGGATTAAAAACCGCTGAATTAAGTAATTGGGTTGGACAGGCAATTGTTATTCCTAGAAATAAGTTGAAAGAGATAAAACAACGTTCCGAATGCAATAAGCCCGCCGTCTATTTTCTGGTTGGCAAGGAAAGAGAAGAAGCACTTTTGCCTACTACATATATTGGAGAAGCAGAAAATTTGTGGAATAGATTATCTACTCACGACAGCTCAAAAGATTTTTGGCAAACCGCGGTCGCATTTGTAAGCAAAGATAATAACTTAACAAAAGCTCATGTTAGATATCTTGAGAGTAGATGCTTGGCTTTAGCAGTTCAAGCAAAAAGATTTGATTTAGAAAATGGCACGGAATCGTCTCCGCCTTCTTTATCTGAAGCAGATATTGCAGAGATGGAAGAATTTTTAGAAAACCTAAAACTATTACTCTCTGCTTTGGGATATCCAATATTGCAGGGCGTAATTTCGAAGGAACAAAAAAACATATCAGACCCCCTCTTCACCTGTAAAGGCAAAGATGCTGTTGCTATGGGTCGCATGACAAATGATGGCTTTGTTGTTTATAAGGATTCAACTGCCTCAGCCGTCATTTCAAAAGCGGTGGTTGAACGCAATCAAAAAATTATAGAAAAGTTGTTATTAAATAAATATCTCGAAAAGAGAGATGATGATTTGTATGTCTTTGTCAAAGATTATGTTTTTAATAGTCCAAGTGCCGCATCAGACATTATTCTGGGTAATTCAACGAGTGGTTGGAAGAAATGGAAAACAGAGAGCGGTAAAACTTTTGAAGAAGTTTACAAAAAATAACTATGCCAAAAATTAAAGACATACCAAAAGTTGATCGTCCAAGAGAAAGATTTCTCCAAAAAGGAGCAGATGCGCTTTCAAAAAGTGATCTTTTGGCAATTGTTTTAGGCAGTGGCATAAAAGGGAAAAATGTTAGACAACTCTCGGAAAACATTATCAAAAAATTTGGTAAAAACTTTTTAAATATTACTGTTGATGACTTATTGGTAATTTCGGGGATTGGTCAAGCCAAAGCATTACAAATTGCTTCCGCAATTTCATTAGTAAAAAGATTCTATGCAGACGAAAAATCAAATGAGATCATTATTAAAAATTCCCAAGATGTTTTATCGCTCACTTACGATTTAAGGGACAAGAAAAAGGAACACTTGGTTTGTTTATATCTTAATGCTAGAAATTCCCTACTCAAAAAAGAAGTCGTTAGCATTGGGCTATTAGACAAAACATTGCTACATCCAAGAGAGATTTTTTACCCAGCTACTGAATTAAATGCCGCCAGCGTTATCTTAATTCATAATCACCCCTCGGGCGATTCTTTGCCAAGCGAAAAAGATAATCAAATTATCGAAAAAATAGTGCAAGCTGGAGAAATAATGGGAATACCTGTAATTGATTTCATTATTGTTTCTGAAAATAATCACTATAGTTTTTATGAAAAGTTAAAAAAACAAAAAAATGGCTTTGATTATGTCGCCGACGGAATACAAGGAACACTTTTTGCATTATTAGAAGCCGAAAAACCATCCTATGAAATAACTGCCGAAAAAATCCAAGAAAATTATTTTTATATTCCACAAACAAAAGAGAACCATATTCAATTGTATAATCGCAGATACATCGGTAATAAGCACAAACTGATTGAATGGATTTTTTCTATAATTAATAAAGAATGTAAAGGAAATTCGTTTGCGGATATTTTTGCGGGAACAGGTGTTGTATCTGCGGTTGCAACAAAACACTTTAAAAAAGTGCTATTAAACGATTTTTTACATTCCAATTACGCAATATATCGCGCCTTTTTTGGAAACGAAGCATGGGATAAAAATAAAATAGATAATATTATCAAAAGTTATAATAATATCTATGGCGATGATTTAGAGGATAATTACTTTTCTAAAAATTTTGGTGGAAAATTTTTCAGTAATAATTCAGCAAAAATTATCGGCTTCGTTCGAGAAAACATAGAAGGAAACAAAAAAAACCTAACAGAGCGAGAATATTACATATTAATTGCTTCCTTGCTTTATACTGCTGATAAAATTGCTAATACAGTTGGGCATTTTGATGCTTTTTTCAAAAAAGAATTTGTAAATGACAGCTTTTTTATGAAATTGATTGACCCGATAGATACGCAAGAAATATCAATTTTTCAAGAAGATACAAATGATTTGGTAAAAAAAATCAAGGCGGATGTGGTTTATATTGACCCACCTTACAACTCTAGGCAATATAGCAGGTTTTATCATGTGCTTGAAACATTAACCAAATGGGATAAGCCAAAACTTTTCGGTGTGGCACTAAAACCGGAACCGGAAAATATGAGCGATTACTGCCGGAATAACGCCAAAGGTAAGTTTGCCGAGCTTGTACGAGATCTTAACGCTCAATATTTGGTTGTTTCATATAATAATACTTACGATTCAAAAAGTAATTCTTCAAGAAATAAAATCTCGCTCCAAGAGATTGAGCGGATTTTGCAGAAAAAGGGTCCGACTAAGGTTTTTGAAAAAAATTATAGGCATTTTAATGCTGGCAATACTAATTTTAACAATCACAAAGAATATCTGTTCGTAACGAAAGCAAAAATATGAGCAACAAAATAAAAAGATCCCCCTTATTTTATGTTGGGGATAAATACAAACTGATGAAGCAATTAGTGAATTTATTTCCCAAAGAAATAAATACTTTTTATGAACCTTTTGTCGGTGGAGGCACTGTATTTTTGAATATTGAAGCGAAAAAATATTTTCTCAATGACATTGACAAGCATTTAATAAATATTCATAAACTCTTAATTGCCAGTTCAAAAAATTCAGAGAAGTTTTTTAAAGAAACGGAGAAAATTATTCACAAATACAAACTTTCGCATTCATACAAAAAAGATATTGTTCCAGATTCTTTAAAAAAAGAATTTAAAAAAACTTATTACGCGAGATTTAATAAAAAGGGGTACGATAAATTGAGAACATGTGTAAATAATTTTCAGAAAAACGACCCCCTTGTTTTATATATTCTACTTATCTACGGCTTCAATAGAATGTTAAGATTTAATGGCGGTGGAAAATTCAATCTTCCCGTCGGAAATGTTGATTTTAACAAAAATGTAGTCAATGCCTTGAATAACTACTTTGATTTTGTGCATGACAAAAAAATATCTATAACCTCAAAGGATTTCAAAAGGTTTTTTTCTGATAAAAAATACCTGAAAAACGATTTTGTATATTTAGACCCTCCATACTTAATATCTGCAAGTGAATATAATAAATTATGGAACCAAGAATCAGAAGCAGACTTGCTAAAAATGATTGATGCCTTAGATAAAAAGGGTGTTAAGTTTGCTTTATCAAATGTTACTCACTATAACGGAAGTAAAAATGACCTACTAGTGAAATGGATGAAAAAATATAAAGTGCATAAAATTGAAAGCAACTACATTAATTATCACAATAACGGTAAAAAGGTAATTAAAGAAGTTTTGATTACTAATTATTAAACTTATGAATAAACGACAATCTGAATACAAGCCATTGCTATTTACAACAACGATGAGAAATCCTGAACGGTTAAAAGATTTTTTGACGGTTTTAGCGAAATATGATGGGGAAATTTTAACGAACAAAATCATTGATAAAGTCGCTAAAGCCTTAATTCAAAAAGGATTATACCAGCCAATGAAAATATCATCGGCCGTAGAAGATAAATGGAAAAACGAGATTGAATTAAGTAAAGCGGAAACTGAAAAAGTATTTTCCGACAATCCACAAAGCCACAAAGAGGCAGGTTTTGAAAAAGGCTGGTCTTCAAGATTTGATACTTGGTTTAAAATCGCCAAAGAGCTTGGTTTTGTTTGGTATTGGCCAAACGAAAAAATAAAGTTTTCCGAAAGTGGCAAAATGCTTTTAGACAAAGAAAGGCCCGAAAATGAGTTAATGATTTTTGCCAATGCTTTTGCAAAATATCAACGTCAAAATCCGTTTCGCAGAGTTTTAAATAAAAATGTTCCCTTAATTTTATTAATGCAGACGATAAAACTTTTGAATGATGATATTGAATACAAAGGGGCGGGCATATCAAGATTGGAAATACCCTTGTTGCTGTGTTGGAAAAATGATGACGCTGAAAGTCTATATCGAGAAATAAAGAAATTACGGGAAAAATACGGCTATTCGCCAAGCAACGAAGTGATTTTAGAACTTTGTTATAGATTATTGAATGAGACAAAAAGAGATGATAATTCTATTTTAGGAGATTATCCTGATGATTTTATTCGCAAAATGCGTTTAACTGGCTTGTTTTCCCTGCGTGGTGGCGGTCGTTTTATAGATATAAACACGAAAGAATCTGCGACTGTAGATTATATTTTGAAAAATTATGTCTCTTTCAAAGAATTTGAAACTGAAAAAGATTTTTTTGATTATATTGGGAAAATTGATCATGATTTAATCGCAACGCTTTCTGTATTTAAAGCTCCCGCGAAAACTACAAAAGCCGAACTAGAAAAATGGGTAAATCATTATGCGTGGGAATCAATTAAAAACGAACTGCTTAATTTAGCGCAGAAAAAATCTTCCGAAGACGATATTTTGAGAGTAATAGAACAGCCTTTGCGATTGGAGTTTTTAACTTCCTTAGCTATTCTTAAAAAATTGCCAAATGTTATCGTAAAGCCAAGTTTTGTGTCCGACGACGAAGGATTGCCTACGAGTTTTGCTTCTGGCGGAAGTCCGGATATTGAATGCTTAGAAAATAAAGATACTGTTTTAATTGAGGTAACCTTGCTAACTGGAACGCAACAGCACATCAGAGAATCATTTTCGGTGCATCGACACCTTGAAGACTATATAAAAAATGGAACAGAATCTTATTCTGTGTTCATTTCGCCAAAATCTTTTATTGATACCGAACGCTATTTTAATTTTATTAAAAAGGATGGTTTGGAAGTTAGAGTTTCGGATATTGATAAATTTGTCAGTAGGCTTGAGGCGAAATCAACATTGAATGAAGCAACTTTATAATTACAAAGGTAAATATTTTTGATATGCAATTACAGAAAGTAAAAATTCATAACCTTAGATCAATTTTAGATGCTGATTTTGATTTAGAAAAATATTCTTTGTTAGTTGGGGAAAATAATGCTGGTAAAACAAACATCATTACGGCGCTGCGAATTTTTTATGAGGACGATATAAAATTTGATGTAAAAAATGATTTTCCAAAGTGCAATCCTACCGACAAAGAAAGTTGGATTGAATTAGAATTTTTAACAACTGATGACGAGCAAGCATCTTTGAAAGACGAATACAAATCTGCTGATAAAATTCTAAGAGTTAGGAAATATCTAAAATCAGAAAATTCTGATTTTGTAAAAAGTGGTACAAGTAATATTTTTGCTTACGAAGCAGGTGTTTTATCTGCAAATCAATTTTATGGAGCAAAAAATATTTCACAGGCAAAGCTTGGCAAGCTGTTATTCATTCCAGAGTTAAACAAAACCGATGATAGTTTAAAGATGTCGGGTCCTTCACCCTTACGAAATATGATTGATTTCGTAATGCAAAAAGTGATAAAAAATAGCCCGGTCTATTCTAATTTGCAAACTGCCTTTGAGAAATTTAACAAAGATTTTAAAGAAGAATCATCAGGAGACGGTTTTTCATTAAAAGAGCTTGCAAGCGATATAAACAAAAATGTTGCCGAATGGGGCATTAATTTTGGTTTAGATATAAATTCTATAACTGTTGATAATATAATAAAAAACCTTGTTTCGCATTACATTGAAGACAAACAGTTGAATGATCAAAGAGTTCCGATAAGTTGTTTTGGTCAAGGATTGCAAAGACATTTGATTTATACTCTTATTCGGGTTGGGGCAAAATATATTGATAAAAAAGAAGAGAAGAAAAAAGAATTTTCCCCAGATTTAACGATTATTTTGTTTGAAGAACCGGAAGCATTTTTACATCCGACTCAACAGGAGTTTCTTAATGCCGACCTAAAGAAATTATCTGAAGACCCAAATCAGCAAATAATATGTTGCACACATTCGGCAATTTTTGTTAGTAAAAACGTGGAATCTCTACCTTCTTTACTAAAAGTTATTAGAAATAATGGGCAAACAAAAATTTATCAGATTAACAAGAGTGAGCTGGACGCATTATTTGATAAAAATAATAGCATGTTCAAAATGTTTTCCGACAAACTTTTAGATACTACAATTTTACAAGACATAAAAAATGAAATTAACAAAAAGAGTTTAGGGTCAATCACGAGTAATGATGAATTAAAACTTGAAGAAGAATCTCTGAAATATTTTTTGTGGCTTGACAGTGAAAGATCATGTTCTTTTTTCGCAAAACATGTTTTTATTTGCGAGGGAACGACAGAAAAAATATTTCTAGATTATTTGCTTAATACGGAATGGCTTGATTTGAAAGTAAAACATCTTTATTTTCTTGATGCGATGGGAAAATACAACATTCATAGATATATGAATTTGTTTAGCGAATTAGGTATTTGGCACTCTATTATTTTTGACAAAGATCAACATCAAGGAATCCATGATTTGATAAACGGCTTTATTTTAAATAAAAAGAATAGTTTTACAAAAGGGATTTATAGTTTTGATTCTGATATTGAAGATTTCGTTGGAATAGGAAAAGCAAAAAGAAGAGACCTGAAACCGCTAAACATCATGTGGAATTATAAAAATAACAAGATTGATGATAGTAAAATAACGGAGTTGAAAAAGATTATTGAAGGATTGATTAATCGGCAATAATTGATAAGTTAAACAAAGTAAAAAGTGGCGTGCCAATGAAATTGGCATGACTTCTTTTCCGTTGAAGAAAAAAGCAGTCTAAGCAAGGAGGGTAGTTATTACTTTACTTAGAAGCTCTAGAAACCCCTGTCTTGTTTATAACTCTAAGGCACTTAATGCAAGTTGTAACTCTTCTTCCAAGGAGCCTTGTTTTTTGAAGGTTGGGCTGTTTTCTTTGTTTTGGGGTAGGGTTATAGTTGCCGCGAAGCTTGATTCTTTGCCCGCGCATTATGGACCCTTTTCCACACATTTCACATTGTTTCATCTTTTGTATAATATTAAATTATACGAATAATGTAAAGTACAAACATCCTTTGGACGAAATCACCTCAAAAATCTTTCTTTATTTTGTGATAGTGCTGTCGGTTGTGATTCACGAGTACTCGCACGCTTTTGTGGCGAATGAATTAGGAGACCCAACAGCTAAAAACGCTGGTCGGCTTACCTTAAATCCAATCGCACACATTGACCCTATTGGAACGGTTTTAATTCCGCTTGTGCTTATGTTTACTTCGGGAGCTTTTTTTGGCTGGGCAAAACCCGTGCCATTTAATCCCTACAATGTCCGTGACCCGAAAGGAGAATTAAAAATTGCGCTTGGTGGCCCTACTGCTAATTTAGCGCTTGCGGGAATGGTTAGCTTAGGATTTTTAGCGATGAGATTAATTTATCCTGCAATATCTGGTAACGAGATCCTTGTTTCACTTACAGTGACTGTAATTTATGTTAATATATTCCTTGCCCTTTTTAATCTTATTCCAATACCTCCTCTTGATGGCTCTAAAATATTAGCTCACTTTTTGCCTTATCGCGCTCGCGAGACTTTTTTGTCTATTGGTTTTATTGGAATAATCGGCGCTTTGCTTGTAGCAATGATGATTCTACCTCCTGTTGCCGGAGTGATTTTTAATATTTTAACCGGCTTTGGCTATGTTTTTGGATAATAAATACAAACTTTAATATAAAATATAGCTTGTTTAATTTGACAAGATATTCTTTCGGCTGATATATTTACAAACGTGCCGACAATGAATCAGCTCCTAAAAAAGGGGCGTAAAATTTTATCTAAAAAATCGAAGTCGCCCGCTATGGGTCGTTACTTTAATGTATTGCAAAATAAATCGGTTTATTCTACTTCTCCTCAAAAGAAGGGAGTATGTTTAAAAGTATTCACTACTACCCCTAAAAAACCAAACTCGGCTTTAAGAAAAGTGGCAAGACTTCGTCTTACAAACGGTATGGAAGTTACTTCTTACATTCCAGGAGAACAGCACAACCTTCAAGAACACTCAGTCGTGCTTATCAGGGGAGGTAGAGTTAAAGACTTGCCGGGCGTTCGATATCACATTGTACGAGGCGCGCTTGATACTGCCGGCGTTACTGGTCGTAAACAACAAAGAAGCAAATATGGAGCCAAGAAAGCAAAAACTGCAAAATAAACAATATAAACAATGAGACGCAAGAGAAATTATAAAAGGGAACACGCTCCCGATATCACTTACAACAGCATAGCAATTAGCAGGTTTATTAATTACCTAATGTACGACGGTAAAAAGTCTATAGCTCAAAAAGATCTTTATGGCGCTTTCACAATTATAGAAAAAACCGGTAAAGCTCCTTTTGAAGTATTTGAATCTGCCTTAGATAATGTAAAACCTTTAATGGAAGTTGTATCAAAGCGAGTAGGAGGAGCTAACTATCAAGTCCCGCGCGAAGTAAGACCAGAAAGACAATTTATGCTTGCTGCTAAATGGATTATTGCTGCTGCAAGATCTAAAAAAGGAAAACCTATTTCTAAAAAACTTGCCGATGAACTTATCGCAGCTGCTCAAAATGAAGGCGCCGCTATTAAGAAAAAACAAGATATTCACAGAATGGCTGAAGGCAACAGAGCCTTCGCTCATTTCGCGAATTAATTTAATTTAATATGGAAAATAAAGTCTACGGAATAGAGAAGACTAGGAATATCGGCATTGTCGCTCACATTGACGCGGGCAAAACCACTACGTCTGAGCGCATTCTTTTTTATACCGGCGTATCGCATAAATTAGGAGAGGTTCATGAGGGAGAAGCTGTTATGGACTGGATGGACCAGGAGCGGGAGCGCGGCATAACCATCACTTCAGCCGCGACAACTTGTTTTTGGACCCCAACTTACAGAGATAAAGACAAAACTTATGAGCATCGCATCAATTTGATTGATACTCCGGGACACATTGACTTTACGGTTGAAGTTAAAAGATCCCTTCGCGTTTTAGACGGAGCGGTTGTTGTTTTTGATGGTGTGTCTGGAGTAGAGCCACAATCTGAAACTAATTGGCGCTATGCCGATGAATATAAAGTTCCCAGACTTTGTTTCATTAACAAACTTGACCGTCTTGGAGCTTCTTTTGATAAAAGTTTTGAATCTATTAAATCTCGCCTTACTTCAAACGCTATTGCCCTTCAAGTCCCTATTGGCACAGAAGCTGATTTTGAAGGCATTATAGACCTCCTTAAAATGAAAGCATATCGTTTTGAGGGCGATAGAGGAGAAAATATTATTGAGATGCCGATTCCTGAAAATCTTAAAGAGGAAGTTGCGGCAAAGAGAGCTATTCTAATGGAGAAGATAGTGGAAAATGACGAATCAGCGATGAATGATTATCTTGAAGGCAAAGAAATTCCTTTAGAAAATTTGAAAAAAATGCTTCGCAGATGCGTCCTTGATCTTACGATTGTACCAGTGCTTTGCGGCAGTGCTTACAAAAATAAAGGAGTTCAGCTAGTTCTTGACGCTGTAATTGATTATTTGCCTTCACCGGCTGACTTACCTCCTGTTAAAGGCAATGATTTAAAAACAGGAGCAGATGTTTTGCGTCATCCAAACGACCAAGAACCTTTTGCCGCTCTTGCTTTCAAAATTGCCGCCGATCCGTTTGTTGGGACGCTAACATTTTTCCGTGTTTACAGCGGTGTTCTTTCTAAAGGAAGTTACATCTTAAATGCTACTAAAGACAATCAAGAACGCGCTGGTCGTATATTGCGAATGCACGCAAACTCTCGCGAGGAAGTTGATGAGTTGCGCGCCGGACAAATTGGCGCTCTTGTTGGTCTTAAAAACACCACTACTGGTGACACTCTCTGCTCTCCGGACCATCCAATTATCCTTGAGCGCATTAGTTTTCCAGAACCGGTTATTTTTCAAAAAATTTCTCCCGAGTCTAAAGCGGACCAGGAAAAAATGGGTGTTGCCTTAAAGCGCTTGGCGGATGAAGACCCGACTTTCAGAGTCACGGGCGACCCGGAAACCGGCGAAACTATTATCGCCGGAATGGGGGAACTGCACTTAGAGGTTTTAGTAGAAAGAATGAAAAGGGAGTTTACGGTAAACGCCACAGCCGGACGACCGCAAGTTGCTTATAAAGAAACGATTACCAGTTCCGCTTCAGCTGAAGGCAAATATATTAAACAATCTGGTGGTCGCGGACAATATGGTCATGTAAGACTCAAAATTGAAGCTCTAGAAAGAGGCAAGGGCTTTGAGTTTGTTGACGCCATCAAAGGAGGCGTTGTTCCTCGCGAGTATATTCCTGCTGTTGAAAAGGGAGTAAAAGAATTTTTAAGCAAAGGCATCTCTGCCGGTTTTCCTGTCGTTGATATTAAAGTTACTCTCTATGACGGGTCTTACCACGACGTAGACTCTTCTGAGATTGCTTTCAAAATCGCCGCTTCTATGTGTATGCAAGAAGGGTGTCAAAATGCTAAGCCCGTTCTTTTAGAGCCAATTATGAAAGTTCAAGTTATTGTTCCCTCCGAATACATAGGCGATATCACTGGCGACATTTCTTCCAAGAGAGGAAAAATTGAGTCCATTGAAGACCGCATTAATACTAAAGTCGTTGACTCTACTATTCCTCTTTCTGAAATGTTTGGATATGCGACAAAGCTTCGCTCCATGACACAGGGAAGGGGAGTCTTTACTATGGAGTTTGGTCATTATGAAATCGCTCCTAAAAATATAGAAACGGCTATCATAGCGGGGAGAAAATAAAAATTAAAATAAGTAGTGATTTAATAAGGATGTTTTACTCGGGCTTCTAAAATTAATGATGGTTATTTATAATTAGAGTATGGAAATATTAACTCCTTTATTAGCTTTGTTTTTAGGCATTACCACAGCCGTCTCTCTTCATACTTTTTATTTATTTCCAGCAATTGTCGCTTATTCTGTTAGTGCTGGAAAATATCACAAACTTCGGCCACTTTTTATTGCAAGCGGTCATTTTTTAGCCATTATTTTAATTGGTTTTATCACCTTAGGGATTGGTCTTCTTATAGAAGACTATCTTATTTATTTTAAAATTCCGGCGATAATTTTTATTTTAATTGTCGGTTTATATTTAATTTTTGCTAAAAAGGCTGACCCCTGCGGAGAGGCTTGTGGTTGTAAAACAGATTCAAAAATTAATAAACTAAAATCAGATAGCTTGCTTAAGTCATTTTTCTTTGGTTTTTCGCTTGGAATATTATGTATTGCTTGTCTTCTGCCGGTCCTTGGTTCCATTATAGCGATGTTCGCTATTGTTGGTTACGGCACGATTATATTGCTTTTTAGTTACGCCCTCGGACACGCTTTGCCAATTTTGATTATTGCTTATCTTCCTTATTTTTCTGAAAATTTTGCAAAAGAAAAAATAGAAAAAAATATAATAATTCTAAGAAAGATAGCCGGCTTTATTCTAATTATTGTTAGCGTTTATCTATTTTGGTATTTATTTATTTCCGATCACGGCCATAAAAAAGACAACGAATATAAATATTATAATCAGCTCAATTATGAGCTTCAAAATAATTACTAAAATCAACGGTATTGTATCTATTTAAGATAAATATTGTTATATAATCTATGAAAAAAATTATTATAACTCCTATTATATTTTTAGTGGTTGGGTTATTAGTTGGCGCGAGCGTTGTTTATTTGATAAATCAAGGAGTTGGGCAGGATATTATTTCGGTTGAAGAAGCTAGAGAAAGAATGCTTAACGTTATCGACCGATCAGAAGTCAATGCCTCTATAACAGAAATTGTTACAGAAAGAGGATTATATAAAATTACAATTGATATCGAAGGACAAGAGGAAATTGTTCGCCTAACCAAGAATGGATCGTTTCTTTTATTACCAAGGGAGCCATTTATTGACTTAGATGCTTTATTGGCTAGTCCTGCTCCAACGCCAGAAGGACCTCAACAAACCTTCACTCCAGAACAATTAACCGGTTTAGCTAACTGTTTAACTGAAAAAGGGGTCAGATTTTTTGGAACAGCGGAATGTCCGTGGTGCACGAGACAAAAAGAGCTTTTTGGTCCAGCAGCCGAACTTCTACCTTACATTGAATGTTCCCCTAATTTTGCTACTGAACAAGAGGCAACAATGTGTGAAGAGGCGAATGTAGGAGGCGTTCCTGATTGGAGATTCCCGGGTCAAGAGCCTATTACAGGAATGCAACCTATTGAAAGAATAGCTGAGCTTTCGGGATGCCCAATATAAACACATTTTAAACTTAGTTTTCTTAGGCAGTGTGGTATATAAAAGAAAATACTGGCGTGTAAACGCAAAAGCATATGAGGTCTTTCGGGGGGAACGAAAAGTCACGCAAGTCCATAGCAAACTTTTTATTTCAGCATACAATGAGACGTTATGTTTGGGTAAGAGAGCGGGTTGCACTCAATCGCGAATTAATTAATGAATTGAGGTATATTTGTAACAAGTTATCTACTGAAGAATCCCATATGTTATGGATGGGTAATAAGTTGACATTGAATTAGATTATCGCTAGACTTTATGCAGTCGCAAAATTTAATAAAAATAATTATATAAAATTATATGGCAGAAAAATTTGAACGCTCAAAGCCTCATGTCAATGTTGGTACTATCGGGCATGTTGACCATGGTAAAACTACTCTGACAGCTGCTTTGACTCATGTTCTCTTCCTTAAGGGGCTTGCTAAAAAAGAGGAGAGAGTTGACCAGATAGATAATGCTCCTGAAGAAAAAGCGCGCGGTATCACAATCGCATTGCATCACTCTGAATACGAATCAGAGAAGCGTCACTATGCGCACATAGACGCTCCGGGGCATGCTGACTACATCAAAAACATGATTACCGGCGCCGCTCAAATGGATGGCGCGATTCTCGTTGTTTCCGCAGCTGACGGTCCAATGCCTCAAACTAGAGAGCATATTCTCCTTGCTAAACAAGTAGGAGTCCCTTCTATTATTGTCTTTTTGAATAAAGTTGATATGGTTGACGATCCGGAACTTGTTGACTTAGTTGAAGCTGAAATTAGAGAACTTCTTTCTAAGTACCAATATCCCGGGACGGACACTCCTATTATCCGTGGATCAGCGCTTAAGGCTTTAGAGGCAACAAGCGTTGATGATGAAGCTATAAAACCTGTAATGGAGCTTGTTAATGCTTTAGATAATTATATTCCTGAACCAAAGCGCGAAACTGATAAGCCGTTTTTGATGCCGGTTGAAGATATATTTACAATTGAAGGTAGGGGTACCGTTGTTACCGGTCGCATTGAGCGCGGAATTGTCAAATTAAACGACAATATAGAAATTGTTGGACTTAAACCTACTCAATCTACTGTTGTTACGGGTATTGAAATGTTTAATAAGCAACTTGACGAAGGTCAGGCAGGAGATAATGCTGGCATTCTTTTAAGAGGCACTAAGAAAGAAAATATTGAACGGGGACAAGTTCTTGCGAAGCCTGGGTCTGTAACTCCCCATACTGATTTCGAAGCCGAAATATTACTTCTTAGTAAAGAAGAAGGAGGTCGTCACACTCCGATTTTTGGAGGATATAAGCCACAATTTTATATTCGCACTACTGATGTTACAGGTGAAGTTAAGCTTCCCGCAGGCACTGAAATGGCTATGCCTGGAGATACCGTTAAAGTGAATATCGTTCTTATTTCTCCGACTGCGCTAGAAGAACAACAGCGCTTTGCTATCCGTGAAGGAGGAAAAACCGTTGGTGCGGGAGTTATCACCAAAATTAACAAATAATTAAATTATCTTGGATAAGTTGAGATTAAGGATAAAATCATATGATCAGCGACTGATAGACAATTCTTGTCGCCAAATAGTGGAGGTACTAGATCGTTCTAGCGCTGACATTGTTGGACCAATTCCGTTGCCTACAGAGTTTAGAAAATATACTGTTAATCGCGCGTCGTTTGTTTATAAAAACAGTCGCGAACAGTTTGAGCTAAGAGTTCATAAAAGGATTATTGATATTTTGAATCCTAATCAACGCCTTATGGAATCTCTTTCAGGTCTGAACTTGCCGGCAGGGGTAGACATAGAAGTAAAGATGGTGTAATATGCAAATTATTGACAAGATATATGCAAGAATAGCCTAAGAAAGCAAAAAATAACCGAGGCTATCTCGGTTATTTTTTTGCAGAAAGCAAAAAACTACAATGACTAATTTAATTACCGGCCGCAAAGTAAAAATGGATCAAATATTCAAAGATACAGATGTTTTTCCTGTTACTTGGATTATGATTGACGATTCGCAAAACTTAGATTTTGCTGAAGGAGCTATTTTGAGTAAAATCGTGAGTGTTTCCAAAGGCAAAGGATTTCAGGGCGTAGTGAAGCGTCATGGCTTCGCTGGTGGCCCTAAAACTCATGGTCAAAAAAATCGTCACAGAGCGCCTGGGTCTATAGGAGCTACCGCTCCACAGCGTGTTATTCCTGGAGTAAAAATGGCTGGCAGGATGGGTGGCGATAAACAAACGAAAAAACGCATTAAAGTTATTGAGTGGTCGGCTTTAAATAAAATGCTTGCTGTTTTAGGTCCTGTGCCGGGCGCTCGAGGCAGTAAAGTTAAAATATTTTTATAAATTAACATGCTTGCCGAACTTTATAACAATTCAGCTGACGCTATCGGAAAAATTGATCTTCCGGACCGTATTTTTGCTGTTCGGTGGAATCCTGATCTTGTAAAGCAGGCACTTGATGCGCAACTTGCCAATTCTCGCGCTAATATTGCGCACGCAAAAGGACGAGGAGAAGTGCGTGGTGGTGGAAGAAAGCCATGGAAACAAAAAGGAACAGGAAGAGCAAGACATGGCTCTATTCGTTCTCCAATTTGGAAAGGAGGAGGCGTTACTCACGGACCAACTAATCAAAAAATATTTGCTGTAAAAATTAATAAAAAGATGAAACAAGCGGCGATATTTAGCGCTCTTTCTAAAAAACTTACCGATGGCGAGCTAAAAGTTGTTGAGTCTCTTACTATCACTGAGCCAAAAACTAAGTTAGCTGCGAAGACTATTTATATTTTTGCTAAAAACGCCCTTATTATTCCCGCTATCTCTAATAAAAACATTCACAGGGCATCAGCCAATATTCCAAAAGTTAAAAGCATTAGTCCAAAATCACTTAACATTTACGATATTTTATGCTATAAAAATATACTCCTTGAAAAAGAAGCGATTGAAGCCATAGATAATCATTACCATGCCGCATAAAAACCTTATAAAAAAACCTCATATAACCGAAAAAACTAGTTTCTTAAAAACCAAGAATCAGTATGTTTTTGAGGTTGCGCGCGATACTAACAAAAATGAAGTTAGAAAAACAATTGAAAAGACTCACAAAGTGAATGTTGTATCGGTAAATACAATACGCATTGGTAAAATCAAAAAAGCGATAATTTTTTTAAAAAAGGGGCAAACCATCAATGAAAAAGTTTAAACCAACAACTCCATCAAGAAGGCATATGAGCTGTCCTGACTACAGCGTTTTAAGTGGCGTCCGTCCGACGAGAAAGCTTACAATGCGAATTAATCCAAAGTCTGGTAGAAATCATTCCGGAAGGATTACGGTGCGCCATCAAGGAGGGGGCAATAAAAAACTTTATCGATTAGTTGATTTTGTCGCAGTTGATAAACTTAATGTTCCTGCAAAAATTGAAACTTTAGAATACGATCCTTATAGGACGGCTTTTATAATGAAGCTTATTTATCAAGATGGCGAAAGAAGATATGCTCTCGCTCCTCACGGAGCCAAAGTGGGAGATAAAATATTAATAAGAGAGTCAGCTCCTCTTACTCTTGGCAATAGAATGAGGATTAAAAATATTCCAGTTGGACAGTCTGTTCATAATGTTGAAATAAACCCTGGTAAAGGAGGACAACTTGCTCGCGGAGCTGGCTCTTCTGTAGAAGTACAAGGACATGATGCCGGTTTTACTCATCTTAAAATGAGTTCTGGAGAAATAAGAAAAATTGTTTGGGATAATTTTGCTTCTATCGGACAAGTTTCTAATCCTGACTGGCGACTTGTGAATATTGGTAAGGCAGGCAGAATGAGGGGAATGGGAATTCGTCCAACAGTTCGCGGCACCGCTATGAATCCTTGCGACCATCCATATGGCGGTGGAGAAGGGCGTCAGCCTCGAGGAACTAAGAGACCCAAAACTCTATGGGGCAAAGTGACGGGGGGTAAAAAGACTAGAAATAAAAAGAAATGGTCAAGCTCTCTTATACTTAAAAGAAGAGTCAAGAAAAGCAGAAAATAAAAAAAACTAATTTATGGCAAGAAGCTCTAAAAAAGGACCGTATGTTGACCCAAAGCTTTTGAAAAAAACGCTTGCTTGGGATAAAAAAAATCCTATCAAAACATGGTCAAGGTCTTCAGAAATTTCTCCAGAAATGGTAGGGTGTATTTTCTCAGTTCATACGGGTAAAGACTTTGTTGAAGTTAGGGCTACGGAAGAAATGGTTGGACATCGGCTCGGCGAATTTGCTCCTACAAAAAAATTTGTGCGTCATGGAGGAAAAATGCAAAAAGAAGTCGAAAAAACAGGTGGAGTAAAGAAATAATTTTTATTCAATGATTGAAATCGCGGCAAAATTAAATAAATTAGACATTGCTCCAAGAAAAGTTAGGGCAGTTATTCGTATAATTTCCGGCCTTCCTGTTGGAGAAGCAGAAGCACAACTCTTGTTTAGAAAAGAGCGAGCTGCTCTCCCAATTATTAAACTTTTAAAAAGCGCTGTCGCAAACGCTCAAAATCAAGGAATGGCCGTGAACAATCTTTATGTAAAAAGAATATGGGCTAATGAAGGACAGGTTATGAAACGATGGTTGCCTCGCGCGAGAGGAATGGCTACGCCACTTCATAAAAAATTTTCCCATATTACCATTGTGCTTGCTGAAGATCCCGCAAAAAAAAGCCGCTTTACTATTTCCAAGTCCTCTTCTGCTAAAGAGTCATTAACTCATAAGCGCGGCAAAACTCATAAGCAAGCTAAAGCCAAAAAGTCAGTTTTGACGAATAAAGAGATAAATCCTCTGACAAAAATAGAAAAAACGAAAAAAGACATCAAAGCTGATAATATCGGTCCGGCGAAAGCTGATAACGCGATTAAACGGATGTTTAGAAGAAAATCAGTATAAAATATTATGGGACACAAAATTAAACCTAATTCATTTAGACTTGGAATATTAAAAGGATGGAATTCCAGGTGGATTGGCGACCCTGAAAAAACCAGGCGTTTTCTTGAAGAAGACATTCTTATTAGAAAAATTATTCTATCTAAATTGTCTCAAGCGGGCATTGTTGATATTAATATAGAAAGAACAGTTAACGCCTATAAAATATTTATTAAATCCGCTCGTCCTGGAATTATTATTGGCCGTGGCGGAAAGGGGGTAGAAGACCTCAATAAAGAAATTATTAAAGCAGTTATTAAATTAAGAAAAAAGAAAAAGATTAACGAGTCTCTCCCAAACATCAATCTTAATGTAGTAGAGTTGCCAAGAGGGGAAGTCTCCGCGGTTGTTGTGGCTCACAACATAGCTTCTGATTTAGAACGACGGCTAAAGTTTAGAAGGCTTATTAAAAAATATCTTGATGAAACAATGGCGATAAGAGGAGTAAAAGGCGTTAAAATAAAAGTTGGCGGACGATTAGATGGAGCTGAAATAGCGAGAACTGAATGGTTAACCGTCGGCAGTCTTCCTCTTACCACCTTGCGCGCTGATATTGATTATGGCGAGGCGACTTCCTTTACTACTTACGGAACTATTGGTATAAAGGTTTGGATATACAAAGGAGAAGTTTTTAAATAAATCTCATGCTAACACCTAAAAAAGTAAAACATAGAAAATGGCAAAAGGGGCGTTCTCTAAACAGGCTTATGGATACGCGCGGTCTAGAATTAAGCTTTGGCGCTTATGGGCTGCAATCTCTTGAATCTGCGTGGATTACTTCCGCTCAAATTGAGGCCGCAAGAAAAGCCCTCACGAATTTTATTAAAAGAGAAGGCAAGATTTGGATTCGTATTTTTCCTGATAAACCAATTACCAAAAAACCGCCGGAAGTTACTATGGGAGCGGGGAAAGGAGCGGTAGACCACTATGTTGTCCCAGTTAAGCCAGGAAGAATTATCTTTGAAATGGATGGAGTAAAAGAGTCTATAGCGCGAGATGCTTTTCGTCTTGCTGGACATAAATTGCCGGTTAAAACAAGAGTTGTAGTTAAATAAAATATAAAATGGAAAATAATACCTCAAAAAAAACAAGAAGATTAGAAGGAGTAGTGGTGTCCGACAAAATGGATAAGACTGTTGTCGTCTCCGTGCTTCGCGTTAGGACATCTTCTAAATATAAAAAGCAATTTAATTTCCATAGAAAATTCAAAGCGCATGATGCGGAAAATACTTATCATGTCGGTGATAAAGTCGTTATAGAAGAGACAAGACCTCTTTCTAGAGAAAAAAACTGGAGGGTGATTGAAAAAACATCTTAAAAACCAAGAACTATGATTCAAGAAAGATCTATACTTAAAGTAGCCGATAATTCAGGAGCCAAAACTATCCGCTGTTTTCGCGTTCTTGGGGGAGGACGAAAAAAATTTGCACATATAGGCGATATAATTATTGCTTCCGTGCAAGTTGCTGAACCAAGGAAAGGAGTTAAGAAAAAAGATATTGTGAAAGCCGTTATTGTTCGTAGTAAAGTAAATAATAGAAGAAAAGGAGGTCTTTATGTCCGTTTTGACGATAATGCCGCTGTTATCTTAAACGCTAAAAAAGAACCTGTTGGCACTCGTATTTTTGGTCCTATTCCCAGAGAATTAAAAGAGAAAGGTTATGAAAAAATCGTCTCGCTCGCTGCGGACATAGTTTAAATATTTTTATGAAAATCAAAAAAGGAGACAATGTAATGATTATAAAGGGCAAAGACCGTGGTAAAAGCGGTAAAATTACCTCGGTAAATCCTACGAAAAATAGAGTGCTTATTCATGGATTAAATCAGGTTAAAAAATCAGTTCGTCCCAAAAAACAAGGAGAAAAAGGACAAATTATTTCAGTATCATTGCCTATATCTTTAAATAATGTCATGATGCTTTGTCCTGCGTGTGGGAAACCATCACGCGTAGGTTTCTCTATTACAGGTGATAAAAAAACCAGATTTTGTAAAAAATGCAAAGGGACACTTTCATAAATATTATATGCAAAAAACAGAGAAAAAATTAAATAATATTTCCAATATCTCCAAAATTGTTGTGTCAACCGGACTTGGTAAAATGCGTCAACAAAATGCGCAGTTTGAAGACAAGGTTCTTCCGGATATTATTGCGGAATTTGCGGCTATTGTCGGACAAAGACCGGCGATTAGAAAAGCAAAAAAATCTGTTGCTGGTTTTAAGATGCGTCAAGGCGATGTTGTCGGTCTTGTCGCTACTTTACGCGGAAAAAGAAAAAATGATTTCTGGGTGAAGCTTACCGAGATTACATTGCCACGCGTTAGAGATTTTCGCGGTATTGCGGAAAGTAAAGTTGATGGAGCAGGTAATTTAAATCTTGGATTTAAAGATCAATTTGTTTTTCCAGAAAGCAGTCAAGAAGCGTCAAAAGTTAATTTTGGTCTTGAAATTACAATAGTTACAGAAGGAATGAGTCGACAAAAAGCTATTGATTTTTTAAGGGAAAAAGGGATACCATCAATAACCACTTAATCATATGGCAAAAGAATCAGTAATAGCGCGAGCTAAGAAAAAACCTAAATTCAGTGTACGCACCGTAAATCGTTGCTTTAAGTGTGGTCGTAAGCATGGCTACATTAGAGATTTTGGGTTATGTCGTATTTGTTTTCGCGAACTTGCTTCTCAAGGAATGATTCCAGGTGTTAAAAAATCTTCTTGGTAAAAAATTATTTATATGTATATTACTATGCTCACAAGAATAAAGAATGCCACCATGGTCGGAAAACGGCGACTTAAAGTTCCTTTCGCAAGATTGGATTATGAAATAGCAGAGGCGCTTGTTAAAAAAGGATATTTGGAGTCTGTTGAAAAAAAAGGAAGAAGCGTGAAAAAAATTATTGATATTTCCATTAAATATGATGATGAAAAACCCAAAATTAGCGATATTAAGCTCGTTAGTCGTCCTTCGTGCAGAGTTTATAATGGATATAAAACTTTACGCCGCTCAAAACAAGGTTATGGCGATTACTTCTTAACAACTCCGCGTGGAATCATGACTGGTACAGAGGCTAGAAAGTCTAAAGTCGGCGGCGAGGTTTTATTTGAAATTTGGTAATATTTAAAAGATATGTCTAAAATTGGAAAACAAATTATAAATATCCCCGCAGATATTAAAGTTGAAATTGGAAGTGCTGTTATTAAGTTTTCCGGAAAAAACGGAATGCTTGAGGTGCCTATTCTTGCTGAAGTTTTGCCAAAGCTAGAAGACAATATTCTTTCTTTTAGTATTGCCACTGATAATAAACAAGCTCGCTCTAACTGGGGAACAATGAGGGCTCTTGCTGCAAATGCCGCAAAAGGAGTTGCGACAGACTTCGTTAAAGAACTTAAAATTGAAGGGGTGGGATACAAAGCCAATATTGACGGCAACACGGTTGTTTTTAATGTTGGCTATTCTCATCCGGTAAAAATTAATCTTCCTGAAGGCATTAAAGCGATTGTGGAAAAAAATATTGTGAAAGTTTCGGGAATAGACAAAGGCCTTGTTGGAGAGGTCGCCGCAAAAATGAGAGCTATCAGAAAACCAGAGCCATATAAAGGCACAGGTATTATGTATGTTGGTGAAATAATTAGAAGAAAATCGGGTAAAAAAGTTGCAGGAAGTAGTGAGGGGAAGTAGTATAGCAATAATTGATTAAATTTTATGAACAGGATTAAAAAAAATAATTTAAGAGTTAAAAAAAGAGCCTTACGCACAAGAGCTAAGCTTTATGGCACTACTTTGCGTCCCCGACTTTCGGTTTTTAGAAGCAATCGTTACACTTATGCTCAAGCGATTGATGACAACACAGGCAAAACTCTTGTGTCAGCGTCAACTCAAGAACTAAAAGACAAGGCTAATAAATCGCTTCAAGCTTACTCATTGGGAGAACTTATAGCCGAGAAAGCAAAAAAAGCCGGAATTGAAGCAATGATTTTTGATAAGGGCGCGTATAAATATCATGGTAGAGTTAAAAATGTTGCCGAAGCTTTAAGATCGTCCGGAATTAAAATTTAAATACGAATGATGACAGAAGAAATACAAAAAACAAACAATATACAAGAAACGGGTCTTTCTGCAACTCCTGTAGTGACGGCGACTGATACAGCGGCGAAAAGGGGACGAGGATCATTTGGTCCGCCTGTCCGTCGAGACGGAGAAAGAAGAGGAGGAGGGCGTCGCGGCCCACGCCAAGAAAAAGAAAGAGATGGTTTTAACGAATCTGTAATTGATTTAAGACGCGTAACTCGCGTGGTAGCCGGAGGAAAGCGTTTTCGTTTTAGAGCAACCGTTGTGATTGGAGATGGTAAAGGAACAGTTGGTGTTGGTGTAGCAAAAGGAGCTGATGTGCAGCAAGCGATACAAAAAGCCAAATCCGCCGCCAAAAAATCACTTGTTACTTTTAAGATTGTTAACAATACGATAGCTCATGAAGCTATGGCTAAGTTTTCTGCCGCTCAAGTTCTTTTGCGTCCAGCCAAAGAAGGACATGGACTTATGGCTGGAGGAGCGGTGAGAGCCGTTATGTCGCTGTCTGGCGTGAAAGACATAACCGCTAAATGTTTGGGAGGCACAAAAAACAAACTCACAAATGCTATGGCGACTATAGAGGCCTTAAAGAAAATAAAAACTTCTAAATAAAAATGCAGCTACACGAATTACAATCTAATCATTATAATAAAGACGCAAAAAGAATTGCTCGCGGAGGAAAGCGTGGACGTACATCTGGAAGAGGACAAAAAGGTCAGAAGTCTCGTTCAGGCAGAAAAATCCGTCCGGCAATTAGAGACTTAGTGCAGAGAACTCCAAAACTAAGAGGCAAACATGGATAAATTATTAGAGATATTTAGACATCCCGATATTAAGAAAAAAATCTTAATAATTTTAGGTCTACTTGTTTTTTTTAGATTACTTGCGGCAATTCCTTTGCCAGGAGTTAATCTGGAAGCCTTAAGAAATCTTATTGCCGCCAACAATTTTTTTGGCATCTTAAATATCTTCTCCGGAGGCGCGATGGGGAATCTTTCTATCGCCCTATTAGGCGTTGGCCCCTACATTACGGCAACAATTATTATGCAACTTTTGACTATGGTGTTCCCGCATCTTAAAGAAGCTTATTACGAAGAAGGAGCCGCTGGTAGAGCAAAGTTTAATAGATTAAGCAGATTAATAACTGTTCCTCTTGCTATATTGCAAACTTACGCTCTTTTAACTTTTCTTGTGACTCAACAAGTTTTTCCGGCGTTTAGTATTTTAGATCTTTCTTTTTGGATTAACGCGCTTACCGCTACGGCCGCTTCAATGATTCTGCTTTGGGTTGGAGAGATTATTGATGAACAAAAATTCGGCAATGGCGTTTCTCTTATCATTTTTGCCGGCATTGTCGCTGGTTTTCCAATGGCACTCGGCGGCGTTTACCTTCAAGTTATTCAAGGGCTTATGAGATGGGATACTCTTATTATATTTGTCGCTTTTGCGCTTGTGGTTATCGCCGGAGTAGTGTTTGTAAATCAAGGAGAGCACAAAGTAGCTGTCTCTTATCCAAAGCGAATTAAAGGCAATAAAGTCTACGGCGGAGTTGAATCTTATCTGCCAATAAGAGTAAATCAAGCAGGCGTTATTCCAATTATTTTTGCTATGGCAATGCTTTCTTTTCCGCAAATGATAGGACAAATTATTGTAAGTTTTGCTCCGGGATTTGGCACAGGTGTAAACGAAGTAATTACTCGATTTATGACCAACCAATTCGCTTACGGTATTCTCTATTTTCTACTTGTCTTTGCCTTTACTTATTTTTACACGGCGGTTGTATTTAATCCGGCAGAAATATCTAAAAACTTGCAGAGGTCTGGCGGATTTATTCCTGGCATTAGACCCGGAGAGCCGACTTCTAAGCATTTAAGCACTATCGTTAGCAAGATTACTCTTTTTGGCGCGCTCTTTTTGGGACTTATCGCCGTTCTCCCTGTTGCAACACAAGCTTTAGTTAACCAAAATTTCGTAATTGGCGGCACGGCGCTTTTAATCGTTGTTTCCGTTGCCCTAGATTCTTGGAAACAAATTGACGCTCAACTTAAAATGCGTGAATACGAGATTGCGTAGGAGATTTTAATTTATCCTACTGCTGCATCTTCCTTGTCCCTCTTCAGTCAGGTCTCGCGAAGCGAGATTATTCCCGTACTTTTTTCCGTCATCCCCGTCTACGAACGGGGATCCTTTTTAAACTTTAAACTTTTAAACTTTGATACTTCTCGCGAAGCGAGCTTAAACTTTTAAGCTTCTCGCAGAGCAAAGCGAGCTTAAATCTTCCGCGGAAGAGAACTCTGGATTCTCGCTTCCGCGGGAATGACGGAAACTAATCTAAGGACTTGCGATGTCCTTAGATTTTTAATCTTTAAACTTTTAAGCTTCTCGCAATAGGAAGTCATAGATTCCCGCTTCCGCGGGAATGACGGAAAGCGGGAGAATCTGCTATACTTATTTTATGCAAAAATATACTATTCTTTTTTATGGTCCACCGGGGGCGGGAAAGGGGACGCAAGCGGAGAACGCCACCCATAAATATGGATTTGTACATTTTGATTCAGGGAAATATATTGAAAAAATAATTCATACTCCATCTTTGCAAAAGAATAAAATTATTCAAAAACAACGAGAATTATTTTTGTCTGGAAAACTTGCTGACCCTGCTTGGTTTGGTGCTGAAGTCAAAAAACACATTAAAGAAATGGCTTCTCGTGGAGAAAGTCTTGTAATGAGTGGTAGTCCGCGTACAATGGAAGAGGCCTTTGAATTAAAAAACGGTGGCATTGCGGATGATCTTATTAAAAATTACGGGCTGAAAAATATTCTTATTATCTTTTTAGATATTCCAGTCGCAGAGTCTGTTAAAAGAAACTCTAAACGTGGTCGTATTGGCTTAGATGAGCCTGCTGTGATAAGAGTAAGGTGCCGCGAATACAAAAAAAGAACTTTACCGGTAATTTCAGAAATGAAAAAAAGAGGAATAAAAGTCGTAAAAATTAATGGTAATTTTCCTCGAGGAGTTGTTGCAAAAATGGTTCTAAAAGAAATCAAATCGTTTTTACAATGTCAAAAATCAAATCCACAAAAGATATTGAGTTGCTCGCGGTGTCAGGGCATATCTTAAAATTAGTTTTAGAAGAAGTTGCAAAGGCAGCAAAGCCCGGAGTTAAGCTTTCTTTTCTTGACCGACTGGCGGCAGATTTGATTGCTTCCTACGAAGCTAAACCGTCATTTTTAGGATATAGACCAGAAGGAGCTAAAAAAGCTTACCCTGCGTCTATTACCACTTCATTGGATAGCGTAGTTGTGCATGGCATACCGAATAATCAAGTGTTAAAAGAAGGCGCGGTGCTAAAAATTGATATAGGTGTGAATTACAAGGGTTATTTTACTGACGCGGCGCGAACAGTTATCGTCGGTAATAAAAAAACACAGGCAATCAAAAAATTAGTTAAAGCAACCGAAGAAGCGCTTTATGCCGGAATAGAAGAAGTCCGACCAGGCAAAAGACTAGGAGATATTGGTTTTGCTATTTCTACAATCGCGCAAAAATATGGCGTTAGCGTTATAGCAGGACTTGCAGGGCATGGAGTGGGCTTTGCTCCTCATGAAGACCCATTAGTTTTAAATACTGGTCGCAAGGGGACAGGCGCTCTTATTGAAGAAGGAATGGTGCTTGCGCTTGAACCAATGTTTTCACTTGGGGGCCCAGAAGTTTTTGAACTTCCTGATGGAAGTTTTAAAACCGTAGACGGCTCTATTGCCGCTCACTTTGAACAAACGGTTGCGGCATTAAACTCTGGCCCTAAAATTCTAACAAATTAAATAAGTTAAATTATTTTTTAATTTTGTAGCAGTTTTTATAAAACTCGTAAGAGTTAGTAGAAGTAGCTTTATCGATTTGCCAAATTAAATCATTATCTGATACAATGCACGTTATGTTTGCTGTTATAGATACAGGCGGGAAACAATATGTTGTTTCTCCCGGAAATAAAATAAAAATAGAGAAAATAGAAGTCCCGGAAGGAGAAGAGGTCTTATTTGATAAGGTCCTATTTAAGGAGACAGATTCTGGCGCGGAAATCGGCAAGCCTTATCTTGAAGGAAGCGTTGTTAAAGGCAAAGTGATGCGTCAAGCCAGAGACAGAAAAAAAATTGTTTTTAAATTCCATTCCAAAAATCGTTACGATAAGAAAAAAACTCATCGCCAAGCGTTTACTGAAGTGGAGATAATTGCTGTATCTTGAATCAAGTTAAATTAAATAAAAAGCTCCCCACAAAAGTTTGCGGGGCTTTTTATTTTCTGCTCTCTATCGCTTCTTGCAAAGTTTCCGGGTCGGCAAACTCTACTTCTCCACCTATTGGTATGCCTCTTCCTAATCTTGTAATTTTAGTTGCCGCTCCGCGAAGATATTCTGCTATTATTTCTGCCGATATGTCTCCTGAAGTTGTCGGGCTGAAAG
>Ga0209616_1000081_pt1 | contig 27759 bp, 16 predicted proteins | sample FlocCalmetaG_FD_184153 | JGI IMG/M metagenome (GOLD analysis project Ga0209616, IMG submission 184153) | Freshwater bacterial and archeal communities from Indian Creek, Illinois, USA - Floc-Cal metaG (SPAdes) (version 2) | ecosystem: Environmental > Aquatic > Freshwater > Unclassified ...
TAGGCTGACTCTGTACGCAGCCTGTTGCTTGTATTCTGCGTTGTAGTACTTCTTCTTCATTTGGCTCTCCCCTTCTAGTACCAGCATAGCACGGATTCTGGTTGTCCATCAAAAGGGGTATAGCGCATGCCTCTCTTATTTTGAAAGTGGGTTTACTTGAATGAATGGATTCGCTCTGGCGGAGCGGCTGATAAGGAGCAACACTAAATGGGAGAAATCGTTAGCGGTAAAAAAATGGGTATCTCGAAGTATAAGAACAGCCAGTTTCCGATTGTGCTATGCAATCAGAAGACGATTAATGAGCAGGCAATCGTTGATGCTGGTTATCAGCGTTATGCTTTGAATCATCCGCTTGCCAAGGCATTGGTCTCATTGCCGGAGGCCGAGAGGATTGCTATGGTGAGGGAGACAGTCCTCGCATTGATACCGAGACGAACTGCCGTCTATCTGGTTGATTATGAGATGCTGTTCGACCCTCGATATGAAATAGACGTGCTGAAGCTCTTTTATGAGGTTTCACGTCGGCAAAAGCTCATCGTTAAGTGGTGCGGCAGATTGGCGGCGCAGATGCTTGTCTATGCCGAACCTGGTTATCCGGAGTACAAGCAATACAATATTGCAGAACATGACATTATCTGCGTGAGTTAAGGAGGAACCAAAGTGAAGTATTCGGAACTAATCAGCTTTGACCCGATTGAAAGCGTCATTCAGCTCTCAGACGCGAATGACAAAACCGAGGCTGCCGGTCTCGTTAAAAGCTATGTCATGTCTGATGACATGGCAGAGAAAATCAAGAACAACATGTTTTCGCAACTGCGGCTGGACGAGGTTGTCGATAACAAGGGCGTTCTTCTTGTCGGCAACTACGGCACTGGTAAATCCCATCTGATGTCGGTGGTTTCTTCTGTAGCTTTGGATGCTGTCAATCTGGAGTATTGCCAAAACAAGCGGTTTGCCGAGTACGCAAAAGTAATCTCCGGACAGTTTGAGGTGCTGCGTATAGAGATAGGCGCCGTCACCACTCAGCTCAGGAGCATCATCCTGACCAAGGTGCAGCAGGACTTCCAGAATCGCGGGCTGAGCTTTAGCTTTCCGGCTGCCGATTCCGTGGCGAACAACAAGGAAACCCTCCAGAACATGATGGCGCTGTTTGCCACCAAGTACCCGAACAAGGGGTATCTCATTGTTGTAGATGAATTTCTCGACTTCCTCGGTGGTAAAGACGAACACGCGGTAACTCTTGACCTAGGCTTCATGCGCGAAATCGGAGAAGTCGTTAAGGATTCCCGAATTCGTGTCATATTCGGTATGCAGGAGAAGCTCTTTGATAATCCGAGGTTCTCCTTTGTTTCTCAAACCATCAACCGGGTTCGCGACCGTTTCGAGCAGGTTGTCATCCGCAAGGAAGACACCTCCTATGTGGTCTCTGAGCGTATTCTTAAAAAGAATGCTGAGCAGAAAGCCTGGATTCGGGAACACCTGCAAAAGTTTTGTAGCCTGTATTCCAATATGTCCGAACGTATTGAGGAGTACGTTGATTTGTACCCGATTCATCCGTCATTCCTCGATGTGTTCAATAAAATTTACATCATCGAGAACCGCCATATTTTGAAAAACATTTCAGAACTCATCAAGGGAATTCTAGCCGACGATGTACCGGAAGGAATGCCGGGCATCTACTCCTTTGACAGCTATTGGGCGTGTATTAAGGAGAACTTTTCGTACAGGACGGATGTCAGCATCAAGGAAGTCATTGAAAAAAGCGGTCAGCTTGAAGACATCGTAAACCGCTCTTTCCCCAAGCGTCTCTATAAACCGTTGGCGCAAAAAATCATCAGTGCGCTTTCCGTACATAGGCTGACGACCGGGGACATCTCAATCCGCGCCGGTCTTACCAGCGAAAATCTGCGTGACGACTTGTGCCTTTATCTTGACAACATGCCTGACCAGAGTTCGGACACGCTCCAGTCCATCGTTCAACAAGTCCTCAGGGATGTCATGACGACAGTGAGCGGCCAGTTTATCGACCACAACGCCGAAAACGGCCAGTATTACCTCGATTTGCAAAAGGATGTGGACTACGATGAGAAAATCACGCAGCGGGCCGCAATTATTTCAGAGGACAGCCTTAACAACTATTTCTATAACGTAGCCTACTACTGCCTGGATTGGGATCAGAAGGAACATGTTGCGAACTTCAGGATTTATGAGCATACCCTGAATTGGGCATCGCACAACATCTTCCGAAGCGGCTACCTGTTCCTTGGAATGCCGGAAAACCGTCCGACGGCACAACCGCCGCGCGATTATTACATCTACTTTTTGCCGCCCTACGGCGATGCGAGTTATGTGGATGATAAAAAGAAAGACGAGGTATTCTTCCATTTCAAGCCCAACGAGGAATTCAAGAATACCTTGCGCCTGTATGCTGCTGCCTTGATGCTCAAAGAGTTGGCCGAGGAAAAGAACAAAACGGCGTACCAGAGCAAAGCGGAGGTCTTCCGTAAGAAGTTAAACAAGTTCCTTGCCGAAAACAAGAACACCTGCTTTGAAGTGACCCATGTCGGCGTCAAGAAGCAGATCATGGAAGTGATGAGCGGCAAGTACAACTCAGCGAACCCGTTCAAAGAGACGATTGACCTCGTTTCGTCGTTGCTCCTGGATGGCTGGTTCACCGAGAAGTACCCGGAGTTCCCGGTATTTAAGACCAACATCACCATCAAGAATCAGGCAGATGCTATCCGAAGCGCATTCGACCGTTTTGCCGGTCGCAAAAATGCACAAGCCAATGCTATGCTGGAGACATTCGGGTTGCTTGACGGCGAGAACATCAGTGTTACGCATTCCAAATATGCCGGACACTTCACCAAGGAACTGAACAATCTGCCCGCCGGAGCGGTCATCAACTTCAACGATGTTTACGAAAAGACATTTGATGACTATCTGGACAAGAAGTTCGGCATATCCTATGGGCTACTGCCGATTGTTTTCCTCGGGCTTGTGTATACCGGCCATGCTGTAGTCTCCATTAGAAACGGCGTTACACTTACGGCATCCAATCTCGACACCATACCAAAAACAAGCGTAATGGATATATACGAATTCAAGACATTCTCGAAACCAAAGGATATTCAACTCGCTGAATTGGTGCAGCTGTTTGAGATATTGCAGCTCCCGGTTGGCCAAATGAATAATCCATCTCAGCGGGAAGCGGGTTTAGCCTCTCTTCTCCAGAAAGCTCAGGACATTGTAGGTGTCGCAGTAAAGGCAAACAACCGATTAAACGGCGACTTCTCACAGTGGGGTGAACCGCTGATCCCGACCCATGTGACTGATAAATACAAAGAATCCATAAAGCGCATTCTGGAAATGTTCAGCAACTTCCAGAACCGCTTCAATACGGTTGCCAAGTTGAATAACTTCACTTACTCCATGCAGCAGGTGGTGCAAATCGGAAAAGATATCGCTAATGCCAGCATCGTCATGGAGTACGATGTCTTCCGCATTCAGTGCAGCAATGCCGTATCCTATGTAGCGAACCTCGACACGATGGATCTGGGCGAAGCGTTTAAAACGGAAATCAAAGCCGCCCGTGTAGACTACGAGAAATTCCGCGATACCATTGCGGACGGCGAAAACGGAGAGAACCAGGCTGCCGAAGTAGAAGCCCTCTTGGGCATCGTGAAGCAGAAGTACATCGACATGTACTATGCCGAACATCGAAAGCGCCGTTTGGGAGTGCAGGAAGGCAAACGTAAGGGCGAATTGGTCAGTTCAGTCAGCCTGGCAGACATGAAACGGCTAAGAAGTCTCGAAATCCTATCCGGCTCGAAGCTGACGGCGCTTGCGAACGAATTGGCGGCATTAAAAGTCTGCTTTGAACTGACGCCGGAGATGTTGAAAACCTCGACATTCTGCCCGAAATGCGGCTTCCAACTCAACGAGAGCGGCCTGCCAGTCAAAGGCGTTTTGGAATCCATTGAGGACAGGATTGACGCTTTAGTCGAAGAATGGACAAAGACGCTGTATAACACCATCTCCGACCCGTTGCTTGCCGAACAGAAAGGGTATCTCAAACCGGGGCAGCAGGAGATGATTGATGGGTTTTTGCGGACGAAGAAACTGCCGGAGGCCGTAGACCTCAACTTCGTCAATGCCATTACGGAACTGCTCCGCGGCTTTGAGCCGGTGACGGTCTCCGCCGAAGACTTGACTGACAAGCTCAGTTCCCTCGGCCCGTTGGAGGTGGACACCTTCAAAGCGAGAATCGGCGACCTAGTTGACAGGCTCGCCAAAGGCAAGGATAAGAGCAAACTTAGAATCATAGTGAAGAAATAACGCTATAAGGAGAGTGGTATCATGGAAAGGCGCAAACTGACAAAGGCGGACATCGACAAAGTCCGGAATATAGAAGGCTTTCCGATAGCGAAGGACGAGGACATCATCGCGCTGTCTGATGCACCTTATTATACCGCCTGCCCGAATCCGTTCATTGTAGACTTCATCAAGGAAAACGGAACGCCTTATGATGAGGCGACCGACGACTACCAGTGCGAGCCGTTTGCGGCTGATGTGAGCGAGGGCAAGAACGACCCGATTTATAACGCTCACAGCTATCATACAAAAGTGCCGCACAAAGCGATTATGCGCTATATACTGCACTACACCAATCCGGGAGACATTGTGTTCGATGGCTTTTGCGGCACGGGCATGACCGGCGTGGCGGCGCAGATGTGCGGAAATCCTGATACTGCTTTCAAAATGCAGATAGAAGATGAAATGCCTGACGTGGAATGGGGAGCGCGAAAGGCTATCCTATCAGACCTTTCACCTATTGCGACGTTTATTAGCTACAACTACAATACACCCGTTGATGTAGCCACTTTTCAAAAAGAAGCGGACAGGATACTAACATCCGTCGAAAAAGAATATGGATGGATGTATGAGACCAAACACCTTGTAAATAGCAAAGCAGAAAGAACATTTGCCAGAGAAGAAACCGTAGGGCGTATAAACTACACTGTCTGGAGTGATGTTTTTATTTGCACTACATGTTCTGGAGAGTTGGTTTTCTGGGAAGTCGCGGTGGACAAGTCAACAGGGAAAGTCAGTGATACTTTTGCTTGCCCACATTGTGGTAGCGAGTTAAATAAGACCAGTTGCATCCGCTCACAGGTCACTTATATTGACAATGGGTCTAACGATAGCATGACGGTTATCAAACAGGCGCCAGTGTTGATTAATTATTCGGTTGGTAGAAAGAGATACGAAAAAGTGCCTGATACCGATGATATGGCTGTAATCGAGAGAATTGATGCTATGAGTATCCCTTACTGGTTTCCGACCGATAGGATGTGCGAAGGTAGCGAAAGCCGCAGAAATGACCGTTATGGCATGACGCATGTTCATCAGTTTTACACTCGTAGATGCCTAGCGTATTTAGCTTGCCTTAATTTAGCAATTCTGAAAAGTGAAATGCCGTTACTAAGAATTTGGTTTACAAGTCAGCTGATAAACATCAGTAAACTCAATAGGTATAGGCCACAAGTTTCTTTCCCTTATAATCCATTGAGCGGTACGCTTTATATGTCCTCAATGATAAGCGAATCAACGCCCCGAAAAGCGTATGAGGGCAAGATTAAGAAAATGGCAGCAGCCCTTGCAACAAAAAGAAGCTCATCCGTTGCTATTTCGCTCAACTCAGCTACAGAAGTGCTCATCCCTGACAATGCCATAGATTACATTTTTACAGACCCTCCTTTTGGTGGGAACTTGAACTACTCGGAATTGTCTTTCCTTTGGGAATCATGGTTGAAAGTAATAACAAACCAAAAGAAAGAGGCAATAATCAGCACCGTTCACAAGAAGAGGCTATTAGAGTATCAAGACCTTATGACATCATGTTTTGGTGAATACTATCGAGTCTTAAAGCCTGGACGTTGGATGACTGTTGAATTCCACAACTCGCAAAACGCTGTTTGGAATTCCATTCAGGAAGCTCTTCAACGTAGTGGCTTTATCATTGCGGATGTCCGCACGTTGGATAAACAACAAAGCAGCTTCAAGCAAATAACCACCACGTCGGCGGTTAAGCAAGACCTTGTAATTTCAACGTACAAGCCAAAAGACAGCTTTAAGCGTGAATTTACGGCAAATGCAGGTAGTGAAGATACTGCATGGGCTTTTGTCCGACAGCATTTGGAAAACCTGCCTGTTGCAGTCGTGAAGAACGGTCACGTTGAGATACTCTCGGAGCGGCAGGCATTCCTGCTCTTTGACCGCATGGTCGCATTCCATATCATGAACGGCATTGCCGTCCCTCTGGATTCCACCGACTTTTACAAAGGATTGGATGAAAAGTTCCTTAAACGCGACGGGATGTACTTCCTACCCGACCAGGTGAACGAATACGATACCGCCCGCATTGAAAACGATGTGGAGCTAATCCAGTTTGAGCTGTTCGTCACTAATGAAAAATCAGCTATCGCCTGGCTCTATCAGCAGTTAGGAACAAAACCGCAGGCCTACGCCGAGATTCAGCCAAAGTTCATGCAGGAGTGCAAGACGGTGGATAAGTTCGAGGCCATGCCGGAACTTGCGGTCATGCTGGAGGACAATTTTCTGCAAGACGAGAAAGGCAGATGGTACGTTCCCGACGTGACCAAAGTGGGCGATGTGGCGAAGCTACGCGAGAAGAAGCTGCTCAAAGAATTTGAGGGCTACCTTGCGACCAAGGGCAAGCTGAAACTTTTCCGCGCAGAAGCCATCCGTGTAGGTTTTGCCAAGCTGTGGGCGGACAAGAACTACAAGCTCATCGTTGAAATAGCCGATCGCCTGCCGGAAAGCGTCGTTCAGGAAGATGACAAGCTGCTGATGTACTACGACATCAGCTTCGGGAGGGTGTAAAAGTGGGGATTCTGTTAAGTAAACTACGCATCAAAAACTTCCGCTCGATTGAATCCCTTTCAATCGACTTAGGTTTGTCAAACTTGCTCATCGGACAGAACAACACAGGCAAGTCTAACTTCCTGCGCGCAATTAACATTGCCGTGGGTGGAGTTACAGATGTGTCTGACTCGGATATTTTCGTGGCTTCGGGCGAACGTCTTGAAAGAACAAAGACAGCCGTTATTGACACGATGTTCCAGCCGACTGATGAGCAAGGCAGTATTGCAAATGAGTTTTCAGATTTTTGGATAAGTGTTTTTACCACTGATTGGATTGGAACAGATGGAGGAAGTGCATTTGTCGGTATCCGTACTGAAATTAAATATGACATTACTAAAGACAGCTATATCATAAACCGCCGTTTCATCCAGCAATGGGGTGAATCTACTGACGCGGCACAAATTCCGAATAAAAAGTCCGTTTATAACGAGCAAATGCGCTCGTTGCTCGTGTCGTTCTATATGGACGCTAACCGTGACATCGTGCAAGATTTACGCAACAAGAAATCCTACTTTGGACGCGTTACGTCTAACTACAATATGCCCGAAAACAAAATCAAGGAGATAGAGAAACAACTTAGCAACGTCAACGCAATGATTATTGAAAGTATTCCCACTTTGCAACAGACCAAGGAAAGGATTTCGGCGATTTGGGAAACAATCGGCGCGACTTCAAGCAATGTCGAGATTGCGCCTCTTGCGCGTAAAATCTCTGACCTGAACAAAGGTATGGATATTGTTATGCAAGAGAACGGTGCAGCGAGTTTTCCCATTATGCAACAGGGTTCCGGCACTCGCAGTTGGATTTCGTTCTTAACGCTCTCTGCCTTCGTCGATAACCAAAACGCAAAACTCAAAGCGGACGATAACGAAGCTGAACAGTATGTGATGCTCACGATGGAAGAACCGGAAGCTCATTTGCATCCGCAAGCGCAAAGACAGCTTTTTAGCCAAATCTCAAAATTCACAGGACAAAAGATTGTAAGTACACACTCGCCGAGCATCGTTGCTCAGTCAGTATTGGCAGACACAATCTATTTCAAAAAGCGCGGCGGAAAAACAACAGCGATTCGCTATCAGGCAAGCGGAGATGACGACAAAATTGGCCGCGAAGTAATCAATACGCGAGCAGACATTATCTTTGCGACAGCGGTTATACTTTGCGAAGGCATTACAGAGGAAGTTGCGTTGCCAATATTCTTTCAAGGATACTTCAAGCACGCCCCATATTCTTTAGGCGTTAGCATTATTGGTATTGGCGGGCAAAACTATAAGACATATTTGTCTTTGATCAAGAATTTTGATACCCCTTGGTTTATTTTTAGTGATGGTGAAAATAAAACGATTTCCGCTGTTAAGACAGCCGTCAATGAGGTATTTAACATGGACTACAAAAATTTAAGCAATATCGTGATTATTGAAAACGACGATGACTATGAAAAGCACCTTATCCGTGAGGGGTACAAAGAAGCAATAATCGCGGCTATCTGTGGACATGAGGAAGATGCGGAGTTTTTTGAGTCCTATATTAAACAAATGAATGGTCAAAAAGGTAAAGGTGGGGTTCCTCGTAATTATGAAGGCGATGCAGGGCGGGAGCAAGCACTAGAAGATTTGTGTAATCGCCATAAGGCAGAGTACGCTCTCCCTGTTGCACGACAGATAGTTTCAAGTGACGATAAAAATAAGCGGATTCCGGCTAAAATCAAATCACTCTTTGCGGAATTGGCGCAAAAGCTAGGGTTGCCCATTTCTACTGATGAGGAGGACGCAAAATGAACCTATCAGATAAGCAAAAGCAGATAGTTGACCACCTTAATGGCGCTTTGCTTGTAAAAGCGGGTCCTGGTAGTGGTAAGACTCGCGTCTTGACCGAACGTGTCAAGCACTTATTGTCTGCGACAATGCGCGGGAAAGTCCTTGCGTTGACATTTAGTAATATGGCGGCGGAAGAAATGCGTACACGACTAGAAAAAGACCGGGAAGTCGGTGATGCCATTGAGAGGGTGAATGTAAGCACGATTCACTCTTTTTGCCTTGATTTAATTCACTCAAGGGGAAACCTTGTCGGTTTGCGCCATGATGTTGCGTTATTTGAGAACGATGCTGACAGGTTGTCTATTCTTCGTAGCGTTTTTATAAGCGAACATGAATTTGCAATTCTGTTGCGAAGCAAGCAGAAGCCAGACGCCTTTCTATCGGGATGTCTTTCGATGATTTCAGAGCAGAAGCGTTCTTTGGTTTCGCCAGAATCTTGCAATGTGAATCAGCCGTTTCCAGAAATATTCCAGCGATACAATGATGCACTGGCTTTGCAGAACGCAATCGACTTTGACGATATTCTCTTTTACTCTTATCGAATTCTCGCCGAGAACAGAGATGTTGTCAAACTCTACAATTCAGTATATAAGTTCGTTTGTATTGACGAAGCTCAAGACTTAAACAATGCGCAGTATCGCGTAATACAAGCGTTTTGCGGGGACACTTTCCGCAACATTATGATGGTTGGTGATGAGAACCAATCCATCTATGCGTTTAATGGTTCGAGTAGCAAATATATGTCAGAGTTGTTTGTTGAAGACTTTGCTCCAACTATTTACACGTTAGATGAGAATTTCCGTTCGGCGAGGCAGATTATCCAATTTGCAAACAGCTTAACAGGAAGTAATGACGATGTATCTAAATATTATTACGAGGGTGTTCTTGCCATAACAGCTTATACGAATGAGAATGATGAGGCAACGAGCGTCTGCTCTCAGATAGCAGACCTCATTGCGACTGGACATAAAGATATCGAGGGTAGTCTAACATACGATAGCTTTGCAATAATCGCGCGAAACAAATATGTGTTTTCGTGCGTTGAGAATGAATTGACAACAAGAGAAATTCCGTTCTACTACAAGAAAACTCAGTCAGGGATAGCCTGTGAAACAGATTATATGCAGGCATTTGACCTGATACTGCGTCTAACGATGAATCCAATGGATATTTATCATAAACAAATGTTGTGCAAGTTAGTGTCATCTGCACTGACTGATAATACTGTGCCGACTACTATTTCAACGGAAATTCAACAATTATTAGCTACTACAAAATTCAACTGGCTTTCTGCTGTTCTTCCCACGATAGTCGTTGACGGTACTATAAACTTTGACGATGTGCTCAAAACACTACGGAACAATATGCCGCAACTGCCTGATGATGAAAGGTATCTACTCGAAAAAGATATAACAGAGTGGCAAAAGCATTGGGACAGGTTCAAAAGTCACATTCCAAGCGAGAATCGCTCGCTGATTTCATTCCGCAACGCAATCTCTTTGGGCAAAACACAAGATATATTAGCAGATTCGGGCGTCACTCTGTTGACGGCTCATATGTCAAAAGGCTTGGAATTTGAAGTTGTTTTCGTGATCGGATTATCCGAGGGGACGTTTCCAGATTACCGAGCTGTCAGCAGCGGAGGTGATTACATGACACAGGAGAAAAACAATTTTTACGTTGCAGTTACACGGGCAAAAAGGCTTTGCTTCCTATCGTACCCGGAAGTGAAACGTATGCCTTGGGGAGATATGAGATATCAACGGCCATCGCGGTTTATTACTGACTATATCAGTTAATCGGAGGATAAATGCCATGTTCAAACCCGGCGACACAGCCTTCGATAAGGCGAACAGCGAAAGAGTGCAGATTCTGGCTGCCAACGAAGTATGGGGCTTTGTTTCCTATAAAGTTTTCAACCCTTCCACCGAAGCTGTGTATAAGCTTTCGGCGGATAGCGTTTCAGCAGAAATACCGGCTTCTACCGGCCAGGAAAGCTATGTGCGCTATGTTGCCATGCTCTCGAAAATCAAGAACGAGACTTCAAGCGGGGTTCTCTCTCGCCTTTCAAGCGGTGTCATTTCGCTGCCTCATCAACTGCATGTCCTGAATCGGGCATTATCGAACAACAACATCCGCTATATCCTCGCTGATGAAGTCGGTCTCGGTAAAACGATTGAAGCCGGGCTTATTATCAAGGAGTTGAAAACGCGCGGATTGGTGCGCCGGGTTTTAGTGGTCTGCCCGACCGGTCTTGTCACTCAGTGGAGCGCCGAGATGCAGGAGAAATTCGGGGAGAAGTTCAATATCATTCGACCTGACGAGTATGACATTATCCGAAAAATCACGGACAACGACGATGTGTATGGTCAGTTCGACCAAGTGATTTCGCCGATGGATTCCATCAAGCCGCTGGAACGCCGGGTCGGTTGGAACGAGGAGCGTATCGCCAAGTATAACGAAGAACGGATTTACTCCATCATCAACAGCGGATGGGACTTAGTGGTCATCGACGAAGCGCATCGTGTAGCGGGCAGTTCCGGCGAAGTTGCCAGATACAAATTAGGGAATCTGCTCGCGGCGGCAAGCCCATACTTGCTCCTACTTACGGCGACGCCGCACAACGGTAAGACCGAGCCTTTTTTGCGGCTGATTCGTCTTGTTGATGAGGAAGCATTCCCGAACTACAAGGCTATCGTGAAGGAGCAGGTAGCCCCTTACGTCATCCGTACTGAAAAACGGGAAGCCATTGATAACAACGGCAATCTGCTGTTTAAGAACCGTACCACGAAAGCCATCAACCTGCATTGGGATGGGCGCCACTCACTCCAGCAGAAGCTGTATGAGATGGTAACTGACTATGTGGCGAAGAACTACAACAAGGCCATGCGCAATCGCGGGAAATACATGTGGTTTATTTTCCTGCTTATCATTATGCAGCGGCTGGTGTCCAGCAGTACGAGCGCCATCCGTGAGAGCATCGAGCGGCGTATGGTCATTCTGGAACAGCAAGCAATGAAAGTTCAGAGCATGAGCGAAGACCAGTTCGCGGAGATGGAACTGGAAGAAAACATGGATGACGCGATTGCAGCTATGTCATTGGACATAGCTGACGAAATAAAGCAGCTAAAAGAAATGGCCGCTCTTGCCCAGCAGGCTGAATTCCAATACCTCGATGTGAAGGTTGAGCCGCTCCTCGAAGTTTTGGATGAGCTTTATGCGGCAGACCGTTCCCGAAAGGTCATTATCTTCACGGAATTTGTCGCGACGCAGAATTATCTTTGCAATCTGCTTCGCTCTCATGACTACAAAACCTCGTTGCTCAACGGCAGTATGGGCATTGATGAGCGGAACGCTGTGATAAGCGAGTTCCAAAAAGAATCCGATATTCTTATCTCAACGGATGCAGGCGGCGAGGGCTTGAACCTCCAGTTTTCAAACTGCGTCATCAACTATGACCTGCCCTGGAATCCAATGAAGATTGAACAGCGGATAGGCCGCGCTGACCGTATTGGACAGAAGCATGATGTGCTTGCCTACAACTTCATCCTCGCCGACACAATCGAGTTCCGCGTCAAAGAAGTGCTGGAGGAAAAGCTGTCAACGATACTCAAGGAATTGGGTGTTGATAAGTATTCTGATGTGTTGGACGGTGAAGCGGCTGAAATCAATTTCACCGATGCCTATATGAACTCCATCCGCAGCCCGAAGAATATCGACTACAACGTCAAGCCGGTGGAAGACGACCTGAAAAAGCAGGTTCAGAATACCGTCAACGTGAAGGAACTCATCCGTGAAGATAAAGACCTGCAAGCGTTGGTCGGAGCGAACATGAGCTTCGACCTCGATGATGCTTTGACCCGCATGGTGTATTACTACGAAACCTATACGGGAAATCCTATGCTCCCGATTGACCGGTACACCATCAACGAACCAACCATCACGCGCCACTTGAAAAAGGACATCACCTTTGACCTCGCCGAATCATTGCCGAGCGTGACCATCAGCGACTTCCCAAACGAGAAAGGCTACTTTATGCTGTGGGAGGTATTGGTATCCAGCGATGAACAAGACAGACGGTTCATCCCAATTTTCATCAGCGATGATGCTGTCCTGCGCCCGCTGGCTGGAAAAAAGATTTGGGAGGCAATGCTGGATTCGGGTAAAGGCATCACCGTTACAAAAGGAAATGTACTGGATGACGAGCAATGGGCGGCACTCACAGCGGCGGCGCAGGAATTTTCATACGACGCATTCCTCGCCGTGAAAGAAAAAACCGAACAGCGCCGTGAGGAATCGTTCAGAAAATATATGTACGCCTTGGAGTTGCGAACCGAAGCGGCGATGCGAATCGGGATTGAGAACATCCGCAGACACCGTTTGGTACAGTTGATGAAAGAAAAGACCGCCATGAACCAAGAATACGAAGCAGGGAAAAAGATCTGCCCCGAATTCCGGCCAGTGATGGTATTACACATGGAGTGATAACATGTTGAAGCAGCTCATTGAAAAGGAATTGGGTATAGCCTATGAGGACAAGCTCTTGATTTATGACAAGGGCGGGTTTTCTGACGCCTACGATTATTCTCTCCTGCTGCGAAACCACGGGTTTCAGATTTATACCTATAACGGGATTGAGGAATTCCGTCTGGATTACGAGGAAGCCATCCGCTACGCGGGAAGCAAATGCGCCGTCATCGTGACTTCCGACGTGTACATCCCCTATGACATCCAGAATGCTTTCTTCTCGGTAGAACTGTCCTATGAGAAATTGTTCCCGAGACTTGACGCGCATACGTTGGTTAAATATAAAACCGATTTAGAACTTGTCAGCATCGCTTACGACGGCGTGTATGCCCCTCTTGCCAGCCGGCATCAAACGGAGGTGTTTTTCCGGGAACAGGCAATGAACTACGAGACCGTCGTGCATTACGGAGCCGATGAAATCACAGAATTGAAAACGGCGTGTGAGAAAGCAACTTCATATCTGGACTGGATAAGAATCGCGAAACAAGTCGCCCGCCTGAACTATTACGGTGCGATCGCGAACGGCGACTTCGATGTCGCTTTCGTTGATAAGGCCTTTGAGCGGTTCGCTCTGTCTGACTATGGCAAACTGTCAGGTGAAATGAATCGGGAGTTCCCGCCCATACTGCCAAAAACGCTTGCACTTATCACGAAAAGCGGCGCTGAGAAAGTGGCGCTTATAGTCATGGACGGGATGTCGCTCTTTGACTTTGAAGTGCTATCACGCCACATGCTGGATTTCAAATATGAGTATAACGCTTCCTTTGCGCTTATACCAACGACTACTTCCATTTCGCGGCAAAGCTTGCTGTCCGGCAAGTACCCGCAGCAAATCGCCAATCCGTTTTCTCTGAGCGGCGAAGAAAACGGATTTATTGAAGCCGGAACAAACTTGGGCTATTCGAAAAATGAGATCCAATACATTCGCAGATATGAGCCGCAGGTCAATCTGATGACCAGACTTGCCTGCATCATCATCAACGAAGTGGATGATATTGTTCACGGTCAACAGCACGGTCGCGTCGGCATGTTGGGAAGCATAAAGGTGTTCGCCGAAAGCGGCAAATTACAGAAGCTGATTCGAACTCTATACTCGCAGGGGTTTACAGTGTACATAACCGCAGACCACGGGAACACTCCCTGCGTGGGTATAGGCAAGTTTCGCTCCGGCATCGAAGTGGAAACCAAAGCAAAGCGCATGGTTGCACTTAAAAACTTTGCTGAAGAAACGGATGCGCTTCGCGAAAACACGGTGCTCTACCCCGGAACCTATCTTGACAAGAGCTACCGGTACTATATCTGTAAGCGCGGCGTTTCCTTTGATAACAAAGGCGATGAAGTGATGACGCACGGCGGCCTGAGCATCGATGAAGTGATAGTGCCGTTTATCAAAATTCTGGAGGTATGATATGGCTGCAACAGTTGGTTTTCTCAAAGTAGTCAAGCTAACGTGGATGAATAAAACGGCGGAGCTTGTACTGGAGGGCAAAAATCCCGAGGAAATTCGTAAGGAACTCAATGAGTATCTTGCTTTTGAAATAAAGAGCGCAACAACGCTACGCAAGACGAGTGGCATTCTGATGCACACATGGGTGACGCCATCGGATGAACTTGCTGAGATTCGCAAAGCGGCATTAGAGGCCTATACTCGCACCAGCAGCAATCGCTACGCTTTGCAGTATTGCATGCTGCTGTCAGCGTATCCGGTTATTGCCGATATTTGCGGACTAATCGGCAAGCTCTCAACGATTCAAGATGAATTCACGACTGCCTGGCTCAAAGAAAAAATGTTTGGAGCTTGGGGCGAACGTGAGACCATCGCGGATTCACTGAAGTACATCCTCCAATCGCTCAGGGACTTCGGCGTAATTGTCAGCCCGAAGATTGGAACGCATAGAATTAACACCCAGCGCGTGGAATCCAATGAGGTTGTCAATGTGATTCTGATGGCCATTCTGCACTTGAAGGAGCGGGCTTATTACGAAGTCAGCGAGCTGCCGAGCATCTCGCAGATGTTTCCATTCGACTACGCCGTGTCGCTTGAATGGCTCCATAACTCACCGAAGTATATGCTGAACAATTACGGCGGGAAGATGACGGTGGCAGTTAGATAATGGGGGGGGGGTATGCCCTTAGCTCCTCTTATGGCACCCTTTCATGGCAGACCTTTAAGTACACCGGTTAACTTCGTCCTCGGGCATTAGACTGGGGTGGGTAGCGTTTTAACAGGGATTTGAACTCGGACCCACTCATTAAGAGTTAGGCGCTAGGTGAGGAGGCCCTACTGGAATTGATTAAGAAGCATGGGCGCAAGGTTCCTCTATGGGAGGACGAGGGCGAAGGTCAGACAAGGCGTCAGTGAGGACAATCGCGGAGACCTCTGTAGCACTTCTTGATCCAAAGTCCCCCTAGTGCGGGGTGCCGAAAAGGTGCCGAAGGGTTCAAAAGGCACCTCGGTCACACGGCGTCTCACTACGAAATAACGTGCAATATCAAGGCTCTATCTATAACTACAGGGCACAACCGAACGCTTGTTTCTAGTTCGTAATCAGCAGGCCCCCCAGCAGGATGCTCGAACAGGAGTTCTAACAAAAGTTCTAACGGAAGCCAGCCAAGAGGGGCATAAATGAGCCAAATACGCGTTCGTAATAGGCGCATAAACCGTTGATTATGGGTAATTCATAGTTGCAGAAGTGGGGAATTCCACTTGCAACTATGTCCTATTTTATTATGCAAGAAACACAAACTAACGATATAGTTTTGTGTGACAATGCCAATTTGTATTACATATTGATGAGGTGAAGTAACTTGCGGGATAATTGGGCTGCGCTCGAGCAGTTTGTTCAGAGCATGATGGACAGGTTTAAAATCGTCGGCCTAGCTGTTGGCGTCTCTCGCGGTTCTGCGACGTCGTACCTCAAGGGTTTTGGACTACGCAATGTAACGACCAAGGAACCAGTGACGTCGCACACTGTTTTTGGTTTGGCTTCGGTGAGCAAGTCGTTTACTGCCATGGGCATCATGCAGCTCGTAGACGCGGGTCTAGTCTCGCGGGATGATGCAGTTGTCAAGCATGTGCCGGAATTTGCACTGCGCGGGGTGAATGACGTGAGCGCTGTGAAGATTCACCATCTCCTGTCGCACAGTTCTGGCTTGCCACCGCTAAAACGCCGACAAGGGTTAAAACCGTTCTCTGAACATCTCAAGTACCTAGCAGAGGCAGATTACGAGCTCTTAGGTAGGCCGGGGGAATTTTTCAGCTACAGCAACGACGCCTTTATCGTTTTAGGCTGCATTATCGAGCGAGTAACTGGACAGCCGTTTACAGAGTACATAAGCCAGAAGATCTTTGCTCCGGTTGGTCTTGCCTGTAGTGCGTACGACGACCCTACTAGTCTCGCTGATGTCACCGAACTATACGAACAGCATAAAGCCTCTAGTGGTTTCAGGGCACACCACTGGCCCGACTTAGGCAACTACCAAGTCGGGGGCGGAATTCGCGCTAACATAGAGGATCTCATCGCTTACACCAAGCTCTACACCAACGCAGGCGTAGCTAAAGGGCAACGCATCATATCCGAGCACGCCATGCGTTGTATGCAACAGCCAGTGTTGCAGGTCAGTCGCAATGCTTTTTATGGCTATGCGCTCAGGATTACCCCCTCCTATGGGGACTTCACGCTGGTGGAGCACGGTGGTGCTTTGCCTGGCGTGTCATCGCACTTTGGCTTTGTACCCGAAGAAAAACTTGGCGTTGTTGTGCTAGCAAACACCAGCGCAGTCCCAGCCAGGGCGGTTTGGTTGGCGACAGTCAATGCCGCCCTCGGCCTACCACTTGACCAACAGTCAAGCGCGGAGCCCTTTTGGGAGCCACCAGCAGGATTTGTGGAACGATATGTAGCTACTTATCAGTCGGCAGAAGGTGGAGACTTACGCATCTTCATGGAGAATGGTGTACTCCAGGGCCTAATCGGCGCCGAGCAAGTTGAACTCGTGCCGAGTGACCAGAGGCGTCTTGTCTACACCGCCAACGGACAGCAAGCAGTGTTGCAGTTTTATGCGCGTAGCAACGGAGAAGTCTGGGCCGTGCTCGCTGGCTCGCGCATGTTTCGCAAGCAATTTTGATAAATCAGCTAGCCCGCAATAGGTGTGACGCGTAACAAATCTTTTGCCGATGGAACGGTAAACACCTAGTTTATGTAAAGTAGGGAAGGGGAGAAGTGAGTTGTATTTTTCAAATCCCTCTAACTCACAATTTGTGTGTAGTATTCGAAAGCGCATGTTTGCCGGAGTTGATGGCGGCGGCACAAACACAGAAGCGTGTATTACTGACGCTAACGGTACTGTTCTAGGAAGGGGCCTAGGTGGCCCGGCGAATTTTCACTCAGTAGGTGAGAGGGGTGTCATAGCTGCGGTCAATGCAGCTCTCTGCGCTGCGCTTGCCGAGGCGGCAATATCAACTTATGACTTGTCTGGAATTTGCGTGGCTTTAGCCGGTGCAGGCCTGCCTGAGGATAAAAACCGGATTGTTGATTGTTTGCAACCATTTATGGGATGGATCCCGCTCACAGTTGTGGAGGACACACAATCTGCACTAGTGGCGGCGCATGGTGAGAACAATGGCATGGTTGTAATTGCTGGGACGGGCTCAAACTGCGTTGGTGTCAACGGAGATGCATACGCTTCAGTGGGCGGCTGGGGAGCTTTATTGGGAGACGATGGAAGTGCGTATCAAATTGCTCTATGCGGATTGCGCGCAGCGATTTATTCTTACGAAGGTTTGTCGCCAGAGAGTTCGCTCGTAAATAGTTTCATGGAATGTATAGGTGCAGAAAGGATGCGCGACTTAATTCGCATTGTTAATGCCATGGACCGTGCGCAAATCGCCGCATTGTCGCGGTTGGTGTTTTTGGCTGCAGCAGGAGGCGACAGCATTTCTACTGCTATCGTGAACAAGGAGGCACATGCATTAGCTAAACTGGCGACGAGGGCAGCCGAGAGACTTTCTTTAGCGTCGCCGAATGTTGTCTTAGTGGGGGGCTGCTTCCAAAATGATGTGTATGTCAGAGGCTTTACGGAGCATTTGACTGACATGTTGCCACATGCCAGTGTGCGGCTGGCCCGAGTTCCGTCTTGTGAGGGCGCAGCCATGCTCGCCAGAGGAGTTCGTTGCGGTACAGCGAAGGAGGAGAAGCAGCGTGTATAATCCTCGCACCGAGAGAGTTAATCCTAGTACAATCGACATAGATACATGGCCAGTCGCTAAGATACTAGCAGTTATGAATGCAGAGGACCGTAAAGTCCCCGAGGCTGTTGCAATGCAACTATCCGCTATCGAGCAGGCCGTTCTATGGACGATTAGGTCTCTATCTGCAGGTGGCAGACTCTTCTACGCCGGGTCTGGGAGCAGTGGACGACTCGGGGTTCTCGATGCGGCAGAACTCGAGCCGACTTTCGGAGTGCTCGGCGGTAGAGTTATTCCGCTCATGGCAGGGGGGTTGACGGCAATTTTTTCTCCCGTTGAAGGAGCAGAGGATGACGAAGCACTCGGTCGCCTTGAAGGCAAGAAACACAATGTGTGTGCGAACGATATTATCATCGGGATAGCGTCCTCGGGGAACACTCCCTTTGTCGTAGGGGCACTAAAAGAAGCGCGTCTACGGGGGGCCACGACAGTCGCTATCGTCGGGGATGATTCTGGGTGCGTGAGTGCTAACGCGGACCTTACCATTGTGGTTGATGTTGGTCCTGAGGTGGTGGCTGGATCAACTAGGCTGAAAAATGGGACAGCGCAGAAACTCATTCTTAATATGATATCTTCGGCTACCATGATTGCCTTGGGACGTACATACTCCAATTTAATGGCAGGAACAAGCCCGAGAAATGCCAAACTCGCTAAGCGTGCGCGTCGCATTCTGGTGGCCGCTACACACAAGACGGAGCATGAGGCGGAGAAAACGCTGGCGGAGAGTGAAGGTGGCCTTGACACAGCTTTGGTTTCTTTGCTGACAGGGCTAGGCGCGCCAAATGCGAAGCTAGCCTTGGATTCACACCGGGGAGCCATCAGAACAACGATTGAGGCTATCTTAGAGCGATCTTTGGAGGCCCACGATTTTGCTGGCGCTACCGCCCGCCGCTGCCACGAGGTCATGCCCCATGCCCTGGGTTTAGATTCAACGAGAATCGAAGCAGCTTTTGCTGTTGTTGGCCGCGCTGTAGGGGATGGTGAAGGGGAGATCCCAGGCGCAGTCGCAGCCGTTGTGCGCGATGGCCGCACGATTATTCGTGCCTATGGTTTGGCTTGCCGGCAGCCGAATTACATTGGCATGAGCCCTAGCAGTATTTTTGACTTGGCCTCCCTGACAAAAGTCATGGCCACGGCGCCGTCGGTCATGATCTTGTGTGAACGCGGCTACTTTCGTCTAGATGACCCACTCTGCCTGTTTATCCCCGGTTTTGGGGGTGGCGGTAAAGAGCACATATCGATACGTCAGCTCTTGACACATACAGCGGGGCTGCCAGCACATCTTCATTTTTGGAGCATGGGTTTGTTACAGGAGGAGATCATCGACCATATCTGTGGCTTAACCCTCGACGCGAGCGCTGTGCTAGGGCAGCGCGTCCTCTACACTGATCTCGGGTACATGATGCTAGGAGAATTGGTGAAGGACATCTCAGGGGAGAACTTAGCGGACTTTGCGCGGAAGAATATTTTCGACCCACTCGGCATGTGTGACACTAGTTTTGTGCCGCCTAAGTCCAGTTTGTCTCGTATTGCGGCCACTGAGTATCGGTCAGATCTAGGCAAGCTAATGTGGGGAGAAGTGCATGACGAGAACGCCTACGCCATGGGAGGGATTGCTGGTCACGCGGGGCTTTTTGGCACGGCTGGGGATGTCGCGAAGTACGCGGCTATGTGGTTAGGCAAGGGAAAAGTGGGAGGAACGACGGTGCTCAGCGCTAACACTGTGAGAGTAGCCACATCTGCGCATACTCCTAGCGATGAACGCCGCGGCCTAGGCTGGTCCTTGCCGTCGCATATATTTTCCTCCGGTGGCGATCTAATCTCCCGTCAGGCGTTTGGCCATACGGGATTTACAGGAACGAGTTTATGGTGTGATCCTGATAGTGACATAGGTATAATACTGCTCACCAACAGGGTACATGCTGGCAGAGACTCCCAGGTTATAGCGCCGCTAAGGGCGAGATTTGCCAACTCTGTATTGGCGGCAGTCTCTGGTTCGATTAGAGCTAATGGGCGGTAGGAGGCAGGTGTAAGTGGTCCTAACCCTTGAGGCAAGAGTAGGACAGGTAATGATGTGCGGTTTTGCAGGGCGAGACCCTGAGTTGGCAAAAGAGCTGATAATGAATTATCATGTGGGAGGCATCATCTACTTTAGTCACAATCTCAACTCTGTGGCTGAAGCGGCACATATGTCTCACACTATGCAGGAATGGGCGTGCTTATCGCCTTCGGGTGTACCACTTTTCATTGCTACCGATCAAGAAGGTGGAACGGTAGCTCGCTTGACCGCAGATACTCCTAGGATGCCTGGAGCTATGGCCTTGGCTGCTGCGAGTCTTGGGTGCAAAAACAAGCGGCTCGTTCGGCAAGTGTACTATGCCATGGGTAGGCAGTTGCGGGCCGCAGGGATCAATGTCGACTTAGCCCCCGTGTTAGACATCAACGACAACCCGCACAACCCGGTCATTGGTGTGCGTTCCTTTGGGGATGATCCGCAACACGTTGCCGCATTAGGTGTAGAGGCAGTCAAAGGATTGACCGCAGCCGGGGTGTTGGCTGTAGGCAAACATTTCCCCGGACATGGAAATACGGCAACCGATTCACATTTTAGCCTGCCTGTTATCTCGCGCTCCTTAGACGAACTGCGCGAAATCGAGTTGATCCCCTTTACCGCTGCCACGGCAGCAGGGATGCAAGCTGTTATGACGGCGCATATCGTTTTTGAGGCTCTAGACTCGCAGCATCCCGCCACTTTGTCCCGCATTGTGCTTGGAGATTTGTTGCGGAAGCAATTAGGGTTCCAAGGTATCGTTATGTCTGATTGCCTAGAAATGTCTGCCATAGCGCAGTCTCTAGGCAGCGTGCGCGGTGCAGTCCAAGCCATAGCGGCTGGTGTTGATATGGTGCTCATCTCACACTGTAAAGAGATTCAGACCAAAACATTCGAGGCTTTGCTGTCTGCCGTGAAGTCCGGAGAATTGCCAGAGAGACGGCTAAACGAGGCTGTGCAAAGAGTGCTTGTAGTCAAGAAAGCACTAGGAGTCCCAAACCCCGTTGCCTTGGCAGAGGCGAAGCGTCCGTGCTTTGCTGAACTTTCCCGAAAAACTCACCTCGGATCTATCACTGTAGTCCGAGATAGAGAGGGCCTGATACCACTTAGGCCGCGCACATCACAGCAAGGAGTAAAGAGCGACTCTCGCCTGCGTGTGCTTTTAGCCTATGGGGCGAATCTGCCTGGACAAAATACGCTTTCTTCTCTAACCGCTTACCTAACGGACAGCAAAGAAATTGAGGTGACCAAAATTGAAGTGAGTACAGATCGATGGCAGGACAGCGTTGACGCGAATCAGTTCGATGCCGTCATCCTCCTAACGCACAATTTAACCGTTGGTGTATCACAGAGAGCTGTAGCAGCCGATCTTGTTAACCTACATACACATACCATCGTTGTAGCGTTACAGGACCCACAGGACATGAGGGCCATTCCTAATGTAGGGACGTATGTGTGTACCTACGGTTTTCGTGCAGAATCTATGAAGGCATTATCTGACGTTCTGCGCGGTGACGCCACAGCCACTGGTTGCTTGCCGGTTAAACTGAGACCTTAGGACGGAACGATACCTACAACAACGACAGCAAAACTGCTGGATCAACCAAACCATAAGGAGTGTGAGATCATTGGGTAGAAAAATCTTGTTTAGTTTGCTCGTGATGACCATGGTGGCGACGGCCCTAGTTGGTCTTCAAAGAATGCAAGCTAATGCACCTTGGCGCGTGCTTATCAACGACGTACCATTGCTCATGGATGTGTCGCCGATAGTTCAGCAGGGGCGCACTCTGGTGCCTATGCGAGCCATCTTCGAAGCGCTGGGCGCGACAGTACAGTGGGATGAGGCCACCAGCACAGTTACAGCTTCTCGCCGAGAAGCTGTTGTGGTGCTTGTGATTGGTAGCCGCATTGCGTGGGTTAACGGTCCGTCACACCAGTTAGATGTTGCTCCCGTAATAGCTGGTGGTCGCACTCTAGTGCCGCTACGATTTGTCGCGGAGGCACTTGGCGCGGAGGTAGGGTGGGATGGTGCGATGACTGTCACTGTAAAACATGTACCCTACGTCAGCCCACCTGTAGGTGGCTCTATAGTTTTTGGTGCCACAGCCGATCCCATCATCCTCAACCCTATTCTCTCCCCAGACGTCGGTTCGGCCTTTGTACACAACCGCACCAATTGGGGTATAGTACGGTTAGATGTGCGAGACCAACCTCGCAATGCCATTGCGGACCGCTGGCAGTGGAATCAAGCAACACTGACGTGGCGGTTCTGGCTCAATTCGCAGGCGAAATGGCAGGATGGCGTACCAGTCACCGCGCGCGACGTCAAGTTCACCTTTGATACTATCGCACATCCAAACTATGACGGGCCGCGACGTCCAGTGGTGCAACATGTCCAAGAGATTGTTGTCATTGACGAGCGCACTGTGGACTTTAGGATGCGTCAGATCGACGCCACATTCCTGTTCCGTATTGGCTTGGGCTTATTGCCCCATCATATCCTCGCCGATGTTCCCGTGCGTGACTTGCGGGCACACCCCTTTAGTCGTAGTCCCTTGGCTAACGGCCCATATGTCATGAACCGATGGGTTGCGGGTCAGTTTGTCGAACTCCACCGCAACCCAAATTTCTTCCAAAGTCCCCGCCCTTACATCAATACAGTCATCGTCCGCACCTTTCCCGATGACTTGGTCAGACAGGCAGCATGGGAGAATGGCGACATCGACTTTGTTGCGTCAATCGCCCCTGACCACATTGACCGCATTGTGCGCGAACATGCGCAACGCGCCTATTTTGGGGAGATTATGACGCACGGCTATGATTCAGTGACTTTCAATCTAGAGCATCCAATTCTCAGAGACCGAGCGGTACGTCAGGCTTTAGTAGTGGGACTTGACCGCAGGGCAATTGTTGCTACTGTACTGAATGGTCGCGGCAGAGTTCTCCACAGCCAACAGATCTCTACATCTTGGGCGTATGGCGCACAGGGGTTAGATCCCTATACACACAGCGCTGTACGCGCGCGACAGATGCTAGATGCAGCAGGATGGCGTGTGCCAGCGGGGAGCCGCGATGGTGTCCGCATGCGCGATGGCCAACGTCTGACTCTGCGCATTATCGTTCAATCTGGTCATGTCTCGCGCGCCGAGGTGTTAGATATGATGATTAGCTATTGGAAAAGGCTCGGTGTCGATGCCATTGGCGAAACACTGGAATGGTCAGTATTAGTAGAGCGCTCACAGCGCTCACAGTTTGACCTTATGATTACTGGATGGGCACCTGGTGTGGATCCAGACATTTTTAGGTTTTTCCATTCTTCGCAAGCCGCTAGGAATCCTGCTGGCCTGATCACCGGCTTTAACAGGGCGCAGCTACGCAATGCGGATATTGACAGGCTCTCTGAAGCTGGCTTAGCCACTGTCGATGTGGCTGAACGGCGCCGCATCTATCAAGAAGCGGACGTAATTCTCAATCGCGAGTTGCCTTTCATCTGGCTTTTCCAGCGGAGCGCAGTTACGGGCATCTCTAACCGTGTGCAAGGGGTAGTCTGGTCCTCAACAGGTGCGACTGAGCTGGACGGATGGTTTATTAGGCGTTAAGAGTTATATGCGAGTAACGATAGCTCACGTAAAAGGCAGCAAGCTATGGAATGAGGATGCGGTGGTAGCGAACTCGCCCCTAGGTATCTATGGGGTAGTTGATGGTGCTACTTCAATAGGTACGCCACCAGGGTGGGAAGGAATGACCGGCGGCTATTTAGCCGCACAACTTATTGCGGAGACGTTCAACAGTATGATTGTCCCCTCTGGGGCATCAGTGGGATTGCCCGAACAGATGTTATTGGCAAACCAGCGACTGCACGCAGAAATGATTCAGCAAGGCGTAGATGTCACGCGGAGCGAAAATTTGTGGGGTGCTTGTGCCGTGGTCGTCCGCTTGACTGCGACCCACGTTGAATTTGCCCAAGTGGGCGATACCTTGCTGGTGACGCTGCACAAGAATGGCACGGCCAAATTAGTCACACCTGATCAAGTTGCGGCGGTGAGTAATAGGACTCTGCAAGAGTATGCCGAAGGGATGGCTAGTGGTTTGCGGACACAGGCAGAACTATGGGCATATGTAAAACCGCAGATGATCAAGAACAGGCAGTTGGCTAACAAGCCGCAAGGTTATGGTGTTATCAACGGGAACATAGAGCTCCGTGGATTTATTGCGTCCGGCAAATTCAGCTTAGATGGTGTGCAAGCATTGTTCTTGATGTCAGATGGACTCTATGTACCTCGGCGGCATGGCGATAAACCTTGTGAAGCGACAGATATATTGCTGCGTGTCAAAGAAGTGGGCTTGCCAGCATACATAGAGTGGCTTAGCGTTCTGGAGGAGTCTGATCCTGAATGCAGGAGGTATCCTCGCCTTAAAAGGAGTGATGATAAAACTGCTGTGTTGATAGAGCTTGAGACTACGGTGTAGTTAGTGTGCTTAAAACACTAGCAGAAGAAGGCAGTCGAGACCGATGGTCCGGCCGCCTTCTTCTCTTTGCCTATCCCAACTTTCGACCGCTCCCCCCAAAAACGCGCGAAAAGCGCCTCTTTTTGAGTCAAAGAACATTGGCAGTGCTAGTTTCGCATTCGTAAAAACGGAAATGTAGTGACCTAAGGTCACTTGTCAAAGTAAATGCCACTTTGTCACAGTAAGTGCAACGTGGTTGCAGTTAGTTGTTCCAAAAGGGTGTGTTTTTTGGGTAAATGGGAGTAAAATGAGTATGAGAGCGTGTAGTTGAGGCATAAAAAGGGTGCAGAGCATTGAGGGTGGCAGGAATCAAGTTTTTCGGACTTAGTAAATGCCACCCCTCAGTGGATGTATATTTAGCTTTGCATCACCAGCAGCCTACATGTTCTTGGTTACCTAATCAGCAGGGTTGGTCGTAGGAGTATTTCATTTGGTGGGATGGCTATTGCGCCCAAGCGGTCAAGAATATCTTGGCCGTAGAAGAAGTTGAACGATGCGTAAGGAGACCTGTCGTTCAACTTTTCCCTGCTGTAAGAATTGATGTGATTCATCATTTTGTCGATATCAGCTTGGGTTAAGTTGTCGAGGCTCCGACCTTTAGGAAGGATACGACGAATAAACTCATGGTTGTTTTCAATGGCAGCTTTTTGATAAGGCGAGGAAGGATTGCAGTAAAAGATCGAAGAGACCTTGGTCCCATCCTCTGTGTTTTCTAGCGATGAAGGGTTAGAGAACTCCGAGCCATTATCAGTGAGGATGACGGGGAAAAGCCTTTTGAAGGCCGCCTCGCCCAAGAGAGTATAGAGCCTGCGAAAAACATCTATGACCGATTGAGAAGTATTGCGCTCACGCAGAAACGCCAACATGAATCCGCAGCTTTTAAAGTGGATAGTGAGCAAGACACTTTCTCCTTTTTTACCCTCGAGAGTATCCATTTCAACGACCGCTGTATCTGAATTTGAACCTATATACTCTAGGAAATCGTCATACGAGCGCCCCACCTTGCACAGCTTATCCACCTTATATTGAAGGGGCTTAGACTTGCGGGGTTTGAGGCGGCACACTCTCGGCATATCGATGTTGCGGGCAGACAAGAGGCTGCCATTGACATAGCGGTAGATAGTCTTTTCGCTGCAGGTAAATTCATCTACGTTATTGACGACAATATGGTGAACGGACTGCCCTTTTCTGATCAAGGGACTGATGAACTGGTCTAGGCGGAGGAGCTCCTCTTCTGAGATATTCGCACCGACTCTAGAATCGATCAGCTTTGCTTTGTATGAGTTTTGGGCGCGGCTGTGCAAGTAGTATCGTTTTTTGAGGGTGCAAAGGTGCTCCTTGTCGCAGCCATTGCATACATAAGGTGGCGCGGCCAGATATGGGCACAGTTCTTCAACAAACTCTGAACAGACGGAGTTGCATAAAGGGCAAGTGCTACAGCGTTGCTTCCTGCAATGGGGCTTATTTTCACAAAGGTAGTACTTAGAGCAGCTTCTTCTGTGCAAACAACAGTTGCGGACGCGACCGACAGCGGACTTGTTGCTTGGGATGGCATGTTTTTTTATCTCCCTAGCGATGGTAGAGGCGCTTTTTCCAAGGACACGACCTATGGCTTTGATGGACCTCCTTTCTCGGAGTAGGTGCTCTAATTGGCTGCGTTCTTCGTTAGTCAGGTGTTTGTTTTTAGCCAAGATGTTCACCGCCTAACGGCTGTTGGTGACGCAAGCTAATTCTTACAGAACGAAGCGCAGACGGCAAGAAAAATTGTTGGACTAAACGCACCCCCAGAGTTTGTCGAACTTGTTGCGCCCCTTTGCAAAGGGTGGGGTTGCATTTACTTTGTCAATTAGCTTGGGAAAAATCTTTTGCAAAACTGGGGGATTATCTATTGCAAAAACCAATACTGAAGTGTACGATAAATACAACGATCAAATGGAGCAGGTGAATGTGGATGCCCGCGAATCGTCCTTTTCGGAAGACTAGGAGAGTGGAGTGTGGTGATCCTCAAAAACTGGACACCTTAGAACTCGTTCTAGTTCGGTTTTTTGTAGTATTTCGCGTGTTATTCTTCTGGCTCGACAAAGCAACACGCTAAAGCATGGAGGTCATGGCGTCATAAGTTAGGTTCGCGGCAAGACTTGGCAGTGGCCCGCGACAGGTAGGCTATTTGGCTGGTGAGCGAGGGGCGTAGGAGTGAAGTATGAGTGAATTCCTTGAGGACCCTCGCCGTGGGATATTGTGTCCCACCTACAAATGGCCTCCATGGGGGCGTTATCCCAACAGGCTCCTTTGCGGGACATGCTGCAAATAAACCCGTGCGATTTGAGATATGCCTGGTAGTCGTAAGAGCAGTATTGGCTGCCTCTGTCCGAGTGTATTAGCACCCCTTTGGGCTTGGCTGAATATTTGTAGGCATTGTCCAGTGCAGTTATGACAAGCTCCCTAGTCATGCGGTCACTAGAGCCAGCCTTCATCGCTCGAGACGCAAGTAATATCACTAACCCATTTCTGGCTCCGCTTTTCAGCATGGAACTCGCGATTGAGCAGATTCTCGGCCACTGGGAGAGAGTGATTAGAGTCTGTTGTGGCCCTAAATTTCCGAGCTACCTTTGACTTAATCCCCAAGCTTAGCATAAGGCGGGCTACGCGCTTATGATTCACGC
>Ga0209616_1000082_pt1 | contig 27715 bp, 24 predicted proteins | sample FlocCalmetaG_FD_184153 | JGI IMG/M metagenome (GOLD analysis project Ga0209616, IMG submission 184153) | Freshwater bacterial and archeal communities from Indian Creek, Illinois, USA - Floc-Cal metaG (SPAdes) (version 2) | ecosystem: Environmental > Aquatic > Freshwater > Unclassified ...
TACTCCCCCACGCTATTATCTCACATAGCCCTTTTTCGTGTCCAGTGCCTCTGTGCGACAAAATTTCTTTGCCATACCGCCTTAACCCTTGCCACATAAGGACTTCAAAACTTATGCGTCAGTTCTGCATGTGATGCGTACGCTGTTTTTCCAGTGGCCGCGGTAATATCGATAGCTACTTAGCCCAAAGCGAAAAAATAAGTCGATAGTCATGGCCACCCAAACTCCGGTGATACCAAGTCCAAAGCCACGACTGAGAATAAAAGCCAACGGCAACCTGACGAGCCACAACCCGATCCCGCCGATAAACATGGGGGCCTTGGTGTCTCCCGCCCCACGCAGAGCCCCGTTTAGCACCCCGGCGATTTGTTGGGGGAATTGGGCTACTGCCATCAGTTGCAAGTAGATTGCTCCAAGGCGAATCACCTCGGCATCTCGCGTCAAGAAACCCATTACTACCTCAGGCACAAAAAAGAGCACCGCTGCTGTAATGACAGTAAGAATAAGGCAAAAGCGCAAAATCTCGGCCACATATCGCTCTGCCTGACGCGGATTCTCTGCGCCGAGGCTCTGCCCCACGAAGGCGGTTGCGGCAATGCCAAAGCCGACTGCAGGCATGTAGCTTAGACTCTCTGCTGTCAGCCCTAGTTGATGTGCAGCTAACTCCTCTGTGCCGAATCCGACAATTAGCCTCATCAACACAATAGTGGCTACCTGCCAAAAAATCATCTCGGCCGCAGCCGGAATACCGATCCTAAGTATGGATCGCACGAGTTTCGTGTCGAATATGTATCCCTTAAAGAGGGCAAAAGAAAATTCGTTACTGCTCGCCAGAAAATAGAGCGCCAAAATCGCGCCGACCCCTTGCGCCGCTATCGTGGCCATGGCCGCCCCGCGCAGACCCAGAGCAGGGAACCCAAAGTGTCCATAAATGAGCACATAGTTTGCACAGACATTAATGACATTGACCACAAGGGCCACAAACATAGGGGTGCGCGTATTGCCGGCCCCTCGCATGGCGGCTCCCACCACTTGCATGACCGCCATAAAGGGCATGCCCCACGCCACCAGCGACAAGAACCCGAAACTCATATCGAGGGTGTATGATTCCGCCCGAAACAAGGTGACCATCAGCCAACGAGCCTGCCATACCACCAGCAGGGTGAGCGTACTTACTAGGACCATGGCTAAGAGAAGGGCCTGCTGTGCCGTGCGTCGTGCCGCCTCCTTATCACCAGCGCCCACGGCGCGAGCTATCAAGACCGTTGCCCCTGTGCCGATAGAGGCGAAAATCGCCCATACGATCTGCGTGACGCGAGCCGAAAGGCCCACCGCTCCCACCGCACCTGGCCCAACATGCCCGATCATGGCCATAGCCACCATGCCGACGGACATCTGCAGGGTGCTCTCCAGTGTAGCAGGCCAAACCATACGCAAAATGTTCTTCCGCATGGCCTGCTGTGTTTGTTCCTCTTGTTGCTTACCTCGACATGCGGCTTGGGCCAAGTTATGCCCTCCTTTAACGCCTTCAATCCCCCCTGATTATATCAAAAGAACTTGTCTCTACCCACAGAAAATAGCGGGCCTGCAGGGGCAAAGTGAAAGCGTAATAAAGCTGACACTTTTGCCACAAAGGCACGTCTAATGATTGAAAATCATGGTAGGAGGATTGTTCCCGTGAAAAAGATTTGTCTTGTCACTGATAGCACTGCTGACCTCACCCCGCTGCAAGCCCAGGAGCTCCAGGCCACTGTCCAGCCGCTATATGTCGTATGGGGTGACAAAATGTACCGGGATGGAATCGATATCACTCCCGATGCCTTTTACACCCAACTAAAAGCGTCGTCGACCTCACCCACTACCAGCCAACCTTCTCCCGGAGAATTTATGGAGCTGTATAATGGCCTTTTTGCGCAGGGGTGCGAAACCATTATCTCTTTGCACATTTCTGCCAGCCTAAGCGGAACATGTCAGGCTGCGCGGCAAGCAACAGAGCAGATGCCCGATAAAGACATTCGCGTCGTTGACTCGCGCTCCATCAGCATTGGCATTGGACTACAGGTGCGTGCTGCTGCAGCGGCCATGGCAGAGGGCCGCTCCATCGACGAAATTCTCGCCGCTATCGATGTCTGTCGCCGGAACCACGAGTTACTCTTTACCCTTAATACCCTCGAGTACCTAGCCAGAGGAGGCAGAATCGGTAAAGCAAAGAGCCTACTCGGGTCACTCCTAAATATCAAACCCATTATCCGCGTGGATGACGGCGCCTATGTTGATGCCGGCAAGGCCAGAAGTCAAAAGCAGGCACTCACTCAGATAGTAGGGCTCTTTCAAGAATTAGCACAGGGTCGTCGTGTCAAACGCATGGCGGTCGGAGTAGGGGCCGCTGAGGAGGCGGGGCAGATACTAAAAGGGGAACTCGCCAAGGCCTTTGGCATCGAACCTGCTCTGTCACATGTGGGCCCTGTCGTCGGCGTACACACCGGACCCGGAACTGTGGGTGCAGCTGTAGAGTATTACCCCCGCTAGGCAGGCTACGCGTTCTGTAGCTCTTCCACCAACTCTTGCATCAGCTCTTCTACCGAAACGATTTTGTCTATGCGGTGCACTTCGGAGCCGCAGAAAGCAAAACCCTCCCCAAGCTGACCGCGTGCGGCGTTGATCAGGGCCTCGGCAATACAGTAGGGGGCCCTTAAAGGGTTGCAAGGTTTAAGGCAGTGCACAACGCAGCTGTCTGGCTGGCGCAAGCCCTTTTCTACTTCTACGAGAAACTTATTGGCGAGTGCTCTGCCAGGCATTCCGACGGGACTGTCTATAATCACTACATCTTCTACCGTCGCCTGCAGATAGGCTTCCTTGAATTCTCTGGCGGCGTCACACTCTAGCGTAGCCACAAAGCGCGTAGCTAGCTGTACCCCGGCAGCCCCTACTCTAAGCAGCCTGGCGATATCTGCCCCGCTATAAACTCCACCACCGGCAATTAGTGGCACAAGGGATGCTTTCTCACCGAGCAAGTCCTGCATGGCCACAAGCACCTCGCCGAGAATCGTATCGAGAGAAAATTTACCCGTGGCATCGGCCAATTGGCTGCGCGAAAATCCTAAGTGACCCCCCGCTAGAGGCCCCTCTACAACCAGAGCATCGGGCAAACGATTGTACTTATGGAGATAGTGCTTCGTGATAATTGTAGCGGCCTTGGCCGAGCTAATGATCGGAACCACGGCAACTTGCGACCCTGCGGTAAGGGCCGGAAGTGACAGTGGCAGCCCTGCGCCGCTAAATATGATATCGGCGCCTCCTTTGACGGCTGTTTCGACGAGGAGAGCATAGTCATTAACGGCTACCATGATGTTTACTCCGATAATCCCCTGCGGCGCGATCTCTCGCGCCCTTTTAAGATGCCATAACAGGGCCTCACTATTAGCAGTGACTTTGTCAGTGGCATAGGTGGGCCAGTTGAAGCCGATTTCGACGCCAGCGATGACCCCTATACCTCCAGCGCGAGCAACGGCGCCAGCTAGACCAGACAAAGAGACGCCAACCCCCATGGCCCCTTGGACGATGGGCACACTGGCAATATTCTTACCGATAACTAGTTGTGGTATTTGCATATTTATCCTCCCTACAGTGCGATGGTTTTGTATCATCTAGCTTGACGCTTGTAACGCGCAAAAATGTCAATGCTACCGTCCATTGATTGCTTGTTCCTGAGGGCACATTTTCCGCCTACTGCCACAAGTTAAGCCCATGACTGATAAAAGAAGATGGATTGGCTTTGATGGGCTAGCTTTGAGAAACCACGGCATAGCTGTAGTCTCTTTTTTAGCAGGAATGCGACTGTGCCATGACGAAATGAGAATCGAGGTGATAACAATGAAGAAAGTCCTTGGTTTGTGCGGGTCCGCGCGCAAAGAGGGCAACACCGACCTTCTCATTCGCGAGGTCTTGCGCGGAGCGGCGGATGGCGGTGCCAAGGTGGAATCAATTTGTCTGTCCGATCTGTCAATTAAACCCTGCATTGGGTGCAACCACTGCAAGACACATGATAACTGCATCATTCCCGACGATATGTCCATGTTGCTCGAAGAGATACTGCAGTCTTCGGCTGTAATCATCGGCTCACCCGTGTACATGGGGCAGGTGACTGGCCAAACAAAGGTATTTCTTGACCGTCTCTACCAGCTGCGGCGCGGCGACAGAACACTCAAAGTGGATGGCTCCCACATCAGGGGGGCCGTGGTAGCCGTGTGTGGCGCGCCTTCACATGAGCATCCACAGGCGACTTTGGCCACACTTCGCATATTGTTTCGCTACCTGAATCAGCCCAAAGTGTGGGAACTGGTCGGCACGAGCCTTGGCCCAAAGGGCATTGTCAGAGAGCGAGTTGGCCTCTTAGAAGATGCCTACGAGCTAGGGGGCAGGCTTGCAACTTAGCCGCCTAAACAAACAAGGACCAGTCAGCTCACTGCAAGTTGAGCCGTCTGTCCCTTGTTTCTCTGGAGCTTGTTCCCATGTTAGTTGTCACGATAATCATGGCCACGAGGTTCCCAGGAATGAATCCTTAGTCTAGCGGAATAAAAGGAGTAGCGACATTTTCGGCGAACTTATAGGCCATGGTCTCTGGACAACACTGATTTATCACAACTATAGGGGGGCGCAAACATGTCACTGCGCAGTCATATCCAGTGCATTAAGGACGACTTGTCTTGTCGCTCCTCTGATGTACAGGAGTCCAACATACGCTTAAACAACTACCACGGCGTGGTCGCAACGCTTGCCGTAAATCTGGTGGCCCCTTTTATGGGCATTTTTGCAGTGCGCTTAGGTGCCACCAACTACCAGATTGGCCTTTTGTCCTCGGCGCCGGCGTTTATCAGTTTATTGGTCATGATCCCTGGGGCTAAATTCATAGATTCCCGTCGCGACAAAAAGCGCATTACGGCGGCCTTTATGCTGGCCCACCGCACCTTCTATCTATTGCTAGCACTCATTCCGTTTTTTACGCCAGATCTCCGCGCCGCTCTGCTGGTTGCCACTCTCGCTCTTATGAGCCTGCCAGGCGCTATCTCAAATGTCGCATGGCAAGGATTTATCGCGCGCGTTGTTCCTCCACACCGCAGGGCTTCTGCCTTTGCTGATCGCAATCGTCTCATGAATGTAGTGGGCACCCTGTGCATTTTGATAGCCGGCCGAGCGCTGGACATTATGAGTTATCCCTTGGGGTACCAAATTATCTTTATCGTGGCCCTTGTGTTTAGCGCACTGGAAATATGGGTCTTTCGCAAGCTGGTCGAGACACCCGACTGCGCAGAGCAGCAGCAAGCAGCCGATATCCCCCTGCGAAAATTCGCTGCGACCCTTCTTCGCTCTGTTCGCGATGATCTCCGCGAGATTTTGGGCAAGTCAGGCTTCTTGCGCTTTACAGTCGTTTCCTTGTTCTTTCATTTCGCATGGCAGGTAGCGTGGCCGCTTTTCACCCTTTACCAAACAAAAGAGCTTGGCGCCAACAACCTGTGGATTAGTATATTGCATTTGAGCAACACCGGCGGGTCATTGCTTGGCTACGGCTTCTGGGTCAAGTACATGGAGAAAAACGGTTCGCTCAAGACGCTTTTTGCCTCCACCCTGGGTATCTTCATCGTGCCTCTGGTGTATGCCTTCTCGCGCGATCTTTTAACCATAGCCTTTTTCAACATCCTCACGGGGGTTATTTTCTCGGGAGTGATGCTTTCTCTTTTTAATGCTCTGCTCGATATGACCCCAGAGGCGCGCAAGACGACCTATATCGGCTACTACAATACCGCGATTACGGCAAGTGCCATTTTTGCCCCCATGGCTGGGGTTGCCATGCTCGAACTGTGGGGGTATAGACCCGCGTTTATAATCGCAGCGATTTTGCGCATTCTGGGCAGCTTAGCGTTTGGGCTTATCTATTTTTTGGAAAAACCCACTAAGCCAAAGGCCGTTGACACCGTGTCGACATAGGTTGCCAAAGCACTTTAACGTCCGCCACTCTGCCTGCCGATCGGCTGTAGCGTCACAATGTTGCCAAAAACCGCCCTATGTATTGCTCCCTCGACTAATAGTTGCACCTTTTCTATGCCGGGTAGTTCCGTCAGGGTGTAGACAATAGACATGATGGCCATTTTTTCTCCGGCGCTTCCCCCAAATTGTTTGGCAACTAGGTTCCGCGAAAAATTCACATGGGCTACGCCGTCCACCACCTGGACGGCGATTACTTTTGTTTCTGGCGGCAGCGTCCGCCTTGCTGTCGCGAGATTCGGCCCCCTGATTAACTCCTCTAGCACTACTTCTGCGCTGTTCTGTCCTTTAACCTGCAACAGTCGAGTCTCTGGCATTAGCTCGTCGCCTTGTGGGGAAGAGAAAAAGAGCGTGGCATAGATGTCACTGGCCCTGGGGGTAGGGCTAATAAAGAATACCCCCCCTGTAGGTTGAGCCGCCGAATAATAAATCAGCCCCAACACTAGCAGGCTGATAAACGTAGCTATGGCCGCTCGTGACAACGCCATCACCGCCCTTCTCCAGCTCATTCTAGCAGCAAATTATTTCAGCGCTTTGACTAGAGATTGTTTTTGTGTGACGGCAGAGGCAGACTAATAGTGATCGTGGTCCCTTGTCCTAACTCAGAGGACACACTAATTGAGCCTTGATGCAGATTTACGACCTCCCACGCGATTGCCAAGCCTAGGCCACTGCCTCCGCTGTGCCTAGCCCTTGCCTCGTCAACCCTATAAAAGCGCTCGAAAAGCCTATCGACTGCCGCGGGAGGAATCCCCAGACCATCGTCAGTTACTCGCACTGCAAAAACAGGGCCAGCTTCCAAAGTAACCCACACTGCCGTGCGAGTGAACTTCACCGCATTATCCACAACATTGAGGAGAGCGCTGTGCAGCCTGCCTTCATCTGCCACTACGGGTGTCGGTGCCATCTCGCCCATGCTCACTATGATTCCTCTCTCCTCCGCTAGGGGGGCGAGAGAGTTGACCACCCTCCTGATTAAAGAAGAAAGGTCAAACGCGGTCATTTGAAGCGTCGGCCTACTGTCAAGGCGCGCAAGCTGCAGCAGATCATCCACTAACCGACTTAATCTATCTAACTCACAGTCAATCTCGCTCAGAAAATCACGCACGACGGCATGGTCCACCCTCTCATCGCCCACTAGAGGCGCGATCAGCGCTTTCATAGAGGCTAGAGGGGTACGAAGTTCATGCGAGGCATCAGAGACAAATTTGCGTCGCGCGGCCTCTAAGGACGCCAAGCGTAGGCTCATAGTGTTGAAGGCCTCCCCAAGAGCATGCACCTCTTGGTCGCCCGACGGTCGCACTGTTGTTCCTAGGGCACCGGCCGCCATTTGCTTAGCCCCCGCAGTCAGCCTAGATAGAGGCGTAGAGATGCCAAAGGCGAAGTAAATTGCCAAAGGCAAAGCTAAGAGGGACATAAGCAAACTCCCGCCAATCAAGCGCTCAGCGATAATCTGTTGCTTCTCGCGTAAATCGTCAAGAGAGGTCGCTATGAACGCCACCCCTACAATTTCATGTGGGCTACCCCCGCGCACTCCAACAGACGTGATGGGCACATACACATAGAGCACTGGCCCTAGCTCACCTTCTTTGACTATGGCCACACTCTGCCCGGAAAGACTCTTTTCGAGTTCAGTGTTGTTAATTTGCTTTCCCATCAACTCACCATGCGCGTCAACTAAAACGAGAGAGTCGGGGGCGATGATCATTACCCTAGACGCTAGGCGTTGGCTCTCTAATCGGGCTAACTGATTTAGTTCGCGCCCGCCAGCCTGCAACTCTAGACTAGCCGCATAGGCCACAATACTGCCCTGTGTCAGCATCTCCACTTTGCGTTCGCGTACAAAATACTGCCACAGAGCCGGCTTTACGAACAGAGCCGAACCTAAAGAAGCCAGCAAGATTACCAATAGATAGGTTAGCGGCAGCCTAGTGCGTAGACTTAGTCGCATGTCATTTATTTTTCACGAAAATTGTAGCCGACTCCCCAACGCGTCAAAACATATTCGGGACAGCCCGGATTTTTCTCTATCTTTTCGCGTAGGCGTCGCACATGGACGTCGACATTGCGCACATCGCCGTAGTACTGATATCCCCATACCAATTCGAGCAAGTTCTCTCTCGTATAGACTCGACCAGGATTTGCCGCCAAGACCAAGAGAATATTGAACTCTTTGGCCGTAAGATCAAGCTGTTGCTCCCCAAGCCACACATGGCGTTTCACGACATCGATACGTAGATCGCCCACGGCGATGTTCTCATTCTCTGGCACTATGCCCCCCCAGGCAATGCGCCGCAAACTCGCTTTAATTCGGGCAATCAACTCTCTGGTGCTAAAGGGCTTGGTCATGTAATCATCAGCCCCGATTTCGAGGCCAAGTATTTTGTCGATGTCCTCATTCCGCGCGGTAAGCATGATAATCGGCACCGTGGAATACTTGCGAATTTTCTTGCAAACCTCAGTGCCATCGAGCACAGGTAGCATTAAGTCTAGAATCACCAGATCCGGCTTTACCTCCTCCATGACCTGCAGTGCTCGCTGCCCGTTCTCAGCGGTGTAAACCTCGAAGTTTTCGCGTTCGAGGCTGTACTTTAGCCCCTTGACTAATGCAGCTTCGTCATCAACAAGCAGTATTTTCGCCAACGCCCTGCCCCCTCGCAAGAATTTTGCTACCTTGAGTATATACTAATTGCCAGCGCGAGGACAATGTCCCTCGGGGACGGGGCGTTTGCGACAGCATGTCGCAAACGCCCCGTCCCCGAGGGACATCCCCTTCTTCTTCCCCTGGGGTTCCCCCGGGAAGCAAGAAGCCCCTAGCGATGAGCTAGGGGCTTCTTTAAGATTATTCCGGCGGCGACCTACTCTCCCGGGGACTTGCGTCCCAAGTACCATTGGCGCTGGAGGGCTTAACTGCCGTGTTCGGGATGGGAACGGGTGTGACCCCTCCGCCATAACCACCGGAAACTTGAAAAGTGTTGTGCACTCTCAAAACTAAACAGTGGAGTCATTCATCGGAATTTGCGCTTGCTTAATTCATAATCAAGCCCTCGACCTATTAGTACCGGTCAGCTGAAAGTATTACTACTCTTACACTCCCGGCCTATCAACCAGGTGGTCTACCTGGGGTCTTACTGAACTAAGTTCATGGGAAATCTCATCTTGAGGTGGGTTTCACGCTTAGATGCTTTCAGCGTTTATCCCTTCCAGACTTCGCTACTCAGCCTTGCACCTGGCGGTACAACTGATACACCAGAGGTCTGTTCATCCCGGTCCTCTCGTACTAGGGACAAAACCCCTCAAATTTCCTGCGCCCGCGACGGATAGGGACCGAACTGTCTCACGACGTTCTGAACCCAGCTCACGTACCGCTTTAATGGGCGAACAGCCCAACCCTTGGGACCTACTACAGCCCCAGGATGCGATGAGCCGACATCGAGGTGCCAAACCTCCCCGTCGATATGGACTCTTGGGGGAGATAAGCCTGTTATCCCCGGGGTAGCTTTTATCCGTTAAGCGATGGCCCTTCCACTCGGTGCCACCGGATCACTAAGCCCGACTTTCGTCCCTGCTCGAGATGTGTCTCTCGCAGTCAAGCTTCCTTCTGCCTTTACGCTCTACGCGCGATTCCCGACCGCGCTGAGGAAACCTTTGGGCGCCTCCGTTACTCTTTAGGAGGCGACCGCCCCAGTCAAACTGCCCGCCTGACACTGTCCCCAAACCGGTTCAACGGCTCTAGGTTAGAATTCCAATACTCAAAGGGTGGTATCCCAACGTTGACTCCTCCGAATCTGACGACCCGGTATCTTAGTCTCCCACCTATCCTGTACATCAAGTACCAAAATTCAATATCAGGCTGCAGTGAAGCTCCACGGGGTCTTTCTGTCCAATCGCGGGTAACCTGCGTCTTCACAGGTATCACAATTTCACCGGGCTCGTCGTCGAGACAGCGCTCAAGTCGTTACTCCATTCGTGCGGGTCGGAACTTACCCGACAAGGAATTTCGCTACCTTAGGACCGTTATAGTTACGGCCGCCGTTCACTGGGGCTTCGGTTCAAAGCTTCGCCTTTCGACTAACCTCTTCCCTTAACCTTCCAGCACCGGGCAGGAGTCAGCCCCTATACTTCGTCTTTCGACTTCGCAGAGACCTGTGTTTTTGGTAAACAGTCGCTTGAGCCACTTTACTGCGGCCTCGCTTACGCGAGGCGCCCCTTCTCCCGAAGTTACGGGGCAATTTTGCCGAGTTCCTTAACGACGATTATCCCGCGCGCCTTAGGATTCTCTCCTCACCCACCTGTGTCGGTTTACGGTACGGGCACCTAACTCTAACTAGAGGCTTTTCTTGGCAGCTTAGGGTCAACAACTTCGCTACTTAATTTCGCTCCCCGTCACGTCTCAGGTATTGAATTTGCATTTTCACGCAAATTCAACGGACAAGCGGTTTTTCCTACTTGTCTCCCTACTCGCTTGGGCGTACTCAACCAACGGTACGCTTTGTCTACCTGTCTGCGTCACCCCATCGCTCAAACAAGCTTCGGTGGTACTGGAATTTCAACCAGTTGTCCATCGCCTACGGCCTTGGCCCTCGGCTTAGGTCCCGACTTACCCTGAGTGGACGATCCTTCCTCAGGAACCCTTGGGTTTACGGCGGTCAAGATTCTCACTTGACTTTTCGCTACTCATACCGGCATTCTCACTTCCGTACTCTCCAGCACTCCTCACGGTATACCTTCAACGTGTACGGAACGCTCCCCTACCAGAACTAGAGGTTGGATGTTAGAAATTAGAGGTTAGATTGTGCGCCACACGGAGATGAGCTTGCTTAGCATCTTCCCCACTATGTCGTACTCTTCCCTCAGCAAGCTGTGTTTCTCTTCGCCAATATACTTAAGATCCTTAAGCATATCGCAGAGCACTTGAACTTCATTGCATGAGCCTAAGCTATTCCTTAAATAGTGCTTAAACTCAGCTTCTGATTTTCTCTTGCCATAACCTTCTGCAATATTTAGAGGTATGCTTACAGCTGCACGGCGCATCTGAGTGCTCAGATAAAAACGCTCGTTCTCTTTAAGTTCGGCGGTTAAACAATGAACTTCAAGTGCTAGACGATAGGAACGTTGATACACGTCCAAATCGCGGTAGCCTTGAATCATCGTTCTCCCTCCAACTTCTAACCTCTAACATCCAACCTCTAGTAATCCATAGCTTCGGTGACGAGCTTGAGCCCCGTTAGATTATCGGCGCGGAGCCACTTGACCAGTGAGCTATTACGCACTCTTTAAATGAGTGGCTGCTTCTAAGCCAACATCCTGGTTGTCTGTGCAACTCTACATCCTTTACCACTTAGCTCGTACTTTGGGACCTTAGCTGATGATCTGGGCTCTTTCCCTCTTGACCACGGATCTTAGCACTCGTGGTCTGACTCCTGCAAAACAAATCACGGGCATTCGGAGTTTGACAAGGTTCGGTAACCTAAACGGCCCCTAGCCAAATCAGTGCTCTACCTCCCGGATTCTTGTTGCAAGGCTAGCCCTAAAGCTATTTCGGGGAGAACCAGCTATCTCCGAGTTCGATTGGAATTTCTCCGCTACCCACGCCTCATCCCCTAGCTTTTCAACGCTAGTGGGTTCGGGCCTCCACGAAGTCTTACCTACGCTTCACCCTGGACATGGGTAGATCACTCGGTTTCGGGTCTACCTCAAGTAACTTAACGCCCTATTCAGACTCGCTTTCGCTACGGCTCCACATCTTCTGCTTAACCTTGCTACTTAAGGTAACTCGCCGGTTCATTCTTCAATAGGCACGCTCTCACACTTTAAATAGTGCTCGAACTGCTTGTAGGCATACGGTTTCAGGATCTATTTCACTCCCCTTCCGGGGTGCTTTTCACCTTTCCCTCACGGTACTGCTTCACTATCGGTCGCCAGAGAGTATTTAGCCTTAGGAGGTGGTCCTCCCGGATTCAAACAGGGTTTCACGTGCCCTGCCCTACTTGGGTGGTCTTCTGGAGCTAAAGAGTTTTAAGCTACAAGGCTTTTACTTTCTATGGCCAGTCTTTCCAGACTAGTTCGCCTAACTCCCTAGTTTCTTACTCCATGAATGCTCTGACAAACACTCCGAAAACTCCCACTACCCCACTATAACAACGCTGTCAGGCTATAAGTCATAATGGTTTGGGCTCTTCCCTTTTCGCTCGCCACTACTAAGGGAATGCTCATACTTGCATTTGCACGCAAGTATGATGATTCTTTCTGTTCCTCGGGGTACTTAGATGTTTCAGTTCCCCCGGTTGTCTTCTCCATGCCTATGTGTTCAGCATGGGATACATAGAGTTCGCTCTATGTGGGTTCCCCCATTCGGATATCCCCGGATCAAAGCCTGCTTGCGGCTCCCCGAGGCTTTTCGCAGCTCGCTGCGTCCTTCTTCGACTTCTGGCGCCAAGGCATCCACCGTACGCCCTTATTAGCTTGATTATCCTAATAAACACGCATTACTTTTTTTTCTTCCGATGAATGTGACCTGTGTAACTGCACGTTACCTAAGGTACAAAGACCCTAAGTCATACTATTACACTTGTCTTCTCCACTGTTTAGTTTTCAAAGTGCATGAGAGTTTGAACCCTCAAAACTGAACAATTGCAGACGGATGAACCGACCTAGGATAACTAGAGGTGGGAGGTAAGAAGTTAGAGGTTAGACGCCTGACGGCGGCTTACTTCGCTTCGCTACACTCTTTCTAGATGTCTCCTTAGAAAGGAGGTGATCCAGCCGCACCTTCCGATACGGCTACCTTGTTACGACTTCACCCCAATCATCAACCCCACCTTAGACGGCTGCCTCCAATCTAGAGGTTAGATATTAGAAATTGGAGGTTAGACCGTTAAGAGAGCCTGCGTTCATCAAACGCTCTTTCTCTCTCCGTTCTAACTTCTTACTTCTAACCTCTAATCTCTAGACTGGTTAGCCCACCGGCGTTGGGTGTTGTCAACTTTCGTGGTGTGACGGGCGGTGTGTACAAGGCCCGGGAACGCATTCACCGCCGTATGCTGACCGGCGATTACTAGCAACTCCATCTTCACGTAGGCGAGTTGCAGCCTACGATCTGAACTGAGAGCTGTTTTATGGGATTTGCTCCTCCTCGCGGTATCGCTTCCCTTTGTACAGCCCATTGTAGCACGTGTGTAGCCCAGGACATAAGGGGCATGATGATTTGACGTCATCCCCGCCTTCCTCCGGTTTACACCGGCAGTCTCCCTAGAGTGCCCGTCTTTACGCTGGCAACTAAGGATAGGGGTTGCGCTCGTTGCGGGACTTAACCCAACATCTCACGACACGAGCTGACGACAACCGTGCACCACCTGTCTCCTCGTCCCCGAAGGGAACTAAACGTTTCCGCCTATAGCGAGGGATGTCAAGTCCTGGTAAGGTTCTTCGCGTTGCGTCGAATTAAACCACATGCTCCGCTGCTTGTGCGGGCCCCCGTCAATTCCTTTGAGTTTCAGTCTTGCGACCGTACTCCCCAGGCGGAGTGCTTATTGTGTTAACTGCGGCACAGGAGGGGTCGATACCCCCTACACCTAGCACTCATCGTTTACGGCGTGGACTACCAGGGTATCTAATCCTGTTTGCTCCCCACGCTTTCGCGCCTCAGCGTCAGTTACAGTCCAGAAAGTCGCCTTCGCCACTGGTGTTCCTCCCAATATCTACGCATTTCACCGCTACACTGGGAATTCCACTTTCCTCTCCTGTACTCAAGCTACACAGTTTCAAATGCAGTACCAGGGTTGAGCCCTGGTATTTCACATCTGACTTGTATAGCCGCCTACTCGCCCTTTACGCCCAGTAATTCCGGACAACGCTCGCCCCCTACGTATTACCGCGGCTGCTGGCACGTAGTTAGCCGGGGCTTCCTCCTTGGGTACCGTCACTTTCTTCGTCCCCAAAGACAGAGTTTTACGATCCGAAGACCTTCATCACTCACGCGGCATTGCTGGTTCAGACTTTCGTCCATTGACCAATATTCCCGACTGCTGCCTCCCGTAGGAGTCTGGGCCGTGTCTCAGTCCCAGTGTGGCCGATCACCCTCTCAGGTCGGCTACTGATCGTCGCCTTGGTAGGCCATTACCCTACCAACTAGCTAATCAGACGCGGGCCCATCTCAAAACGAATTTCTCCTATCCTCTACAAGTCATGCAACTCATAGAGCACACTCGGTATTAGCACCCCTTTCGAGGTGTTATCCCAATCTTTGAGGCAGGTTGCCCACGCGTTACTCACCCGTCCGCCGCTATGCATTGCTGCACCGCTCGACTTGCATGTATTAGGCATGCCGCCAGCGTTCGTCCTGAGCCAGGATCAAACTCTCCGATAAAGTTTTTATCGAAAAGCGATAGGCTCGCTTCGAAAAACACTTGCTTGTTTAACTACTCTTACGAGTAGTTTACTATTTTTTCATCTCGCAACTAATCTCCACAAAGCTTGCGCCCCGCTTCAACCAATTACTCGTCTGCATTGTTCAGTTTTCAAGGTTCAAGTTTCACCGTCTGTTTGCGGCGACGTTTGTAATCTTACCACGCACAAACCGTTTCGTCAACAGGCAATTTGCTGTGATTTTCTCTCAGAGAACTTTGTTTCTACAGCGGCAATTCCTCGCCCGCCCGAAGACGCTCCGTTACTATAACATGACTTTCGCATCATACGCAAGCGATTCTGCTATGATATATACAGAAAATCAAAGGAGGCTAGTTATGCGCAGCACACTTGACAGAGCCAAAATGTTAGCACCGGAAATCATCTTAATACGAAGAGACCTGCACATGAACCCGGAAATTGGCTTTCAGGAGCATCGCACGTCACGCGTGGTAAGTGCCTATTTAGAGAGCTTGGGCCTTGTCCCGCAGATACTTGCCGGCACTGGAGTTGTCGCTACTATCTGCGGCCGCCGACCAGGAAAGACTGTGGCCTTGCGGGCCGACATGGATGCGTTGACGATCACTGAGCAGGCCGAACACGACTATGTGTCAACAGTGCCTGGGCTTATGCACGCCTGCGGCCATGATGGCCACACTTCTATCCTCCTTGGCGCGGCCAAACTATTGGTTGAAAACAACGATTTTCCTGGCAATGTCAAGCTCATTTTCCAACCAGCCGAGGAGGGGCCAGGCGGAGCCATGCCCCTCATTGCCGCAGGGGTTTTAGAGAATCCCACTGTGGATGCGGCCTTCGGACTGCACCTTGGCACTTTTATCGTGCGCGCCGGGCAAATCGCTCTTAGGGAAGGGCCAGTATGCGCAGCCCCAGACAACATCACCATTGTCGTGCGCGGCAAAGGGGGGCATGGCGCCCAACCTCATCTCTCCGTCGATGCAGTGGTCGCAGCCAGCCATGTCGTAGTTGCCTTACAGACCATTGTAAGCAGAGAGATTGACCCCTTGGCAGCCGTAGTCCTGAGCCTTGGCACCATCAATGGTGGATATCGCGAAAACATCATCGCTGACGAGGTAGAAATTAAGGGGACAGTGCGCACCCTATCACCGGAAATCCGCGCGACAATGCCAGAGCGAATTGAACGCATCATCAAGGGCGTGTGCGAGAGCCTGCGCGCTGAATACACCTTTACTTATAAGGAAGAATACCCCGTCCTAGTAAACGATAGCGCCATGACCGCCTTAGTGGAACGAGTGGGCCTAAGCGTTCTTGGCCTAGGCAATGTACTGCGTGCCCCTGCCCCTTCGATGGGCGGCGAAGATTTCAGCTACATTGCTGAAAGAGTGCCTTCATGCTTCTTCTATCTCGGCGCCTTGAATCCTGAAAAGGAATGTCACTACCCCATCCACCATCCTAAGTTTAACTTCGACGAAGAGGCCATACCATATGGTATGGCCATGCTCGTCGAAGCTTGCCTTGAGTACCTGTCCTCGGCAGCCCAGTAAATTAGTCCGGCGAGCCAGCTAAAGAACTAGGCGCCGATGCCGCTTTGAAATGCGGTATCGGCGCCTAGTTCACAAAACCAATCGAACAGCAAGAACACTACACTTCCCGGCGATTTTCCAGTGCGCGGGCTAGCGTCATTTCATCGGCGTATTCGAGGTCTCCACCAACAGGCAAGCCATGGGCCAGACGAGTGACCTTAATGGCTAGAGGCTTGATCAGGCGAGCCAAGTACAGCGCGGTCGCTTCCCCTTCGATATTTGGATTGGTTGCCAAGATAATTTCCTTGATGTCCTCGCCTTGGAGGCGAGATAGTAATTCCTTTATCTTAAGCTGCTCTGGCCCGATACCATCCATGGGCGAAATGGCGCCGTGCAAAACGTGATACTGCCCGCGATAATCATGCGTTCTCTCAATAGCGGCCACATCGCGCGGATCTTGCACCACACACAGAAGATCCCCCCTGCGTCCCGACTGCATGCACAGCGAGCACTTTTCGCCCTCGGCAAGGTTAAAACAGGTAGGGCAGTAAGTTACCTTCTCTTTAGCTTGGGTTATGGCATTCGCTAGTTCCATTACCTGCGATTTGTCGCGCGACAGCAAGTAAAAAGCCAAGCGCTGTGCGGTTTTAGGCCCAATACCTGGCAGGCGTGCCAGTTCGGCGATAAGCTTAAGAATGGCTTGCGGATAAGTGAGCACGTGTGACTAAAAGAGGCCGGGGGGCAACTTGAGCCCTGAGGTGACCTTGCCCATCTCCGCATTGACCATTTCTTCTGATTTGCGGAGGGCCTCGTTCACGGCAATAATAATTAAATCCTGCAGCATCTCTATGTCGTTCGGATCCACTGCCTCGGGGTGAAGCGTAATCTCCTTAAGCATCTTGCCGCCCGTGACTACTGCTTTTACCATGCCACCACCGGCACTAGCATCAATGGTGCGCTCGTTTAGCTCTTCTTGCATTTTTTGCATGCGTTCCTGCATTTTTTGCGCGGCCTTCATCATGTCTTTCATATTGTTCATGGCTATCCCCCTCAGTTAGTTAATGATTTTCGTCCACTATAGTGCCTTGAAAAATCTCGAGCACTTGCTTTACTTGCTCTTCCGCCGACATAGTGGGAGCCGGCGCCTCGCTACTTGGCAGCTTGATCTGCACCTCTACCGCCATGCCCATAACCTTGGCAAAGGCCTCCCTTATCTGCCCTAACTCAACACTACTACTCAGTCGTTTGAAAGTGTGCACGTTATTATCTTTCATTTGCAAAATCACTAGATTCCCCTCCATGCGGATGGGCACTACAGCACCTAGAGTGGCCCCAGTAAGCGGAGCTTTTTGCTTGATCGATTTAAGCACCTCTGGCCAAACCTTGAGGAGCATGGCCACGCTGCCATTAGCCGGAGGAGGAGAAGGTGGCACTTCAAGCGGCGCGGGCTCTTGCTTTGGCGGCTCTTTCGTCGCAGTCGCCGTTCGATCGTCCCTCTCCTGGCGAACATTATCTTGCGTGACTTTTTCACGCCTTTTGAGGGGCTCTGCGGGCCTGGTCACAGCCCTTGGGCCCACAATGATCGCATACTGCTTGAGGAACATAACCTCTAGGGCCAGTTGTTGGTGACCGCCATAGCGAAGTTCACCTTCCGCCTGTAAGGCGACCTCAATTATCGGTGCGATAACTCCCTCCATGCCTGTGGCTATATCCTTGAGGGCCTCGACTTGCGCTGGCTCATAACCAAAATTTATCAACATAGCTGGTGAATGTGCCGCTAGGAGCAACATGCGCAAGGTAGAGATGTATGATGCCAGCAATTGCCCTGCTTCACGACCCTTGCTGACCTCGTCATTAAGTTCGGCCAGTACCAAGGCCATATCGCCCTGAGTCAAGGCGCGCAAAAGACGCAAGTACCCTTCTGTGGGCACAGAGCCACTCACATCTTCCACGTGCTGAACCTCGATCAAACCCTCCGCCCCTGCATGGGCAACGCACTGTTCGAATAATCCCAGGGCATCGCGCATGGCTCCGCCCGCCTGTAGCGCTATCATACGCAGGGCAGCCTGAGAAATCTTGACCTCTAGGGCCGTGGCAATTTGCTCTAAGCGCTCGGCAATAGTGTCTGCCCGCAAACGGCGAAAGTCAAATCGTTGACAGCGAGAGATAATAGTGGCTGGCAATTTATGAGGCTCGGTTGTCGCCAGCACAAACAGGACATGTCCAGGCGGCTCTTCGAGCGTCTTAAGCAGGGCATTAAAAGCCTCGCTAGTCAGCATATGTACTTCGTCGATGATGTAGACTTTGTAGCGCGATCTGCTGGGAGCATATTTCACATTTTCACGCAGCTCACGAATTTCGTCGATGCCGCGATTGGAAGCTGCATCGATCTCCAGCACGTCTAGGCTAGTATTCTGACCTATGCCCACACATGAAGCACATACTAAACAGGGTTCCGCCGTGACCCCTTGCTCACAATTGACAGCGCGCGCAACTATTTTGGCGACACTAGTCTTGCCCGTGCCGCGCGGTCCAGCCAAAAGCAAGGCATGGGGAACGCGCCCAGTCTTGAGCATATTAGTTAGCGTACGCTTTACATGCTCCTGCCCAGAAACATGGGCTAGGGTAGCGGGACGCCACTCGCGGTACAATGTTTGATAGCCCAATGCTCTCCTCCTCCCCATGACGCAACTAGGCTTGCTACCTATCTTCATAGCTTATATTACCCACAGATAGCGACTTTACCTGCCTAAAGAGCAAAAAAGCTGGGACTAATTGTCCCAGCCAAAATAGATGGCCGCGCCCTGCCTTCGACAGTCACTTCCGGCTGGAACCGCAGCAGTTAGCTCGAAGCAGGCTCCCCGGCGGCACACAAAAGGGTTCACTTACCGCTGCTTCCTTCCGGACCTGACGGGGTTCATGAATTTTTGTTGCGTCGGATCCACTTGTCAACACCACTTGCCGCGGGCAAACACCACAAATAAAAGCCTCAAAGCAGGCTTCTGCCCTGCTACAGCGGATTGCAGGTTCAGGGCACCGCTACCTCCCCGCATAGCGCGGCCAAACTTATTTACTCGCTATGATGACTATTTTGACCGCTTTAGCGCAGAAAGTCAAGTTTTCCGAGCTCCCAGATTTTAACTACCACCGGCTGCGACCGCCACAAACGACGATTGCGTGCGACGATTGAATTGCAAAATAGCTTTAGCCTGAGAAGAGATCCTCGTTGCTAGTTGCTCCACCGGCATGCCCAATAAATAGCCCTGAACAAAATGCACACCTAGACCAATCAGGGTCGTTAGCTCAGAATCTGTTTCCACCCCTTCGGCCACTAAAGTCATGCCCGTGACCTTAGCGAGGGCTTGCATATGGCGCACTACCTCCTGTTTGAGAGTATCAGTGGCCACCCCACGAATTATAGCCATGTCCAATTTAATGAACTGCGGCCTAATCTCCGTGATGGTGCGCAAGCCCGAGTAACCAGCACCGGTGTCGTCGATGGCCACTCGATAGCCCTGGCACACATAGTGCGCAAGCACTTCGCGAAACATGGCATAGTCAGTAATTGCGGCCTTTTCGGTCACCTCAAAGACAATCTGCTGCGGGGTTAGAGGAAGATGCTTGAGCAAGTCTCCTGTTACTCCCACTCGAAACTTAGGATCGTGGATTACGCGCGGGTCCACATTGAGGAACAGGTTAGACTGAAGACCGAGTGCACAGGCCCGCTCGATGGCCATGGTCCGGCAGAGCACCTCTACCTCCCAAAGTAAATTGCACAGATTGGCTGCCGCAAACAAATTGTCCGGCCGTTCATATCGGCTTCCCTGCGGACCACGAGATAATGCCTCGTAGCCAACGATGCCACCCGTAATGACATGGACGATGGGCTGAAAAAGCGTGCGAATGGCTCGCTTATCGATGATGTTCTGAATTTCGCGGCACATTTCCACTATCTTCTACATCCTCTCACTTCTAGCGACAGAATATAGTAGCTACGTTAACATTACTGCCCATTTTGTCTTAAAGCCACGTTAAAATTTGCACTACTCCACCTAGAACCACTGTCGAGCAGCCTAATTACTAGGCGCTCCATGGATAGCGCATCTAATTGCCGGTTTTTTCTTTAGGGAAGAACAGGGGCTCGCCATGCTTATCTACGCCAAACTTGGCAATTTCGCTCTGTGCCTCGGGCGACAGCATAAACCGGACAAAACGCTCCGCCCCGCGGGCATTGATACGGGGAAAACGCGCGGGATTAACCTGCATGACATGGTACGGATTCTCAAGCAAGGGATCACCTGCGACAAGAATTTCCAGGGTCAGCGTGGCTTGATGCGCAAGAAAAGTCCCCCGGTCGGTCAGCACATAGGCTTGCCGCTCATCAGCGATCCGCAAAGCCTGTGCCATGCCTGTGCCTGCCTCTATATACCAGGCTCCGGAGGGAGTTAGGGCCAGGGACGCCCAAATTTCCTGTTCCTTTTTATGGGTGCCCGAGTCGTCGCCACGGCTAATAAATAGGGCTTGGCTGCTCTGTATCGCACGCAAGGCCTCCCCTACGCTCTTGCCATCGCGTATACCGGCGGGGTCAGGCTTTGGACCGACAATAACAAAGTCGTTATACATAACATATTGGCGATTGATAGCTGCGCCACTTTCCACAAGCACTTTCTCTGCGGCGGGCGAATGCACCAACAAGACATCAGCCTCACCACGCTCGCCCATGGCCAGTGCCTTGCCCGTACCTACCGAAACAGTCTGGACTGTGATGCCACTCTGCCGCTCAAACATGGGAATGAGGACCTCTAGCAGTCCTGAATCGACTGTGCTCGTGGTGGTAGCCAAGATCAGAGGTTGCTTAGGCGCACAGCCTGTAAGCACTGTAGCCATGAGAAGGGCGATGACCAAGACTGCGGCAGTTTTCCTTAACGACATAAAATATTTCCTCCCTTAAGTTGATTTCACTGTTTCTGACAACGGGCACTGCACTTGTGTTCGACGCGTGCACTCTCTGCTCCTGCCGCGAATATGCTAAGGCAAAAGACAATTTAGAGGGGAGAATAGCCATGGACTACTCACTTATCGGCGCCGTGGTGTACCCGCAGGTGACTGCAGTGCACCACAACAGAAGCCGCGTGCGCATGAATGTTTTGCTCAGGCGCAAAGTAAGATCTTTGCTTCGTTTACAGGAGTACAAACAAAAGGACGTCTTTGTCTGGGGCACCAATAGTACGGAACTTAACTCAAATGGCATCCTCAGCATCATTATGGATGTCTACGCCTATCGCCGGCATGCCGCCCACGGCCTGACAATGCGTGATAGTGCCACCCTAAATGTGCTCACCGGACACAACTATCCCCTCTCCGAACTGTTTTGCTCAGGGTGCAATTACATAACGCCCATTAGCGAGGAAATTAAGCGGCAAATCAAGGAACGCGATATTCCTCTTATCGCCGAGTTTTCGCAAATTAAACCGAACCAGTCTTACTTCCTAAGAGAAGATTACCTAGTCATATATTTTGCCACTTATGAGTACACCCCCTTTTATGTGGGCATTCCCGAGTTTCCTATTCCCATAGCTTCACTGCGACTCCTGATTGATGAAAAGAGCCCCCTGTTCCGCTTTTTACCACCACCCGAATAGGCGCACCCTTCGCACCCATGGTTATGGGCGGCAAGTATTGCCGCCCATGTTATAATGCTAGCAGGTGTTTGAAGGAGGTATTTTTGTGCTCAAATTACTCCTCGTGCTGTTAATGCTGGTGTCGCTCCTTTTTGCCGGTTGCACCGTACAGAAACCAAGCGAAGTAGAAGTCCCTCTCCTGCCGGTCACGCCTACTGCCAGCAACTACTACCAGATTCTCAACAATGAACATGCGGGCTTCACTCTTAAATATCCCACGGAAATGCAGGCAGATCAGAGTCTCTCCGCGGTGCGAACCCTACTGCGGAGCGAGAGAGCCGAAGTTGAGATTTTCGTGGAGCGCAAAACACCGGCCATGACCTACATTAACTACAGCAACGCCCCCATTTTGAGTGGCAGAGACAAGGTACAAGTTATTCGCCACACCAAGGGTATCCAGCACGGCCGCGCGGTGCACGAATTGTGGTGGCAGCGACCGGCACTCAGCAAGGTCACCCCTGACATGCCCTTTTATGCCTCGATAGATATCATCATCGAGCGTAACCTCACCTACACCCTACTTTTTAAGGCCAAGACTCTCACGGAGCTACAGCGCATCGTACCAGCTATGGTTCATTATTTTATGCCGCTCCCAGCACGAGGCGATGCCCCCACTGTCGTTTTGCCACGCGCGGCCGGTCGCGCTGCCTCCTTGTCTACTGAGGCCGAGGCACTGCTGAAAAAGCTGGCTACTACTTCTCGGCAGACATGGGGACTGTTTGAGCCGAGCTTTCCTGGTGACCCGACTGACTTACACCGGCTAGAAGATAAGCTCGACTATTTTTTTGAGTATATTCTGCTATACAGCGACTTTACCTCCGGCATGCCAGGCAAACGCCTGGCGCATACCGCCAAAGAAGGACGCATTCCCGTCTTAACGCTGCAAACCTTCTCGCCGCAGCTTGGAGTTACCTACTCTCTTACCTATAACCTGTTGTCCGGAAAACACGACGAGTGGTTGCGCCAATATGCGAGAGACGTAGCTGAATTTGGTCGACCGCTCCTTTTTCGCTTCAACAATGAGATGAACGGAGACTGGTGTGCCTACTCTGCCTACTGGAGCAGTAAGGACGCCAGCCTATATGTTGACAGCTATCGCTACTTATACCGTATCTTTGCGGAGGAAGGTGCCGACAACGTACTCTGGGTCTGGAATCCCCATGACGGTTCTTACCCACCTTTTGCTTGGAACGACAAGCTTCTCTACTACCCTGGCGATGCCTATGTCGATATCGTTGGGCTGACAGGATACAATGCCGGCACCTACTACCCGGGCGAAGAGTGGCGAGGTTTTCGTGAAATTTATGACCCGCTTTATGCCAGCTATGACGCCTTATTTCCACACAAGCCACTTATAATTACTGAGTTTGCCTCTAACTCTGTGGGCGGTGACAAAGTAGCGTGGATAAAAGAGGCGATGGAGAATTTGCCTCGCTACCCCCGCATCTCTGTCGCTATCTGGTGGAACCACGCCGATTTCCATGGCATCATCCCTGCTCGCCGCTACTGGCTAGACGAGACCCCAGAAACACTGGCTGCATTTAAAGATGGATTGCGCAATTTCCGCTAAAGAGACCTACATGCCCGCCTCGCGCAGAAAGCTGCCCGTTTATATATCAAGAAAGGCCCTTGCGTTACGGCGCTAGGGCCTTTCTTGCCTTGTCCTCTACCTTCAGATTCCCCTAAGGGAACAAAATTAACTCGCCCTTGGCAAGGCTGTAGTAGCCGCCGTAGCCCTCTGCTTCTAGTTGCGCAAGTTGCTTGCCGAGCTTGTTGCGCGCAGGCAGCGTATTTACCTGATGTCCTGCCGCACGAAGTTTTTCGGCCGTGATGAGTATGCTCTCGTAACTGTCTTGTTCATAGCTAAAAAGTAGTGCCAGGCGGGCAGAGGAACTAGGCGGTACAAAGCCTCGCTCCTGCAGCAAGAGGATAATGCGCTCAAAACCTATGGAGAAACCCACTGCCGGCACCATGGACCCTAGCCATTTGCCAATCATAGCGTCATAACGGCCGCCTCCTGCCACCGCTAGACCTAGGCCTTCTGTCGCAATTTCAAAAACCATGCCCGTGTAGTAGCCCATGCCCCGCACCAAGGTCGGGGTAAAGACTACTTGGTACTGTCCGGAGGAGAGTGCCGACACTAGGGCGATGACCTCTGTGAGGGGAGCAGAGATGCTAGCGGGCACTCCATACGATGCCAACGCTTCTAATGACAGCCCGCGCACCGCCACGATGAATTCTCGCGCCTTAGCCGCGTCCAGGCCATTCTCACAGAGCTCCTGCAGAACTCCGTCCCAGCCAATCTTGTCAGCCTTGTCGAGCGCCAGACAAATAGAGGGTGCCGCTTCCTGGGCAAAGCCAAAACCCGCAATAACCGCCGTCAAAATGCGCCTATCACTTATCTTGATAGTGAAGTTCTGCATCTCTACGGACTGCAGCGCCTTAGCCGTGGCGTGAATCAGCTCGCACTCCGCTAGAGGTGAGGCTTCGCCAATAATATCAATATCACACTGCGTAAAGCTACGATAGCGCCCCTTTTGTGGGCGCTCGGCCCGGTAGACAGAGCCTATCTGCATGGACTTAAAGGGAACTGGCAGCTTTTCCTTGTTGTTGGCGTAGAAACGAGATAGAGGCAAAGTTAAGTCATAGCGCAGCCCACAGTCAACGATAGATTCCTCGCTCAGATCTGCGCGCTCTAGCTGTAGCTGCTCACCGCGCTTCAGGATCTTAAAGATAAGCTGTAAATTGTCGCCGCCCTCGCTATTAGTCAAGAGCTCAATATTTTCTACCGCCGGCGTTTCGATAAGCGAAAAGCCCTGCTGCTCATAGGTCTCACTGATTTTGCGCTTCACATATTCGCGCAGCCTGACCTCCGCGGGCAGAAAATCGCGCATACCCTTGACTGGATTCACGTTAATCTTCACAAATATAACCCCCCGAGCCACAATTCACTTGTGGTTCATTGTATCAGTGATACCGCCCCGCAGCAATGTCTCTTTGGACACCAAAAGCCCTCGAGGCTAGTCCTTCAAGCAATAAAACAGGCAAGGTGCTTTGAAACACACTCCTGCTCAAGAAGGCAGTGCTTGCTGGAAAACGGAAGGATTTTACGAGCCCTGTGGCGAAATGCCAACCAACATCTAGGAGCAGGAGTGTGATACTTTGTTTGTGCTACTCGCTACACTTACAGATGAAAGTGACAGGGAGTTGATACTTGTCCTTTATCGTAACCACTATGCGCTGGTTAGCAAAGTAATCTATGGAATAACGCGTGATGGAAGCAACATTGAAGATCTTGTTAACGACAGCTATATTAGGTTAATTATAAATATCTCTACTTTGCGGGCTCTAGACTGTCACAAAACCGTTGCTTACCTTGTCTATACAGCTAGAGGCGTAGCAATAAACTACATCAGTCATAGAGGAGTGCAGGGTAAGCACCTTTACTATGGCCAAGACGCCGACATAGGCGATACCGTTGTTGACCGCGCAGCTTCAGTAGAAGAAAAGATTGTCTACCGCGAGCACGTAGAAGAGCTTTACCAAGGTTTAGCCAGACTGCCGGAACGCTACAAGGACGTACTATACTTTAGATACATACTCGGGATGACTGATGCTGAAATAGCCGAGAAGCTTAACACTACAACTGTCGGTGTCAGGCAGTATCTTACCCGCGCCCGCCGCGTTGCCCGGCAGCGAATGCAGGAGGTGAAGATTGATGCATAGCGATGTGAGCCGCAAAAGCTACTAGAAGAATACGAGGATGGCCTGATGCTCCTCGTGATGCACGAGCTCGCAGAGCATGAAGGGGAGCTTTACCTTAAGGAGAGCAAAGCCTTAGGAGATTCTCCAGAGGCGGGGCCTTCTCCTGAGGCGCTAGAGAAGTTCAGCAAACGTCTTGATGCTGAACTAAAGAAACAGCGCGCTAAAACTCGTCAACTATACTTTCCTAAAGCCATGAACGTAGCTGCCGTAGCTATGCTGGCCGTTGTCTTCGTCTTCTTAACCGCCATGACTACCGTGCAGGCATTTAGAACTAGGGTCATGAACCTGTGGCTAGACGTTCGCCCCGAGTACACGTCCTTTAGGCTTAGGGGCAGCACTGATGCTAATGACGGCAGCACAGTAGTCAATTGGACCAATGCCTATCTGCCCACATTTATTCCAGAGGGCTATATAGTAAGCACTTGGTCATACAGCAAGGCATACAAGAGGATAACATTTGAGAATAGTCAAGACAGGACATCGTTTACCATCTATCTGGAGTTAGATGAATCGGATAATCCAGTAGTTGATACTGAAAATGCCTCCCGCTTTGAACCGATCCTCATAAATGAAAAAAATGGAATGCTAGTCATGAAAGACGACGTAGTTACAATTGTATGGGAGATGGATTCTCTGCTATTTGCATTACAGGCACGTACAAGTGTGGATATGGCAATTCGCATAGCAGAAGGCGTCAGATTTATAAAATAAATCTCTGATTTGTGTCACAAAATCCTTCCTGAAATGTCTTTATATACGAAAAGACATTTAGGGAGGTTCTTTATGAGGAACATCATTCGAGTCGGTCTTGCTATCCTAATGATTCTGTCTCTCGCTGCTCCTGCAGGTGCTATTGATATAGCACCAGAAGTGAAGGCCGAAGGACTAATTGCACCGCAATATGCACATATCATGTTCATGAACTCAAAGCTCACGATTTCATCATTGGGAGAAGCCACTTGCATAGGGGTCGCTGCCCTTTACAATGGCTCTCATGCAGTAGAACTAATCGTTGAGTTGCAGAAGCAAAACGGCAGCGTGTGGACCCCAATAAAGTCATGGACAACATCAGGCCCTGGGGTTCCGGGTGTTGAAATAGAACGCAGCCACTACGTTGTCAGAGGCATCTACCGCGTATGTACTACCGCCAAGGTACGTGATGCTGCCGGGAACCTCTTGGAAAATGTATCAGTATACTCTGTCGTGGTCACATACTAACTTCCACAGCGAGTTGTATAAAGCATGACAGTGATATAGGATAAGCTCTTGTTTATGAAAATGTAGTTGCCTAAAGGTGGAGAGCGGGATTATCAGAGCGCGAGCACCCGCGGAATACTAGGGCCAGATAGAAGGGGGCAAGACCAATGGGCATTTATCGAAGCTAGAGCAGATGTTTTTGTGCGCTTGTGATCGAAGTATTGGTAATTCGCTTTCCTAAAACAAGTTAAATAGGGGGTAACGGATTATGATAAAACGGTTTTTTACGGTACTAACAATCATGCTATGTATTGCGGCCTTAGTAATGCCTCAAATTATGGAAGGAACAATGACTTCATCTGTATCAGAACAACAGCTTGTCGAATATCTCATCAAAAATGGCTATCCAACTGAATTGATTGAATTAATGCCATATGCAATCAAGCTTAATAGCTACAATGAAGGTGCTACATTCCAAAGAGTTGAGTACTTAACAGAAGGGGGTATTCATGGAAATGAACCGGGTCTCTTAGCCTACATATCGAACTACTCAGCGTGGTTCATGGTTGAGAATGTAAGTGCCCCTTCAGGGTATACTCGAAAGCGAATCACCTACAGTTGGGCATGGCTGTTTTCGCCGAGCATTTGGACCCTCACTGATCATGTTGTGATTAAATGGAACGATTCTGCATGGTATGTAGTTGGTACACCTGCGCGTATGTATAGGGCGCAGAGCCTCAGTACTCACTACCGTGAGTATCTAAACACAACAAGTTCAGCTTGTAATCAGTGGGAGAATCAACTGGTATCCTTTCCTCACGATCTTGTTGAAAGTTTTGTCTGCCAGCACTGTGGCAATGTATATGGCGCCACAGACCATAATGGCTGGGTACAACTTACTCTAGAGAAGCAAGGTTCTACAACCACTCCTTTTCAAGTGTTTGGCAAGTATTTTTATCAAAGCATCCCCTGGCTTGGGAATGTGACATTTAAGGGTGTTGCCAGTCACGCAATTTGGCGTGGCGTTTCTCACCGCCAATGGCATGAGAAGTCGTGTGTCAATCTGCCAACTTAGTAACAATTCTAACGTCAACCAATACGGCGGCACATGCCAGTCGCTGT
>Ga0209616_1000087_pt1 | contig 26847 bp, 20 predicted proteins | sample FlocCalmetaG_FD_184153 | JGI IMG/M metagenome (GOLD analysis project Ga0209616, IMG submission 184153) | Freshwater bacterial and archeal communities from Indian Creek, Illinois, USA - Floc-Cal metaG (SPAdes) (version 2) | ecosystem: Environmental > Aquatic > Freshwater > Unclassified ...
AACAACTAGGCGCAGTTGCTTGAGTACATAAAACACGGCGCGGTGTGGGCAACCTGGGCAGAGCACTGGGGGGCGATTGGGCACCTGGAAAGCGGAGCGAGTTGTTGCTGCGGCATTAGTGCCAAGTGCGCGGCGAATAACAGCAGCTGAGAGTTCGCCCGTGATGGGGAAGAGGGCTTTCCCCATCACTTGTAGGCCGAGTGCTCTTATTTGTTCTTCGAGGTAAGGCTCATTCTCTTCAATGACATAGAGAGTCTCTACTTCTTGGGCCAAGCTACGGATAAGATTTTCTGGTAATGGCCAGGTGAATCCGAGTTTGAGTACCGACGCCATGGGCAGAGCTTCTTTGACATATTGATAGCTTATACCCGAAGTAATAACGCCGACTTTTTTGTCCTGCCATTCAATGCGGTTTAAGGGGGTCTTCTCGCTATACTCTTGGAGCCGGCGATAGCGGTCTTCAAGCAGGAGGCGTTTTTGCCGCGCATGGGCAGGTATCATGACATTTTTTTGTATGTCCTTAGTATAAGGCTTAACAAGTCGCTCCATTGGTTCGTTTAGATAGACAATAGTCTTAGAATGAGCTATGCGCGTGGTGATGCGCAAGAGCACTGGTACATCAAACTCCTCACTGAGGAGGAGGGAGTGCCCCACAAAATCCTTGGCCTCTTGGCTATCGCTAGGCTCCAGCATGGGAATTTTACTAAACATGGCATAGTAGCGGTTATCTTGCTCATTTTGTGAGCTGTGCATACCCGGGTCATCGGCTGTAACGAGCACGAGACCACCTTGTACCCCAGCGTATGACATGGTAAACAAAGGGTCGGCCGCGACATTAACTCCGACATGCTTCATGGCAACGAGAGTACGAGCGCCTGCAATGGAGGCGCCTGCACCAACTTCCATGGCGACCTTTTCATTCGGTGACCACTGTGCTTTAATTTCTTTATACTTGCTGATATTCTCGAGAATTTCGGTACTTGGCGTGCCTGGGTATGCTGTTGCCACGGCTACGCCATATTCATAGGCGCCTCGAGCAATGGCCTCGTTGCCCGTAAAGAGTGCTTTCATAGCCTGACCTCCTGTGTAAATTTTCACTATCGTAATTAATAACTCCTAGCGCAATGGTACCACGATTTATAGCACCAGATGCTGTTTGCTGTATAAAAGTATACTGGTGAGGAGTAGAGCGTCCCTTGCGCCATACCAAGCGAACGTTTCATGCCTAGCCGCACGGGGTGTTCATTTTTGGTATAATAAATTGTCACATAAGGGGAGGGAAAGCATGGGTATAGAACGCAGCGTCACCCTTACTTATCTTAAAATCGCAGGGAAAGCTTTCTTGTTACTTGCCGTCATCTACTTGGGGTATCGTTTCTTGCTGCTGTCCATGGTGTTATTGGCGCCATTTATTTTGGCGGTGCTCATATCCCTGATCATCGATGCGCCGGTGCGTCTCTTGCAACGCCATGGTCGCCTCTCACGCCAGATTTCCACCCTGCTGGTGCTAACGAGTTTGTGCTATGTCGCAGTGGTGTTTTTCGTCTGGATAGCAGGCAGGTTAATTGCGGAACTTACCTACTTTGTCAGCAGACTACCTCACTGGCAGGCCCTTCTCACGGAGCAAGGCGAGGCAATTGTGTCCCTGGTACAAGAGTACTTTGCTTTCTTGCCCATCGACGTCAGGGCGCTCTTAGCTTTAGATTTTAATTTTGCTAATTTAGCTGAGCGCATGAGTGCCTCCATTCCGGTTATTATTACAGCCATTGTGGGTTTTGCCTCATTAGTACCAACAGCGGTGGTTTTTATAATCGTCATGGTAGTGGCAGCCTTTTTCATCACGGTGGATTTAGAGGGGCTGAAATCCCGCGCAGTGAATTTGACACCACCTGGGACCGCACGGCCACTGCTCGATGTGCTTGCTCGCCTCACGAAAGCTACCTTGGGCTGGGTAAAAACGCAATTAATTATGATGGTTGTGACGTCAATCATTGTCTTGGTGGGCCTTATTCTCTTGCGAGTACGCTTTGTCATGCTCTTAGCCGTAACTGTCGGCTTAGTCGATGCCTTGCCCGTGCTTGGTCCTGGGGCGATCTTTGTGCCATGGATCGTCTGGTCCTTGCTGGCCGACAATATGTTCTTGGCCGGGGGCTTGGCTATAATTTATGGCCTGACTCTGCTGGGGCGGTATACTCTCTCGCCGCTTATTCTTTCGGAGAAGATTGGCATCGAGCCACTGTCGACGATTATTGCGAGCTATGTGGGACTGGTGCTAATAGGGTTTGTCGGCCTGGCCATGGGACCCCTGCTCTTAGTCGTATACAAGGCTTTAGCTGAAGTCGGCTTCATCGGCAAGGTTAAAGAGTGGCTCTTGTCGTGAATGGCAGTGTCTATATTTTGAGATTGCCAACGGTGCGCGGACAAGGGATGACATCGCGCACATTGCTCACTCCCGTCAAGAACATGATGAAGCGTTCAAATCCTAAGCCGTAACCGGCGTGTTTGACCCCGCCATACTTTCTCAGTTCAAGGTACCACCAGTAGGGCTCAAGATTCATGCCGAGCTCATTCATGCGAGAGACAAGCACCTCCAGCCGTTCTTCCCGCTGGCTAGCCCCGACTAACTCCCCAATGCCAGGCACCAACAAGTCGGTGGCGGCCACAGTGCGTCCGTCGTCATTTAAGCGCATGTAAAAAGATTTTATCTCCTTGGGATAATTTGTGACGAATACTGGCCGCTGGTAGACTTCCTCACAAAGGTAGCGTTCGTGTTCAGTCTGCAGTCCGTCCTCCCAGGAGGGCGGGTAGACAAAATCCTTACCACATTTTTGCAGTAGGGTGATAGCTGCGGTATAGTCGAGACGCACAAAATCAGAGTCGACAAGTCCTTTAAGCCTCTCTAGCAAGCCTGGCTCCACATGTTGGTTGAAAAACTCCATCTCTTCGGGGCATTCACGGAGCACGTACTCCACTACATATTTGATAAGAGACTCGATATTAGCCATATTGTCGGCGAGATCAGCAAAGGCAAGTTCAGGTTCTATCATCCAGAATTCGGCGGCGTGGCGGGTGGTATTCGAGTTTTCGGCGCGAAAAGTTGGCCCAAAAGTGTACACATTCCGAAAGGCCAAGGCGAAAATCTCGGCCTCTAGTTGCCCACTGACCGTCAGGAAGGTCTCTTTGCCAAAAAAGTCCTGGGTATGATCAATATGTTCCGCAGTCCTTGGTGGATTTTGTAGATCGAGCGTAGTCACTTTGAACATCGCCCCTGCGCCCTCGGCATCACTGCTCGTGATAATAGGGGAGTGGATGTAAACAAAACCCTGCTCCTGAAAGAAAGAATTGATGGCATGGGCAGCCACGGAACGCACGCGAAATACAGCCGAGAAAAGATTGGATCTAGGCCGTAGGTGGGCTATCTCGCGCAAGAATTCTAGAGAATGTCTCTTTTTTTGCAGGGGATAGTCGTTGTCAGAACTTGCCTCTAACTTGATCTCCTGTGCCTTGATCTCGAAGGGTTGCTTGGCCCCAGGTGTGGCCACCACTATGCCGCGCACGCTGATGGCTGAGGCTACGGCAAATTTCGTCGTGGTGGCGAATCCTGCGAGTTGTTGGTCAAAGACAATTTGCACATTCCTAAAAAAGGTGCCGTCATTTAGCTCAATAAACCCTACCGTATTTGAGGCACGGATGGTGCGCACCCAGCCCTCGAGGTATACCTCTTGATCAATGAATTGTGCCGTGTTGCGGTAGAGGTTCTTTGCGGCAGTTGTTTGCATTTCTAGTCCCCCTTTTCTTAAATTGCGAAACAATAAAAGCCCTTCATGCCAAGATTGCTCTTGGGACGAAGGGCTAGTTCGCGGTGCCACCCAAGTTGCCCAAGGAGGGCCAACTCAATTGCTGTAACGGGCAACCCGTCCGGGCCTACTAGCAGAACTGCGTTCGGGCGGAAGCTCAAGGATGTTCTTCACTCTAGTCAAATGCACTGGGTCCCACCATTCCCAGTTCTCTGCAGCATCACCGAGAGTTACTCTTCCTGTCAACGCCAATCTTCAACTAGCATGAGTATAGCGAGCCGGTGAGCATTCGTCAAGAAGTTGGCTATTAGCGGTGACCTGTGGTAGACTACAGCATATATACAGCCAAGGAGGGCTACTACATGCCGTTTAAGAAGCCATTTAGAGATAGAAAAGAGACTGCCCGCGACCTAGGGCAGGGAAAGCCCGAGCAGCGTAGTCATACCGCGGGCAAGCCGGAGCCGCGCAAGCAAACGCAGGGAAAGCCCGAGCAGCGTAGTCATACCGCGGGCAAGCCCGAACAACGTGGCCAAGCCTACGATAAACCCGAGCAGCGTAAATACGCCGCTGGCAAGCCCGAACAACGCACCCAAACCTACGTCAAACCTGAGCAGCGCGGCCAGCGGATCGAAGCGGCCTATCGCCAGGCAGATATTGTGGCTAATAAGCGCGACCCTAGGCCTTTGCGTTCCCAGTCCACTCCTAAGCCTGCACCGCAACAGCCGGAGACGACTCACTGGGGCGATGTGGCCCTGTGGTACGATAAGCACGTCGGAGATGAAGGGAGCGAGTATCATCGCGAAGTCATCCTGCCTGGGGTCCTCCGCCTCTTAAGCTTAGACAAGATTACGACGGGCCAGCCGCGGATACTAGACCTTGCCTGTGGACAAGGCGTTCTATGCCGTGCCCTGGCCAAGGCGGGCTGTCAAGTTGTGGGCGTAGACGCCGCTGCCGAACTGATTGCCGCGGCCAAACGCCGCAATGCCGCGGACAACTTGCCTATCGACTATCGTGTGGCAGATGCTACAAAGCTAGTGGAGGGGATAGGAAAGACGGCCGAGGTATATCGGCCCAGCAGTTTTGATGCGGTGACCATCGTCCTCAGCATTCAGAACATGGCCCCCTTGTCTCCGATCTGGCACGCTGTTTGGTCAATGCTTAAACCTAAAGGAGCTCTCGTTGTCGTCATGATGCACCCCTGTTTTCGGATACCGCGCCACTCTGATTGGGCGTGGCATGACAAGGCGGCACAGCAACAGCGCGTCATAGCGCAGTATCTAAGTAGTGCCGAAATTAGCATTGTCACCCACCCCGGAGATGCCGCTCGTGGTCTGGGTAGCACTACCACAACCCATTTTCATCGTCCCCTGCAGGCCTACATCAACACCCTGGGCAATGCTGGTCTTTTTGTGGATCGCCTAGATGAGTGGACGAGCCATAAAATGGACCAAGCAGGACCCAAGAAGGCCGCCATGGATAAGGCGCGTGAGGAAATACCACTTTTCCTGGCTCTCCGTGCCCGAAAAATGTAGCTGACGATACCTCAGACTGCCCTGCGTGCGCAGGGCAGTCTTTTTACGCAAAAATATTCACAAAAGATTCTGTTTGGAGAAGGATATTGGGGAAGAGTGGCCAATAGAAATGTTAAAGAGGTGTTAAAGCGTGTAGGAGGTGAAAACGATGAGCGTTAAGCATGCGCCACGCATTGCCCATGTCAGCGCACCACAATTCCAGTTTATCCACAGGCAAGACCTGACCGCAGAGTTTAGCGGCAAGGTGGTTGACTATGTGGAAGTGTGCGAAGTCGCGTCCCCTGATTTTTCCCCTGTGCCGCTCAGGATGCGTATTTATTTTACCGATGGGACATTCCTTGATGTCGACCGTAAAAGCACGGCCCTACCACGCACTAAGCGCAAGATTATGCACCTTAACTTGGCATGGCAAAATCGCCACTAGAGCTATTATGGAGGAGGCCCCCCGTTGAGGGGGGCTTTCGTCGTATGATTGTGGGCGAAATGAAGAACATATTACTGCGTGCAAGAGGTTTATCGTCGTGTTGGTAGAATAATAGTAAGAGAAAGGCAGGTCATGTGATGCAGCTAGTTGCCATTGCGCTCGCGCCTATTTTTGCGCTCTTTACCTATTTTTATGTTCGCGACCAGTATGAAAAAGAGCCCGGCCTGCTCTTGCTCCTAGTTTTTGGTGGGGGTTTTTTAAGTGTTGTGCCGGTTGTTTTTTTTGGGCATATTTTGTACTCTGTTCTCAATTTTTTCTTGGATCCACGGTGGTTGCTCTATGACATCATTGAGAATTTCATAGTTATTTCCTTGGTCGAAGAAGGTTTTAAGTTCTTAGTGGTGATGTTGCTCGCTTATCGCCACCCCGCGTTTAACGAGCCTTATGACGGTATGCTGTATGCCATCACCGCCTCACTTGGTTTTGCTGCCTTCGAAAACATTCTCTATGTGCTAAATGGTGGCATGGTTGTCGGCTTTGCGCGCATGGTTCTCTCGGTGCCAGCACATGCCCTCTTTGGGGCCTTTATGGGTTACTATGCGGGCAGAGCAAAGTTTTCTGTTGGGCACAGCAGGCGCTATTTACTAGCCGCACTCCTTTTGCCTACGCTCCTACATGGACTATATAATTTTCTTTTATCGATAAATCGCGGCGAGTTTGCCTTGCTAGTGGTGCCGCTATCCTTGTTTATGTGGTGGCGAGCCTTGCGCCAAGTGCGCACCGCCTCCCTGCGCTCACCCTTCAGGCCGCAAAATATCCCCCCGGGGGACGAAGCCTAGCCGAGGCAGGAGTTTATCTGGCCGGTCACGAATTAGTTTGACGGATGGTAGAAACTCTAAGACAAAAGTGAGGGGGTCTGTTTGTTGCGACTAACTGCAGAATCTAGTCGGTGCTCTGGATGCAAAGTGTGTTTGACTGTTTGCGCACTAGGTCATTTTGGAGAAAATAATCCCAAGAAAGGCGCACTGCGTGTAGAGGGGAAGTTCCCAATTCCAGGAGTGTTTGAAGTTTCCGTATGCAATCAGTGCGGCGAGTGCGCCACAGTGTGCCCAGTCGACGCCATCAGGGAGAAAGACGGAGTCTACATACTCCATCGCGAAGATTGCATCAGTTGCCAAAGCTGCGTGGCGGCATGTCCTTTTAATGTTATTGTCGTTCATAATTCTGAGAGCGTTCCCATTAAATGCGACAACTGTGGCGATTGTGTGCGTTACTGTCCACGCGAAGCCATTGTTGACGCTGAACGTGTTCTCACTCGCATAGGTGGATAGGAGGGATAGCAATGAATGGTTATGCAGGGAATATTCTGCGGGTAGATCTCTCCACTAGAACGCACCTTATCGAGCCCTTGCCGCAGAAATTGGCGGATGACTTTATAGGTGGGAGAGGCTTTGTGGCTAAGCTAATGTGGGACGAAATCCCACGCGGAGCCGACCCCTTAGGTCCGGACAACAAAATAATTATCGCCCCCGGCCCGCTCACTGGGGTTTTTCTTCCCGGTGCAGGCAAGCTAGAGTTTGGCGCAAAGTCACCCGCGTCGGGCGGCTATGGCGACTCGAATGTCGGCGGGCATATATCCCCCGAAATCAAGTATGCGGGCTTTGACGCCATCATTCTCTCCGGTCAATCGTCCTCGCCGGTCTACCTATTGATTGACGATTTTAATATTTCTTTGTGTGACGCCAATCATCTCTGGGGTAAAGGCGCCATTGAGACTGAGACGGCGCTTAAGCAGGAGCTAGGTGATGAATTCCAGATTTGCACCATCGGGCCCGCCGGAGAAAATTTGGTTCTCTTTGCTTGCATCAGTCACGATTTTGGTCGTCAAGCCGGTCGTACTGGTATCGCCGCCGTGATGGGCAGCAAGAACCTTAAGGCGATAGCGGTACATGGCACAAAAGGGATACCTCTAGCCGACCCACAGGCAGTTCTCGCTAAAGGCAAAGAGATGTTTGCCGCCTGCTTCGCCAAGCCTGGGTTTCTGGAGTGGACGCCCCAAGGTACTGCTGGGGTCACGGATTGGGTCAACGAAGTGGGTGCCTTCCCAACGCGTAATTTCCAAACTAGTTTTTTCCCCAAACATAAGAACATCAATGGCGAAGCTCTGGTAAGTCGAATCAAGATAACGGATAAGGCCTGCTACGGCTGTCCGATTCCTTGTGGCAAGTATTCACGCGTCAAGAGGCCGGAGTATGATGTATATGTCGAGGGACCCGAATACGAAACCATCGCCCTTATTGGCGGCAATACTGAGATCGACAATATTGAAGATTGTGCCTACGCTAATTATATCGTGGATGAACTAGGTCTCGACTCCATTTCGGCTGGCAATGTCGTCGGTTTCGCGATGGAATGTTACCAAAAAGGGATCATCACCACAGCTGACTTAGATGGCCGCACGCTTAACTTCGGGAGCGTAGATGATTTTGTCTGGTTGGCCCAGGCGATAGCGCAGCGTCAAGGTATCGGCAATATTTTAGCCGACGGCGTGAAAAGAGCGGCAGCCACTTTTGGACAAGGTTCCGAGCACTTTGCCATTCATGTGAAGGGTGTGGAGTGGACAGGCTACGAGGCGCGCTATGCCCCGGCCATGATGCTTTCCTACATGACGGCTGATGTCGGAGCGCACCATAATCGCTCCTGGGCGATAACTTTTGACGTGGCTAGCGGTCGCGACAAACTAGAGGGTAAGGCCAAGCGCGTGGTGGAGTTGCAGCATATTCGCCCCCTCTTTGACATGCTTTGCCTCTGCCGCCTGCAATGGGTAGAGCTAGGCTTCGAGCTCGACTGGTATCCGCAAATTTTTGCCGCTGTCACAGGTAAAGAGCAGAGCTTTGACGATTTACTCAAGTTCTCAGAACGCGTTTGGAACCTCACCCGTTCCTACAGCCTCCGCGAAATCGCAGGCTTTGGCCGCGACTTTGACTACCCGCCGCGACGCTTTATGGAGGAACCCATCCCCGACGGGCCGGCTGAAGGCAAGTTTTTGCCACGCGAAGTTCTTGATCGTCTCCTTGATGAGTATTATGAGTTGCGAGGGTGGGACATGAGGGGCATACCATCGCAACAAAAACTTCTTGAGATGGGTCTCTCCTTTGTGGAGCCGGTCATTGCCCCTTTGCGTAGCTAATGGGGACGGTCAAAATCAGCGTGCGCGGGCACGTAGTCAAGTACTTTCCCGGAGAAGAGGAGCGCTTTCTCTTTGCTGTAGAAGGGCCCCTGACTATCGTGGATTTGCTCTCGCAACTAAAGGTCGACCCATTGCTCATAATGATGGTGCATGTCAATGGGCGCAAAGAGCAAAAGTCGAGCTTGGTTCAGCCAGGGGATGAAGTGTTGTTTTTTAGCCCACCGGCTGGAGGATAAGTTCGCGCACCTGGCATACGACTGGGGTGTCTGAATTTCGTCTCAGTCGGCCAGGGCAAAAGGCTCTGCTAGTAAAGGGAGGAAAGCAAAGTGAAAAAACCGCAGATAGGCGTGAGCCAGGGTATTGTGTTTGGCCTTGGCATCGGCACCAGCTATGGTTTTTTGTCGGGGGCAATACTGCCTAGCATGGGGGCAGGTTTGCTTGTGGGCCTAGCGATTGGCTTGTTGTTCCCTGAAGGGCCTAAGAAATAGACTTGGCAATCACAGTAGCGAGGTGAGACATTGTCCTTGTCGAGGCGTATAATTAGCCTTAGAAAGGGCGGTGTCTCGATGCTTAAAAAGCCTGACTGGATCAGTGGTATCAGCCATGGATTAGGCGCGGTCTTATCAGTGGTGGGGCTAGCCCTGCTCACTCAATCTGCACTTGCCTATGGCAATGCATGGCACATCTTTTCGTTCTCCGTTTTTGGGGTCAGCCTGGTTCTCTTGTATGCGGCCTCTGCTTCCTACCATTTAATTCGCGCTCGCGAGCGGACAAACCTGTGGTTGCGTCGCATAGACCATATGATGGTGTTCGTCCTTATCGCCGGAACCTACACGCCTTTATGCCTAGTGGCCTTACGGGGAGCCTGGGGATGGACACTGCTGATCGCTGTCTGGTCCTTAAGTGTAGTGGGTATAGTGTTTAAAGTGGTGTGGCTACTTGCTCCGCGCTGGCTCTACACGGGGTTTTACTTGCTGCTCGGTTGGCTAATTGCCATCGCCGCCGGGCCTCTTTGGCGTGCTTTGCCCCCGTCAGCCTTGGGATGGCTAGGGCTGGGGGGTCTTTTCTATACCGTGGGAGCAATTTTTTACGGTCTAAAATGGCCCAAGCTCAGTCCACAGGTATTCGGATTTCACGAACTTTGGCATTTATTCGTGATGGCAGGTAGTTTCTCGCATTTTTGGGTTGTGTTCCGCTTCCTCTCGCATATGGGATAGCGTTTTCGTCGCGCCTTTTAAAAGTTACGATGGCGCTCTCTTGCGCCAATTCGTTACCTACGTTATAGTTATGCACTGTGAGGAAACCACATAAGCCAACCCGTGAGGCCAACCACGTAAACTCCCAATATGAAAGGATGTCGCTCGTGAAAAAGTCGGAAAATTATTTTCATTTCCTCCTCACCTCATTTGTCGCAGTAATCATCGTCAGCAATGTCATTTCGGGCAAGTTGATCCAATTAGGACCTTTAACTTTGGCTGGAGCCACAATTTTTTACCCGGTGACTTTCCTCATCACCGATATTGTCGGTGAGATTTGGGGCAAGGAGAGAGGACTCAAGGTAATTCTCTGGGGATTTTATGGTAACCTGCTTTTACTCCTAGGCAATATTTTTATTATCTGGGCACCGGGTGCGGATGCTTTTGTGCATCAGGCCGCCTTTGAGACTGTGCTCGGAGCTTCGTCCCGTATAATTATCGCCAGCATGGTCGCCTACATGGTTAGCCAGTATCATGACGTGTGGGCTTTCGCCTTCTGGAAGTCTAAAACCGGGGGAAAGCACAAGTGGGTACGCAATAATTTGTCGACCATGACCTCGCAAATTTTGGACACTTTTATTTTTACGATGGTTGCCTTTTACGGCCTGATGCCGAATGAAGTTCTTTGGTCAATTGGGCTTACGCAGTACGGCGTAAAATTCGTCTTTGCCCTATTCGACACACCCTTCTTTTACTTGGCGACAGCGCATCTCGAAGGCATAGTGCGGCAGGAAGGCGTCGAGGTGCTTAGTTAAGCACTTGTTAACTCGCAGGGTTGACCCTAGCTAGGCTCGTCAAAGGTAAGTAACTACGGTTCGGGACAGGGGTGAGAAGGCCATATGGCTGTTCTGCTGATTGAGGGTGTGGTGGCTACTGGCAAGACCACACTGCTAACTGCGTTGCAACAAATGCCAGCTTGGCAGGAGCGTCCTACCAAGCTAGTGCTCTCAGAACACTATACCGAAAGAGTCCTTGAGTTAACTAAGCCTACGCTGGATTCGCGGCTGGCCCTCCTTAGTCGCCATGTCGACATATGTACAACCTTGCATGATATTTGGCGGGATTCACGCTTTAGCGACAATCATGGCCTCGCGCCCCTGGTGCTGTGTGAACGGTTTCATTTAACGCACGCGGCACAAGTAGGAACTCTTGCACCCTTTTCCGCACTCGAACAGCAGCTCTCTAACTGTGACGCACTGTTAGTGTTCTTGTACCACCCCCCGGAGCTGATACTCGAGCGGATTAAGGCCACAGAAGAGACCCGGAATGTCATGTGGCGGCGCTGGCTCCGGTCCCTGGGGAGCGACCAAGCTATGGTAAACTATTTCTTAGCTCTGCAAGAGCACTCCGCAAAATTCTACGCGGCAAGTAAGTTGCCAAAAATTTCTTTCGAGGCGCACTGCCTTCCTGTGTCGGCCATGGCCATGCAGTTAGCACAAATGTGGCGCGCGTAACTTTTTCTCCGGTAGGATGGTTGCAGTCTAAATAAGCAAACAGGGCTATTCCCCGTGCGGAGTAGCCCTGTTTGCTACAGTAAAGCTCAAGTTTTATCGTTTCAAGGCATATTTTTGTAATGTCCACACCATAGTTGGCACAGCGATGAGCTGTAAAACTAAGCCTGGCACTGCAGTGACGAGGCTTGCACCAAACACTTGCGCGAGTGGCACGCTCTGTAATCCCAGCAAGGGGAAGGCTGCCAAAGTGACCAAGCTAAAGGCTAAACGTCCAGCGATGAGAGTGAGCACTAGACTTGGCACGATATGTAGCTTGAGTCGCGTGTAAAGTATCCCTGCCAGCAGGCCAAAGGCAGCTAGCTCAATACTCATTTGCAGCGCTATAGGCATCGGGGCCATGGGTGGCATGCCGGTGAGCACAGAACTGAGTAGGGGGGTTGTGGCTCCGGCGATGACGCCAGACCAGGGGCCAAGCAGAAACCCAGCCAGGAGAACGGGAATGTGCATCGGCAAAAAGACTCGTCCCGTCCAGCCAAAAGCGTGGAACGCGATGGGTAGCACCACGCCGATTGCGATCATCAGCGCGGTTTTGAGGAGTACATGCAAATCAATCTTCACGACTTTTTACTGCTCCTTCCATATTCATATCCTTGGCAACTAGAGCTATTGTAACATGTTTGACAGTAAACTAGGCTACGTTTTTCTCTCCCTTGCGCCCCCTGTAGCGCCATGGTATCATTAAATCAATAATTTTAATTGAAGATTCATGGATGGGGACAAGTTCCGCGTGGCTGCACTACGCGTATGCCTCTCGTTCCTTTGGCGAGAGGTCTTTTTGTTTCTTTCTCTTAAGCTAGGTATAGGAGGTTGCAATATGTTTAAGAAAGTGCAAAGTAAGGTCGATTTTCCCAAGCTTGAAGAGAATATTTTGGAGTTTTGGCGTAAGGACGATGTCTTTCGTCAAACTCAGGCTCTGCGCGAGAACGGTCCTCGCTACGTCTTCTATGAAGGGCCGCCAACTGCTAATGGCAAGCCGCATATCGGGCATGCCATGCCGCGTTCCATGAAAGATCTCATTCCTCGTTACAAGACCATGGAAGGTTTCTATGTGCGCCGTAAAGCCGGTTGGGATACGCACGGTTTGCCGGTGGAGCTTGAGGTAGAAAAAAGGTTGGGGCTCAGCGGCAAACAAGATATCGAAAAATTCGGTGTCAAAGAATTTATCGAGGAGTGTCGCGCCAGCGTTTTCATTTATGAAAAAGAGTGGGCCAGAATGACCGAGCGTATGGGTTTTTGGCTAGAGTTAGACAACCCCTATGTCACTTACCATAATTCATATATTGAGTCGGTGTGGTGGTCACTCCGTCAAGCCTGGGATAAAGATCTTCTCTACAAGGGGTTCAAAGTACTGCCCTACTGTTCCCGTTGTGGCACTTCACTTTCTAGCCATGAAGTGGCACAGGGCTATGAGGAAACGGAAGACCCCTCGGTCTATGTACGCTTCCCAGTTGCCGGTGAGGACGACACCTCCTTCTTGGTCTGGACTACCACCCCTTGGACATTGCCGGCCAATGTGGCGCTCGCAGTAGGCGAAGACATTACTTATGCGGTCATCAGGCATGATGGCGCTAAGCTGATCTTGGCTGAGAAATGTCTAGGTGTTATAAACGGGGATTACGAAGTCCTTGAGACACGTCTAGGGAGTGAACTGGCAAGCACACGCTATATTGCTCCCTATACTCTGGCGAGCTTGGCAGGCGAGAATGTGCATTTTGTGCTAAGTGGCGACTTTGTCACCACCACGGATGGCACGGGTATAGTGCACATGGCACCGGCCTTTGGAGAGGATGACAATCGCCTTGCGCGGCTTCACAATTTGCCTACGCCGATACCCGTTGACGCTGCTGGCCGCTTTAAGCCCGAGGTGCCGGAATGGGCGGGGCAGTTTGTCAAAGACGCTGATCCCCACATCATTAAGTACCTGAAAGACAAAGGTAGCCTCTACAAGTCGGAAAAATATGTGCACAACTATCCCTTCTGTTGGCGCTGCGACACCCCCTTACTTTACTACGCCCGCAGCTCTTGGTTTATCCGTATGACTGCCATTAAAGAGAGGGTGCTAGCACACAATCAGACCATTAACTGGTACCCCGAACACATTAAAGGCGGTCGTTTCGGCAATTTCTTAGACAATTTGGTGGATTGGGCCGTTAGCCGCGAGCGCTACTGGGGGACCCCCCTGCCGATTTGGCAATGTGAATGTGGGCATCAACACTGTGTAGGCAGCATTGCCGATTTGACGGAGCGGGCCATAAACCTACCTCCTGATTTGGACCTACACCGACCATACATTGACGAAGTCTTGCTTTCTTGCGAAAAGTGCGGCGGTACCATGCGGCGCGTGAGCGAAGTGCTTGATTGCTGGTATGATTCCGGCAGCATGCCTTTTGCGCAATGGCACTACCCATTTGAAAACAAGGAGCTGTTCGAGGCATCCTTTCCTGCTGACTACATTTGCGAAGCTATTGATCAGACTAGAGGTTGGTTCTACACTTTGCTCGCCGTATCATCCTTCACTTTTGACCAAGCCCCCTACAAGAATGTGGTGGTTACTGAACTTGGGCTTGACGAGCAAGGGCGAAAAATGAGCAAATCTAAGGGGAATGTTTTCGACCCGTGGAAGGCCTTTGACACCATAGGTGCCGACGGCCTGCGTTGGTTTATTTACACTGTCAATCCGCCCTGGTACACAAAGCGTTTTTCGCTCGAAAGCATGCAAGAATGGCAGCGCCGCGTCATGGGAACCTTGTGGAATGTCTACTCTTTCTTTGTGCTCTATGCCAATATTGATGATTTTGACCCCACAAAATTCACCGTGCCCCCCGCTGAACGCCCTCTCATTGATCGATGGCTACTGTCGCGCCTAAACACGACCATTCGCGATGTACGCTCGGCACTTGATGTCTTTAATAGCATGACGGCCACGCGCGCCATCGATGAGTTCATTGATGAGCTCAGTAATTGGTATGTTCGCCGCAATCGGCGTCGCTTCTGGAAAGGCGCCATGGATCAAGATAAGATTGCTGCCTACCTCACTCTCTATGAGGCCCTCACCACATTGACAGCCCTCATGGCCCCGTTTACGCCCTTCCTCACAGAGGAGCTTTACCAAAATCTAGTTCGTTCAGTCGATCATGCCGCCAGGCTCAGTGTACATATGCAAGATTATCCCGCGGTCGATAAATCTCTCATCGATGAAGATTTGCAGAGCGAGATGATTATAGCGCGTGACATCGTCTACCTCGGCCGTGCCGTGCGCAGCAAGAGTGGTGTCAAAGTGCGACAGCCAGCCTCTGCCCTTTACTTTGTGATGCCGCGGGCAACTCTCCTGCGCGAGGAGCTCATTGATCTTATAAAGGATGAGCTGAATGTGAAAGAGGTTTCACCCGCCAGTGACACTACGCGATTCGTAAGTTATAGCGCCAAGCCTAATTTCAAGCTTCTCGGGCGTCGCTTTGGCAAAGAAGTGCAGACTCTTGCCACCGTACTAACCACTGTGCCGGAAAATGTCTTGGCCCAGGCGGTGCTTAGTGAGCAGCCCCTCGCGGTGGAACTGGCTGGAGTACCCATCAAGCTCGAGTTAAGCGAGTTAGATTTACGCGTGCAAGAAAGAGAGGGTTTCTCTGCCGAGTCTAGTAGCGGTTTGACCGTCATTATGGATTTGCATTTAACGCCAGAACTAGTGGCCGAAGGGCATGTCCGCGAGGTCATCAGCAAGCTACAGTCCATGCGCAAAGAGGCCGGGTTTGAAGTCGAAGATAAGATTTTCGTCTACTATGAGGGCGAACATATTCTTGAGGAGGCCATTGCTCTGCATCGGCAGTTAATTCTTGATGAAGTTTTGGCGGTGGAGTTAACCAAGTGCCAAAACAGCGATAGCTTCGTGCAGGAATGGGATATCAATGGGCACCACATCACCCTTGGGGTCAAGAGAGTCTAATTTCACAACGTAGTCTATGCGAGGTGATTCTAATGCGGTTGTTGCATACTTCAGACTGGCATCTCGGCCGCACGCTCGAAGGCCGAAGCCGCTATCCTGAGCAGGTACAGTTCGTCAATGAGATAGTAGGCATCGCCGAAGAAGAGGGTGTGCACTTAGTTGTCATTGCCGGCGACGTATTCGACACCTACCACCCCTCGGCTGAGGCCCAAGAGCTATACTGTCGCGCCTTAGAGCGGCTGTCGGGAGAGGGCAAGCGGTGTGTAGTTGTCGTAGCGGGTAATCATGACAGCCCAGAGCGTCTTAGTGCTGTACGCCCCTTAGCAGAGAGCCACGGAATACTGATTGCGGGCCGACCACAGGAGATTCTTGCGGCTAACAGTTCTGGGCAGGGCCCTAGAATAGTGCAATCCGGACCCGGAATTGTCGAGGTAGCCTGGCCGGAATTACCCTATACGGTGGTTGTCTCGCACTTGCCCTACCCGTCGGAATCTCGCCTCGGGCAACTACTCAGCCCCGCCCTCGAAGAGGGCCACTTGCGTAAAGCCTATGCCGACATGGTGATCGGTCTACTCGACAGTCAGGCGAGTGCCTTTCGCGCCGACACTGTCAACATTGTCGTGTCCCATCTGTTGGCTCTCGGCGGACTAACAAGTGATTCTGAACGCGCGATTGACATTGGTGGCGCTAGCGCGGTGGACTACAAGCGTTTTCCGCCCAAAGCGCAGTACATTGCCCTGGGACACCTGCATCGTCCCCAGCAAATGACAAGCACCGGTCCTAAGACTTATTACTCTGGTTCGCCTCTTTCGTACAGCTTTTCGGAGGCTCTTCAAACAAAAGTTGTGCACTTGGTCGATATCGTGCCGGGAGGGGAAGCAGAGGTAAAGAGTGTAAATTTGACTGCGGGCATTCCCCTCGAACGCTGGCGTTGCCTGCTGGGTGTGGATGAAGCATTGCGTCGCTTGGAGGATCTCGGTGGCCGACCCCGGTGGCTAGAGCTTGAGGTGCATACCGAGCGGTACCTCACGCAGTCCGAATTGTCAGCTCTGCGACAGGCGCATAGTGGGCTGTTACAGGTGCGCTGCATTGTGCCCTTGGGCGAGGGCGTCGCTCCCGGCACGGCCTTATCTGAGATGTCTGTGGAGGAAGTATTTATCCGTTTCTACAAACATCGCAAGGCCGGCGTAGCACCTAAGGACGAGTTGGTCGCGCTCTTTACCTCACTGGCTCACCAAGTGGCCGTACAGGCGGAAGGGGAAGGGAATCGATCATGAGGCCGCTTAAGCTTTCATTTTATGGGCTCAACAGTTTTAAAGAGGAACAAGAGATAGATTTTTCTGCGCTCGGCGCGGGCAATGTCTTTGGCATCTTTGGTCCCACGGGCAGCGGAAAATCGACCATTATTGACGCCATTACCCTGGCCCTCTACGGCAAAGTTGAGCGTGCTCCCGACAAGATACGTGGCATTGTGAATAAGAGCATGACTGAGGCTATGGCAAGTTTTGACTTTAGTATTGGCGTAGGGGCTTTGGCTACGGTTTATCGGGTGGAACGCAAGTATGTGAGCAAAGATGACTCAATTTCCTGCCGCTTGGCGAGAATATCTGAGATAACACCGACAGGGAATAAAGTTCTCGCTGACAAAGTGTCCCATGTTGATGAGCAAGTTGTGGACATACTAGGGCTAACGGTTGATGATTTCACGCGCGCGGTAGTACTGCCCCAAGGCAAGTTTGCCGAGTTCTTGGGCCTAAAAGGCAAAGAGCGCCGCGAGATGCTCGAACGGATTTTTAATCTCACCTGCTATGGCGAAAAGCTGCTCTCTGTGGCGAACAATCGTGCCAAAGAGGTTGAGGCGCAGGTTATGACTATCCAAGGTGAGCAGCAGGGCTTAGGCAACGCTTCGCGCGAAGTTCTAGTCTCGGCCGAGGAAGATGTAGTTGCGGCCGAGGCGATTTTTGCCTCCGCCTTAGAAGCACTAATCGCCAGTAACAAGGCTTGGTCTGAAGCTAAAGAAGTAAGAGAGCTGCAAGAGAAAATTGAGCTAGGCATGGAGCGGAAGGCCGCGCTCGATGCCTCATCCGTGCGCCTAGCAGAATTGCAGGCGAGGATGGATCACTTGGCCGCAGCCGATGTGGTGTGGCCGCATGCAGTCGCTCTAGACGATGCAACCGAGACACAAAGGGCCGCGTTCGAGCGTCAGAGCGCCGGGGTGCAAGTGCTTGAGGGAGCCGAAGCGCTATTGGCTTCTTCCCGAGTAGCTTTGTCCGCAGCCAAGGCGGCCAGACAAGACGAGGAACCTCGTATCTTGTTGCGTCAGCATGACTTGAAGAGGGCTATTGCGCTTTCTGAAGAGAGTCAGGGGCTTCAGGCAGCGGTCACTACGGAAAGAGCCCTATACGGCGAGGCCGTAACTCGTTTAGAAGCGGCAAAACAGGAGCTTACAGCCATTCTGCAAAGAGAGAAAAAATCGCAAGAAACAGAAGTGGCTTTGCGCCAAGAACTTGCCGGGACGGTGGTCTTGCCTGAAGAACGCCACGCACTAGAAGAGGCAACACGGCATGAAATAACTTGGCTAACTCTTGAGCGCCAGCTAGCTGAGCGGCGAACAGAGGAGCAAAGTAGGCGTGGCAGCTTGGATACGGCTAAAGGCACCCTCAATCAGGCGCGAGAGAGTGTCACCACCCTAAAGCTAGAGCATACCGCGGCCAATATGGAGCTTGACGACCTAATGTCGCGCCACCTGCCTGAGGTGGGCGCGGGCGAGCAAGAGCTACAGAACAGTTATCGACTATCGTTGCAAGACCTAAAGTATAAGTCGGACCAAGCAGCGCGCATCGTTGTAAAACAAGAGAGTCTCAGGCATAAGAGAAACGAAGCCGAAAAACAGCTATGCGCTACGCAGGACAAAGCTTCGCGCTTAGAGGATAGATTGGCCTCGTTACGCGCCTTACTGGCGGAAAACGAAGCCAAGTATAAGGCAGCCAAAGAGGCCTGCCTGATTGGCGAACTCGCCGCACAGGTCTCCCCGGGAGAAAAATGCCCCGTGTGTGGCTCACGGTCCCATCCCGAGCTGGGCAGTCGCTTGCCACCGCCTAACTTGGAGCATTTTGCCGCCGCCATCACGGAGTCTACGACTCTATGGCAAAAGGCCATCGCCGAACAGGCAGCAATCGTGGCCAGTGCCGAGGTTGTAAGCAGTGGGTTAGCTGCTCTGCAGCACCAGGACGAAGAATTAGCGGTAGAAGGCAAGGCTGTGGCAGAAGAGATAGTCAAGGTTAAGGGTGCGTTCCCAGCCGTGTGGAATGCCCTCAGTCTGGCAGATATCGAGCAGAATGTCCTCTTGCTGGCCAAAGATATGGAATTGCGCGCTGAGCGGCGTCAACTGTGGCAGTGTGCCCTCGACAAAGGGCGCCAAGCCGAACGAGTTTTGGCAGACAAATTAGCCCGCAGCAGAGAAGCTCACGCCGTGGCCGAGCAGCATGTCGCCAGTCTAGAGGCCGAGTTCAACTACTTAGTAGCCAAAGTGATGGCTGTCGCGAGCGACGAAGCGCAGGCGACGGCTATATTACAAGAATGCTTACTGCAGCACCAAATTACCGACCTCAAGCTGCAGAAAGAACTATCACAGAATAAAGATCGCAAGCAAAAAGAGTTAAATGATACCATGAAGCAGCTTGAGACCAAGCTCTCTGAATTGCAAATGGCGCGCCAAGCAGCAGAGAAAGTAGTGACAATCGCACAGGACGCAGTATCGGCACTTCTCTTTAAGGTGCAGGGGCTACAAGAACGCGAGAGCAAACTCGCGCAAGAAGTACAGTCCCTAGTCGGCGATGCCGACCCCTCGGTAGAGTCGTTGGTGGCGGAGGCCTCTCTGCGGGCCCTCCGCGAGGAAGAGAGACAGTGCGAAGAAAAACACGTTCGTGTCCTCGGCGTAGTAGAGCAGGCCAAAAACGAGCTGTCTAGCGGGACGGAGGCTTTACGCATTGCCGATTTCGCGCTCGACAAAGCCAGAGGACAGTTCGCCGCAGCCATGCAGAATTCTCCCTTTGCTTCACGCCTAGCCTTGCAGCAGGCCCGTGAAGGAGCAAGCTTCCGCGAGGCCTGGGCAGACGAAATTAGCCGCTACCATGAGCAGCAGATGCTCCTCGCTAGTGACCTCGCCTCCTGGCATAAGTCGCTATCCGGCCGTGCCCTCAGTGCCATAGCCTGGCAGACAATCGAAACCACCTATCTCGAGGCGGAATTAGCCCGTGACGAGGCGATGCGGCAACTTGGCCAAGCCGAGGCCAAACTTGGCGATATCAAGGCGCGCCACGCGAGGTATGTGGCCCTTGCGCAGCGTCTGCAGGTGCACACTAAGGAACGCGATCTCATGGCGGAGTTAGTAACACTACTGCGTGGCAATGCACTAGTCGAGTTTATGGCTGGGGAACATTTGCACACTGTCACGGCGGCAGCCACCGAGTGGTTGCGCACCTTGTCGTCGCATCGCTATGCTCTCGAAGTCGACCCAGAAGGCGGGTTCTTGATTCGCGACGATGGTCAAGGGGGCATGAAACGCCCCGTGCACACCCTTTCGGGAGGAGAGACCTTTATTACTTCCCTCGCTCTTGCCCTCGCCTTGTCCATGCAGATACAGCTGCGGGGGAGATTCCCCTTGGAGTTTTTCTTTCTAGACGAGGGCTTTGGCACGCTAGACAGCGAGTTGTTAGAAACAGTAATGTGCTGCCTTGAGCGTATGCAAGGGCAGAATCTTTCTATTGGCATTATAAGCCATGTGCGAGAGTTAGTGGAGCGCATTCCCCGCAAAATAATAGTAACCCCCGCCCAACTAGGGGGCAGGGGCTCACTGGTAAGTATTATTTAGGGTTAAGTGCAGTGCGCTTCACTCTCTGACCTCGCAGCAGAACAAGTCAGGGGTGCTTAAGTAGCGTTCGCCACCGTCAGGCAGCAGTGTGACGATGATGCTCCCCGCGGGGAGCTGTTTTGCCACTTCGATAGCCGCACAGACATTAGTACCAGAAGAAATGCCGGCGAACAAGCCCTCCTCCCGCGCTAAACGTCGCGCCATTTCGTAGGCGTCGGCACAAGTCACCGTCACCACTGCGTCGTAGAGTTCGGTGTCGAGGATGGCGGGGATAAAACCATCGCCAATACCTTGTTGCTTATGGCTTAAAATGACCCCACCGGAGAGGATAGCGGCATCACGCGGCTCAACAGCGACGATTTTGATGCCGGGGTACTCCTCCTTGAGACGGAGGCCAGCGCCAGTTATCGTTCCGCCGGTACCGATGGCGGCGACAAAGGCATCTGGGACGAGTGGGCCTAACTGGGTAATTATTTCCGCTGCGGTTGCGCCATAATGAATGGCAGGGTTGGCAGGGTTGATAAACTGCCCAGCCAAGACGTAGCGCGGGTCCTGTTGCAACAATGCGGTGACACAAGCTTCTGCCATGGCAAAAGTCTCCGTAATGTCCTTGCCAACGGGGGTGAGAATTATTTTGGCGCCATAACTCGCCACGATGTGCCGGCGTTCCTCACTCATGCAACTTGGCATGACGATGGTGCATTGGTAGCCCTTGACAGCTGCCACCAAGGCCAGCCCGATACCCTGATTGCCGGAGGTGAACTCAATGATATTGGAGTCTGGTTTAAGCAGTCCACGCCGCTCAAGGTCTTCGATCATGCTAAGTGCGGTACGCGCCTTAACACTGCCACCGGGGTTTTGACCTTCAACCTTGACTAAGATGGTGCGGTCGAGATTCGCTGTTACCTTGTTCAGTCGTACCAAGGGGGTGTTGCCGATCGCGTCTAAGATAGTCTGCGAAATTGCCATCATTAACCTCCATGTCGCCATGCTTATTGATCTTCTATGCTGTTTCGACATCATTTCGTAATGTCCTGCTTGTTGACTCTCGCTAGGTGAGGTGATAGTATTCATAGCAATAGCTGTGAAGGGGAATGTAGGTCTTTCGTGCTTAGAGAGCTGGCGGTAGGTGCAAGCCAGTGCGCGGTAGAATTACCACCCACCCCGGAGCTGCAGGTGTTGAGCCTTGCCGTTGTCCCGCGTTAAGGGAGCTTGAGTGGGTCACATTGTGGCCAATCAGGGTGGTACCACGGGTGTTTGCCCGTCCCTATATAGGGGCGGGTTTTTGTGTTTTTTCGCCCGTAGCCGCGTAATGACTACTAAGGAGGTATGAATTATGTCAGAAAACAAACTCACCTCGCAGGCCACTGACTTTTCCGCTTGGTACATCGAGGCTATCCAGAAGGCGGATCTCATGGACTACGCTCCTGTGCGCGGATGCATCATTTTTAAGCCAGAGGGTTATGAGCTCTGGGAGCGTATCCAGGCCGGGCTTGACCAACGCTTCAAGGCCACGGGGCACCGCAATGCCTACTTTCCCATGCTCATTCCTGAGAGTTTTTTGCAAAAAGAAAAAGAGCATGTCGAAGGTTTTAATCCTGAGATGCCATGGGTAACCGAAGCGGGTGGGGAGAAGCTCGAAGAAAGGTTAGCCCTGCGCCCCACATCAGAAACAATGATCGGCCACATGTATAGCCGCTGGATTCAAAGCTACAGGGATTTGCCTGTGTTGTTAAATCAATGGGCTAATGTCTTTCGTTGGGAAAAGCGCACCCTGCCTTTTCTTCGCACATCAGAATTTCTTTGGCAAGAAGGACATACCGCCCACGCCGACGAAGTTGAAGCGCGAGAAGAAACCATGCGCATGCTTGAGACTTACGCCGAGTTCGCCGCGAACGAGATGGCCATTCCCATGTGGACAGGACAAAAGACCCCATCCGAGCGTTTTGCCGGTGCGGTTGACACTTATTCTATCGAGGGCATGATGAAGGACGGCAAAGCCCTACAGGCAGGTACCTCTCACTTCCTCGGCCAAAACTTTGCCAAAGCATTTGATATCGAATTCTTAGATCGCGACAATGTGCGCAAGCATGTTTATACCACGTCGTGGGGTGTCTCTACGCGTTTGATCGGTGCACTTGTCATGGTGCATGGCGACGACAAGGGCATAGCCTTGCCCCCTAAGTTAGCGCCCACGCAAGTCATTATGATTCCCATTGGTCCCCCTAAGTTGCGCGCCAAGGTAATGGAGAAATTTTCTCTCGTCCACCAGGAGCTGAAGGCCGCCAACATTCGGGTGCGTACCGATGAGAGAGAAGAAACACCAGGCTGGAAGTTCAACGAGTGGGAAATGCGTGGGGTACCCCTGCGCTTAGAGCTTGGGCCCCGTGACGTTGACAGCAACCAGTGCGTCTTGGTCCGCCGCGATACGGGCGAAAAAATGAGCGTGAGCCTTCAAGGCTTGTCCGATACCGTGCAAGACTTGCTCACCGCCATTCAGGCCAGTATGTATGAAAGGGCCTGCGAGTTTCGTAGTCTTCACAGTCATCTTCACATTGACACCTTGGAGCAGTTAAAGGCGCATATTGCCGAGGCCGAAGCTAGCAATCGTTTGGCAGGCTGGGTTCTCGGTGGGTGGTGTGGTGATGATGACTGCGAGGGACGCGTGCGTGAAGAAACCAAGTTCACTTCGCGTAACATCCCCTTTGCACCACCCCTTCACAAAGAAAAGTGTCTTGCCTGCGGCGAAAACGCCACCCACAGTGTGTGGATGGCGCGAGCGTACTAAGTGGTTTATAGGCTAGAGTGGTAACAACATATGGTTAGGAGGTCGTTGCCCCGATGGGTTGCTTGCGTGCCATTATATTGTGGCCACTTAGGTTCTTCTAAGCATAGTCAGCCAGACGCCAAAGATGATGAGCGCGCCTCCTGCCAGCATGGCCATAGTCAGGCGCTCTCCGAGGAGTAAGGCAGCCCAAGTGATGCCAAAAATGGGTATTAAAAAGAGTGTCACTGCGGCTTGTGAGGCTTGCACGCGCTCGAGGAGGTAGAAGTACGCGACTACGGCGATTGAAGTCGGGACAATACTCAAGTAGGCCAGAACGACTAGGTGCGTCATTGTCAAGTGTGCAAGCGATGGCCAGCCCTCTAATACTATGGCCGTAAAGATAAGCATCACAGCCCCTATCGTGGTGGCCCAGGCCACCACGATAGGGGGTTTTTCAGTTCGTAGGATAGCTTTGCTCTGCAGGGTGTAGACACTGTAGCCTAGGGCAGCACCGACCACGAGGAGGTTGCCGACACTCTGCCCCCAGTCCTCTACCCATTGCCCGTTAGTAATGACCAAGACTACCCCGGAGAAAGCGCAGGCTAAGCCGATGGCTTTAGATCTAGTGAGTTTTTCGCCGAGCAAGAATGCGGAGAGCACGGTAGTAAATATTGGGTCGAGCGTACCAAGTAGAGCGGCGCTACTAGCGCTGGTCATTGTCAGGCCGAGATTCTGCAAAAAATTATTCAAGAAAACGCCAACGAAACCCATCGCTAAGTAAGTTTTCCAATTGCGCACGAAAGAAAGGCGCATTTCTCGCCAAGAGAAAAAATAGACAGCGTAGGCGAGGAGCACCACCGCGCCGACGCTGAAACGCAGGGCGGCCAGCGTTGTGGGCGGCATGACTTCAAGCAGTAATTTAGAAAGAGGAAACACCGTCGACCACAACAGAACTGGTGTCAACAATAGCCATCGCAGCCTAATCGCTGGTCTACTTTTCAGGAAATGACCCCCTCGCTAATTGAGACCCTAAGCAATTACCCTACTATACTAACATAGCGGACACGAAACGACCCGTAAATTAAACTCTTTACGGGTCGTTTCGTGGACTTTTCCTTGATCTAGGGCTAGACCTAGGCCTAGGCCAGCATGGTAGCCATATCGTCCGCGGCGTTGCTGATAAGTTTGAGGTTCCAGTGGGTCTGCAGGGCGCTGAGAACGCCTGGCGATATAAATGCTGGCGGGGTGGGGCCAATGTAAACATTTTGCACGCCGAGGCTAAAAAGTCCAAGTAATATGGCCACAGCCTTTTGTTCATACCAGGAGAGCACGATGCTAAGGGGCAGGTCATTAACGCCACATCCGAAGGCCTCTGCCAAAGCAGCGGCAATTTTCACCGCCGAACCACTATTGTTGCACTGACCGAGATCAATGTAGCGGGGTATATTCGTACCGGGCACTACGCCAAAGTCCACATCATTGAAGCGGAACTTGCCACAAGAGGTGGTAAGTATCACGCAGTCCATGGGCAAGTTTGTGGCCAAAGTGCGGTAGTAGTTGCCGCCCGAACCCGGCGCATCACATCCGGCGATAACAAAGAAGCGGCGAATTTTGCCCTCCTTGACAGCAGAGATTATTTCGGGCGCAATCGCCAGCACTGTCTGATGATGGTACCCCGTCGTTAAAGTTTTATTCGAGGTCTGACTGGCCGCTGGTAGCTCGAGGGCCTTACTGATCAGGGGGGCAAAGTCATCGTTCTCGATTTTTTGTGCGTCCATAAGTCCCGTCACATCGTAGGTGAAAAAGCGAGAGGCGTAACTCCCCTTGACGGGCATGAGACAGTTTGTCGTGCCCAAAATCGCGCCAGGGAACTCTTCAAAGACCTTGCGTTGGTCATACCAGGCCTTGCCCACATTGCCCTTGAGGTGAGGGTATTTCTTTAGCTCAGGGTAGCCATGCGCGGGGAGCATTTCAGAATGTGTGTAAATATTGATTCCTAGACCTTGGCTCTGTGCAAGGAGTTTCTCTAGGGCTAAGTAGTTGTGCCCCGTCACTAAGATGCACTTGCCCTCAATTTGGTCCTGTGAAACCACAGTCGGGTTGGGAACGCCCAAGCGGTCGAGGTGAGCGCGGTCGAGCAAATCCATCACTTTGACGGTGGCGGTACCGACTTTGAGAGCCATCTTGATATGGTCGTCTAGATTAAAATTAACATTGGTTAAGGTGGTATACAGGGCCTCATGTGTGATGGCGTCTACCTCAGGATCCGTGTAGCCGAGTTGTTTGGCATGTGTCGCGTAGGCGGCGACACCTTTAAGGCCAAAGACGGTAATGTCTTGGAGACTGGCGATGTCTTCAGTCTTGCCACACACCCCTTTGATGGTGCAGCCGCCTTTTGCTGTCTGTTGACATTGATAGCAGAACATGCGATTTCCCCTCTCTTAACAACGTTTAACTTAGTTACACAATCATTGTATCGGAGAGGCGTCGTCGCTGGCGTGACTGAAATCACAATAAGAAATATTGTTGGCACAAAATATAATTTGCTGAGGCTCTGTGCTGAATGACGCTAAACATTTACGCCTAAGGGAGCATGTAAGCAGGTTTGTTTGGCAAAGCAACGAATGTATATATGGCCAGTAAAAGCTTTAAATAGGAGTGATAAAAATGCCGATTCAGTGGTCGAATGAACTGTCGGTTGGCGTCGCCGAAGTGGACAGACAACATCAAGAAATTATAGAGCAGCTGAACAATTTAATCGATGCTTGTAACAAAGGCAAGGGTAAAACCGAAGTGGGCAACCTCATCAGCTTTCTCGACGGCTATACTGCGGGGCATTTTAAGATGGAAGAAGAGCTACAGCGAAAGTACGCCTACCCTGACTATGTGGCCCATAAGAGTGAGCACGAGCAGTTTTTGCGCACACTCAATGGTCTAAAAGTACAGTTTGCGGAAACAGGGGCCACTCTCCCCCTGACAATTCAGATCAACCGCACTGTCGTCGCATGGTTGATCGACCATGTCACTAAGACCGACAAAGCTATGGGAGCCTATCTGCGCACGAAACTCTAACCTTGCACCCACATCTGCAAAAACAGGAGTCGTTACTAGTATCCATAACCGAAACATCCCCAGCATAAGCGTTCCATCTTCCTCTCTTTTCCACGTCTCTGTGACCTCTGCGGTTGAGAGCGTCTCCTTCCCTGTACCGCGGGGAGGGGACTTTTTCTAACCACAGAGTACACAGAGGGGGCAAGAGAGGAACAAGGAGTTTAGTGAAGCAGGCCTGAACAACTTGTGAGCATTGTCCGCGCCGAGTGCTGAGGCGGGTGACGCGAAAAGCAGGAATAACGCGAGTCCTCGCGGAATAAGTAGAGTAACTTATAATGCGGGGAGTGTTCGTATGCCCATAAAACTAGTTCTCTTTGCCCTACTTGCTTTTCTGGTGGCCATATTTGCCTTAGAAAACTCCGCCCCTGTGGCAGTGCGTTTTCTCGGTGTAACTTTTGCCGAAGTGCCCCTCGCAGCGGTGATTGTCGGGTTGTTTGCCCTAG
>Ga0209616_1000088_pt1 | contig 26175 bp, 28 predicted proteins | sample FlocCalmetaG_FD_184153 | JGI IMG/M metagenome (GOLD analysis project Ga0209616, IMG submission 184153) | Freshwater bacterial and archeal communities from Indian Creek, Illinois, USA - Floc-Cal metaG (SPAdes) (version 2) | ecosystem: Environmental > Aquatic > Freshwater > Unclassified ...
GTTAGTATATTGGTATTTGAGTTTCACACACATGTCCTCGTGTGCAGTACACGTGGTTTCCTTGTGTCACATATTCTTCTGCAATGGATCTTATTGCATTTTCTCACGCACAATAATGACACAATTCTAATGTCGGGCTGCTATTTCATTTTTGCCCATGAATCCTTTAAACCCACTATCCTGTTGATAACTATTTTTCCCTCTGCAGCATCAATGGGATCGCGATAGAAATACCCCTTGCGCAGAAATTGGAATCGGCTTCCCGGTAAAGCGTCGGCGATCGATGGTTCAGCTTGCGCATTATTCAGGGTTATCAACGAACCTCCATCTATGCTGTTTATGAAATCTTCATCTTCCGTATCATCGGGATTTTCTTTAGTAAACAGGTTACTGTAAAGCTGAACGGTAATCCGGACGGCATGATTTACTGCGACCCAGTGTATAACCCCTTTGACCTTCTTTCCGCTTGCATCTTCACCTCTTTTGGTTTGGGGATCATAGGTGCAGCGAAGTTCTGTTATGTTACCGTCATTATCTTTTATAATTTCGTCGCATTTTATAATATATGCACCTTTTAAGCGAACCTCTGATCCTGGGGATAATCTGTGAAACTTTTTAGGAGGATCTTCCATGAAATCTTCGCGCTCTACGTAAATCGTCCCACTAAACGGAACAAGGCGAGTGCCGGCATCTGTATCGTCTGGCATGTTTTCGAGTTCGAGATATTCTGTTTTATCTTCCGGCCAGTTGGTGATTACTACTTTTAGCGGATCAAGCACAACCATTACTCTATTGGCGGTAGTTTCAAGATTTTTTCTTATGCAATGTTCAAAAAGCGCTAAATCGATACTGCTATCTGCCCTTGCTACTCCTACGCTTTCGATGAAGTCGGCTATCGCCGAAGGAGTAACGCCTCGACGACGAAGTCCCGCAATTGTCGGCATTCTCGGATCGTCCCATCCGCTGACATAGCCTTCCTCTACAAGACGGCGTAGCTTTCGCTTGCTCATTACCGTATAAGTCATGTTAAGTCGTGCAAATTCGATCTGTCGGGACAAGCATTTAACATATTCCGGCATAAGCTCATATGCATTTGTAACGATCCAATCATAAAGCGGTCTGTGGTCGCTGTATTCGATAGAACACATAGAGTGGGTGATTCCCTCCAGTGCGTCCGTAAAGGGATGATCAAAATCATACATGGGATAAATACACCACTTATCTTTAGTTCTGTGGTGGTGAGCATGCAGAATTCTGTAAAGAACCGGATCCCTCATATTAAGATTGCCCGAAGACATATCAATTTTAGCGCGTAGCACACGACTGCCGTTTGGGAATTCACCGTTTCGCATTCTGATAAAAAGATTAAGGTTCTCTTCGATTGAGCGATCGTGGTATGGGCTATTTTGACCGGGAGTTGTGAGCGTTCCCCTAAATTCTCTGATTTGCTCAGCATTAAGGTCACATATGAAAGCTCTACCTGCTTTGATAAGTCTTATAGCAAATTCAAACTTGATGTCAAACGAATCCGAGGAAAAAAACAATCGATCCCCCCAATTGACCCCAAGCCATTTTATGTCTTCAATGATTGAGTCAACAAATTCCTGCTCTTCCTTTATCGGGTTTGTATCGTCAAAACGCAGGTTAAACATACCATTATACATTTTAGCGACGTTATAGTTTAAAAGTATTGCTTTGGCATGTCCGATATGAAGATATCCGTTAGGTTCAGGCGGAAAGCGAGTGTGAACGAATCCATTATTCCTTCCTTCCTCAAGATCTTTGTTTATTGTACTAAGTATAAAGTTTGATTTAACATCAGCCGAATCAGCCATAGTGCTCCTCCGTTCAAGTAGGGGCGGATTCCATATCCGCCCGATCTATTTTTAATATTAAACGAACATCGATACTCATGTCAATCAATAAGTAGGTGCAGATTCCATATCCGCTCGGTCTATACCACTGTAATACGATATCGCTGAATAGATACAGTAGGGCGATACTATATCCGCCCGATCTTCCTAACGCATTATTACCTGTGTTTATTTTCTGACATCTGAGATCTGTCCCCTCGATAGAACTGTCCCCGATATTTTGAGTTGACAAAGATATAACGGTATTGTATACTTACCGGAGCAAACGAGGTCTTTTAGTGGGGGCTCATAGCTCAGCTGGTTAGAGCACACGCCTGATAAGCGTGAGGCCGGTGGTTCGAGTCCACTTGAGCCCACCAAAATAATTATAAGCATTGAAGAATCGGTCAAGGTAATAAGCTGACCGTTTTTTGTTTACACAGTAACATTACTTCCGGAGTATATATGTCAACAAGTAAGGATATGCCACTGTTTGACGCACTTAAAAAATATGTGGGTTTAGAATTTCTGCCGTTTCATATGCCCGGGCATATGGGGGGGAAGGTGTTTCCTGCCGATTTCGGAAAACTGATGATTGAGTTTGATCTTACTGAGCTACCGGATTTAGACAATCTTTACAATCCTAGCGGCGCAATAGATGAGGCGCAGAAAAAGGCGGCGATCGCATTTGGTGCAGCTTACACATTCTTTTTGGTAAACGGATCAACTGCCGGAATCCATGCTATGATTGCCGGTACGTTAAAAGCCGGGGATAAACTTATAATACCTCGGAATTGTCATAGATCAGTTATCGCAGCCATGGCTTTATGGGACATCAAGCCTGTCTACATAAAAAATGAGTATTCTCAGGAACATGCTTTTATGCTACCGATTTCTCCCGGACAAGTCTTGCAGGCTTTTGAAGATCATCCCGACGCTGCCGGCGTTTTGATTATGAATCCCGATTATTACGGTGTATGCGGCAATATATCAGAGATCGGCAAAATTGCAAAAACTTTCGGGAAGCTTTTACTGGTTGACGAAGCTCATGGAGCGCATTTGCCCTTCCATAAAGATCTTCCGACTTCGGCGGCTTTTGCGGATGCAGATATTTGGGTACAAAGCGCTCATAAAACGCTGCCTGCGTTTACACAAGCCGGATTTTTGCATATTAAGGGCAACAGAGTCGATAAGAATCGTGTCTTAAAGACATTATCTCTTTTTCAGACCAGCAGTCCATCCTATATGCTCATGGCTTCCCTTGACTGGGCTCGCTCGTTTATGGAAGTTTACGGATATAAACGTCTTGATGAGATAATAAACTCGATACAGAATATCACTTCAGAACTTAGAAGCCGGTGGGGCATAAAAACGATCGGCGATTACGGATTAAAAGGGCATATCTTTGCTATTGATCCAACAAGGCTTTGCTTAGATTTTGGCACCAGAAACATTACAGGCTACAATGCTTTAAAGAAATTAAGAGAGCTAAAAGTGGAACCTGAAATGGGGGATTTTCACAGGCTCGTATTTATATGCACAGTGGCTCACGATTCCAATGCGCTTAACCGACTGCATGAGAAGATTGATTCCATTTGTGAATTTTCGCATGAAAACAAGCCTTTATCAGCTTTTCCCGCAATGTATGACAGTCTACCGATTCAAATTATGTCGCCAAGGCAAGCGTTTAATAGTATAATAGAAAATGTACCGCTGCTTTTAAGCGAAGGCAGGGTGTGCGGTGAGGCTATCGGAGCATATCCGCCAGGAATACCCAGATTTTGCCCGGGAGAGTTGATTGACCAAGAAGGTATTGAGGAACTGCTTGCTATAAAGAGTCTGGGCGGGAATTTATTTGGCTTAAGCGTCGGTGGATTGGTTAGTGTAGTTAAATGAGGAAAAGGCGGACATAATGAAGGGTTTATTTATCACTTTCGAAGGACCGGACGGTTCAGGCAAGACAACCCAGATCAACATGCTTAAAGACTACCTGGAAAATAAAGGTTTTGAGGTGATACTGACTCGCGAGCCGGGAGGCACTGAGCTTGGAGAAGAGATCCGCAAAATATTGCTTGATTTAAAGCATAAAGATATGGATGAAAAGGCTGAGATGCTTCTTTATGCCGCAGCAAGAGCGCAGCATGTGTCGAAGCTAATAAAACCCGCTCTACTTCAGGGGAAAATTGTATTATGTGACAGGTTTGTAGACTCGAGTTATGCATATCAGGGAGTCGGCAGAGGTCTTGGTATAAAGCTAGTCGAACAGGTAAATGAGATCGCACTTTCAGGCGTTTATCCCGATCTTACCATTTTCTTAAATATAGAACCTAAGATGGGACTTGTGCGAAGCGCTCACTCAAAGGGATTTCCCGACAGATTGGAGTCTGAGAAAATCGGGTTTCATGAAAAGGTCAGGGAAGGTTTTTTAAGAGTTTGTGAGCAGAACCCAAACAGAGTAAAGGAGACGGATGCAAGAGACTCTATAGAGCAGGTATTTAAAACTGTCGCGGAACACGTAAATTATTTGATAAGGCAAAAAAATGATATATAATGTATATATAATCATTTGAAAGGGGGATTAACAAGTGAAATTAATAATCGCCGTCGTACAGGATGAAGATACTCATAAGCTTGTGTCTACACTCATGAAAGAAGGATACGGTGTTACAAAGCTTGCTACTACAGGAGGATTTCTAAAGGCAGGAAATACTACTTTACTAGTAGGCGTTGAGGATGAAAAAACCGAACAAGTTATGTCTTTGATCGAAAAAGTGTGTAAGAGCAGAAAACAGGTTGCGGTATCTCCATCGCCTGTTGCCGGTGCAACCGGTGTTTATGTTCCATATCCTATTGAGGTTACAGTAGGAGGAGCTACGATATTCGTTTTGGAGGTAAAGGAGTTCAAAAAACTTTGATAGTTTTATGAAAGTCAGAGAGTCAAGTACAAACGAAGGTAAAATAAATAGAGGAAATAAGGGAAAAGCTACTGACAGAGTTAACAGTTCCGGCGCTAAAAAATTCGGAGATTATGTGAATGCTAATCTCAGAAGCTTAGCAATTGGGGAGCTTAAGCAGCTTTTGGATGAAGTTGACGAGTATGGCGGCATGCTTGAAGCTAAATTTACGCTTGACTGTCTTTTTAGGTATAAAGACGCAGTGTCAAGGTTTTTAACTAAAACCGTAAGTAACATGTTTGAATTTAAGAAGCACGATTATTATCATGATGGTAGCGGACGCGATGTGTTTGCTGTTGTAAGAAAAGTAAACACCAAACTCGAAGAAATGACCGGAGAATTTTTATCGGAGCAAAACGATAGGCTTTCAATTTTGACTATCATAGGTGAAATAAGGGGAATGCTCCTTGATTTGGCAATGTGAAGACTATAGAGGATTGATGGATTTTTTTGATATTACCGGTCAGCAAGGACTTGTTTCTAACTTGCGGCAAATAATTGAAAATGACAGAGTCGCAAATGCCTATCTTTTTGTCGGATCGGAAGGCATGGGCAAAAAAACCATAGGGGGCATTTTCGCAAAATCGCTGCTATGCGGATCCGGATCACGAAAGCCTTGTGGTACTTGTGTCAATTGTAGACAGTTAATCGGTGGCAATCATCCTGATGTGACCGTTATCAAGCCTCAGAAGACAAGCATTGGTATAGAAGAGATAAGGACGATACAGAAAGAGCTTAGCATAAGACCTTACCAATCTGACAGAAAGCTTATTATTATAGAAGATGCGCACCTTTTGACATTTCAGGCGCAGAACGCACTTCTGAAATCGCTCGAGGAGCCACCGCCTTTTGTAGTATTTATACTGTTGTCTCAAAGATTGCAGGGGATTCTGGCAACCGTTCTATCACGCCTTAAGGTATTTCGATTGGAACGCCTGTCAAAAAGGGATGTAGCCTACATTATTATAAGACGTACTGATACGACGCCTGAAAAAGCGGATTTATATGCGGCTTTATCTGAAGGCAATCCAGGCAAAGGACTTAAATTGGCTGTGTCTTCTGAATTTACACTTCAAAGAGAGGGAGTATTCGGATTACTAAGGAACATTTTCGCTGATTTTTCGGGATTGCTTGGTTATGAAAGCTTTTTTACTGATAATAGGGATAATATCGAGCCGATTTTTGATTTGTTGATATCATGGTTTCGTGATTGCCTTGTTTTTAAGGAGACTAAGGATCACAACCTTATTATAAATATCGATATGAAGGATTTATTGGAAATTCACGCGGAAGCCTTACGAGGCAGGGATGCGTTGTATATGATTGAAATGATTGAAAAATCTAAAAAAATGATTAAAGGAAACGCAAATTTTCAGATGGTTGTCGAAAATATGCTTTTCGAGATTTTCGGGAGGTTTAAATATGGTGGTTATAGGGGTGCGGTTTAAAAGGTTTGGAAAGGTCTATTATTTTGACCCCAAAGATACAGATGTAAAAAAAGGAGACAATGTTATAGTTGAAACGGTGAAAGGGCTTGAATACGGAGAAGTGGTGATAGATCCCAAAACCATAAGGGACAATGAGATATTAAACCCGATAAAAAGCGTTATACGGAAGGCTTCTGATGAAGATAATCATAAGATAAGAGAAAACAAACATAAAGAATGCAGAGCGCTAAAAATTTGCAGCAAGAAAATCGCTGAATATAATCTGTCAATGAATCTTGTGAGCGTGGAGTATTCGTTTGACGGAAGCAAAGCTCTCTTTTACTTCACCGCTGAAGGAAGGGTTGACTTTAGGGATCTGGTCAAAGAACTGGCCGGGCTACTCAAGACAAGAATCGAGCTTCGCCAGATCGGAGTAAGGGATGAGGCGAGGATGGTTGGCGGACTTGGGCTATGCGGACGTCAATTGTGCTGTGGTTCTTTTTTAGGGGATTTTGATCCCGTATCTATAAAAATGGCTAAAGAGCAGTGTCTATCACTCAATCCTACTAAGATTTCAGGAGTCTGCGGACGACTTATGTGTTGTTTGAAATACGAGCAATCCTGTTATGAGGAGATCAGAAAGCGGATGCCAAAGATTAACAAAGAAGTGACCACGCCGAAGGGAAAGGGTATCGTATCTGAGATAAACGTTTTAGGTGAAAAAGTGAAAGTAAGAGTCCACACAGATGAGGGGGCAATCGAAATATTTGAATTTCCGCTTTCGAGTATCCAATTTCAAAAAAATGGTACGAACGGCAATGGGGATCACGAAGAATCGATTGATATGGATGAGGAGATCAAGGTGCTTCTCGAACGATAAAAAAGGTTGGACTTTTGTAAAAAGGATGGTAAAATACTTTTGAGTTTTAGACTAAATTATGACGCAACAAAGGAGGTGTGTGAAAGTGTCATACAAAATTTATGAGGAATGCATATCCTGTGGCGCTTGTGAGCCGGAATGCCCTGTAGCGGCTATTTCCGAAGGGGAAGACATTTATGTGATAAATCCCGAGCTTTGCATTGATTGCGGCGCTTGTGTCGATGTTTGCCCCGTGGACGCTCCAAAGCCTGAGTAAATATTATCTGTAAGTTATCCGAGAGAACCTGGTATAAATTACCGGGTTCTTTTTTTATCATATTTGAAGGAAAATCACTTTTTTTGTAGAAATAGAACAAGGTGACATAAAATCAGACCGAGGGGAAGGGTAACCATGCTCAAAAAAATAGCAGTTTTTTTTATTTGCGTGTTATTGATGACAAATATTAGTTATTTTAATACTTCAAAGGCTTCATTGAATATTTCCGGTATTGTGCGAGTTCGTCTAGCCTCCATGGGTACTCCGACTACAGTCAGCATTTTAGTACAAGGTAATTATACGGTTTTAGAGAATCCTAATATAAATATTGACAGAAAAGAATACCGGGTTAGTATCGAAAATTCGCAACTTATTTTAAGCGATGGCAGCACAAGCCATGCCATGGGCAGCAGTTTTACGTTAAGACAGCATAATGGGGATGAACCCAACCACTTACGAATACATAATACAAGTTATGGCTGGGTCAATTACCGGGGAGACATGCGATTTCTCGTTGTCAACGGGACTATTACTTTAGTTAATCATATTTTTATCGAGACATACCTTTACGGAGTAGTACCTTCCGAAATGCCGAACAGCTGGCCTATAGAGGCCTTAAAGGCTCAAGCCGTTACGGCAAGGACATTTGCGCTAAGGTCACAAAACGCAAACAGAGCTAATTTTGCCGATCTTTGCGATACGCAGATGTCACAAGTTTATAGAGGATTTAATCCTGCTCTGGCTAATTCCATACAGGCGGTTGACCAGACTGCCGGATTAGTGCTTACGCATGGGGGCGCTTTAGCGGCGACATTTTACTCTTCAAGTAACGGTGGGATAACAGAAGCATCGTCAAATGTGTGGTTGGGCGGAGGTAGTATTCCTTATTCAACTGTCATGCAGGATCCGTTTGACGCCCGCAACACTTTAAACCAACATGCTTTCTGGACGGTTGAAATACCGAAAACGAACGTGCCTGCCGTTGTAAACACCGGTATGGCGACTGAAATAGCTTCTTTGCTCATAGGTCAAGGTTACAGCGGTAATTTGTCGGATATTCTGGTAAGAGAAATCAGAGAAATCACTCTTTCGTCTCCTAACGCAAGCGGAAGAATAAGTTCAGCGCGTGTAACCGTTTTTCTTGATGTTATTCGCCAAAGCGACAGAGTAACAGAATCCATAGAAAGAACATTTACGTTTGAAAGATCGGGAGTAAGAAGGGCTTTAGCTTTAAGAAGCCTGCTCTTTACCATGCAGGATGCCGGGGATAAGTTTATATTTTCCGGTAGGGGATTTGGACACGGTGTTGGGATGAGCCAATTTGGCGCTCAGCAAAAGGCACTCGAGAACCATACTTTTGAGCAGATATTGGCCTTTTATTTTCCGGGGACACAATTAGTGCTATCCGCTATGATACCGCCTCAATTAACCGATATGCCATCAAGGGGAAGCGACAGAGAGCCTCAACCCGAACAGCCCGGTGTCGGACAGCCTCAGCCGGAACAGCCAAAACCGGAACAGCCAAAACCTGAAGTGCAAAGGCGAACGGCGATAGTTACGGCTTCGGGACTGAATATTCGAGCACAAAAAGGCACGAACAGCCCCAGGATTGGAACATTAAAGCGCGGGGTAAAAATCAATGTCATAGGCGATATGGGTGAGTGGGCGTATATCGAACATGGCAAACTAAAAGGCTATGTGCTGTCAAGGCATTTAAGACTCAGCGATGTACTGGGGACAGCAACAGTAACCGCAAGTCGTGTTAATGTAAGGTCAGGCCCGGGCACGAATCATTCGAGGATTGGGTCAGTTCCAAGAAACACAAAAGTTGAGCTTCTGGAAAAGAGTGGCACTTGGTATAGAATCAGAACAGCCGCTATAACAGGTTTTGTGGACGGTAGATTCCTTCGTGTTTCTCTGGCTTCACGCGGGGATACAGAAGCTCTTAGAACAGCGATTGTTGAAGCAACTGTTCTCAATATAAGAAGCGGATCGGGTACGAATAATAGGATAATCGGCAGGATAAAAAAGGGGACAAGAGTAACCATAATCTCTATCTCAAATGGATGGTATAGAGTAAGGCACGGTAACATTCAAGGTTATGTGCTTGCAACGCATTTGAATTAACGCTTACAAAGAATATTACACCATAAAAACAGTCCAAAACCATTATGTAGTGACGTTTATATATTTTGTTGGAATATTATTCAGTGACTCTTGGATTATTGTTTAAAAACTCATGAAAGATCCGATTGTTCTCATCGAAGTCTAAAACAAGCGCCGATGCTCCGCCTCTTACTGTTTGCGGAGAAAATGCCCCGTTAACAGGAAGTCTAAATCGATGTATTTGCTTATCGCTGAATCCTAACACAGCAGTGCTAAGGGAAAGAACCTCAAAAGTGGTAAAATTCGTTTCGATATAAGGCAAAATGGCTGATAAAAGAGACGGAAATCTTAGTGGGTTTAAAGTCTTTACTTCATCAAAAAGTTTTGACAATACAATTTGCTGTCGCTCAACCCTATCAAAGTCATCATTTCCTATGTCTCGAATCCTCGCATAAGCAAGGGCTTGTCTGCCGTTAAGGGTATGGACTCCGGCGTCTTGAACATAATGCTCAGCGGTACTAAAAGGATCAGTTTTTGCTCTTTTATCAAGATTGCGATTAATCGCTCTTGCTTCAGCGCCTGATAATTCAACTGAAATTCCACCTACGGCATCTATGATTTCTTCAAACGCAGAAAAATCTAATACGACATACCTTTTAATATTAAGGTCAAAATTCTCATTGACGGTTTCCATCGCTAATTCTACACCGCCAAATGCGTAAGCTGTGTTGAGCTTGTTATCGCGGTGTCCCGGTATCGAGACATAAATATCCCTCATAAGAGAGGTGAGTTTTATGCTATCATTTTTATTGTCAACGGTAGCGATCATTATTGTGTCTGAACGCGTGACCTCGCCGTCCGACTGCCTATCCAGTCCGAGTACAAGTATATTTTCTATTTCGCCGAAAGTATAATTTTGGTCAGGGTCATCTTTTGGGTAGGGATTACCATCCGGATCTAAAGGATCAGACGTTTGAGAATCGCCATTTGTAGGTGAAGCTTGTGATATTTGGTCTATGAGTGTGTACACATAAGCTCCGGAAACCGACAAAAAAATCAAAAACAATGACAATGACGCAATTATAATCTTACGCAACATTAACGTTCAGCACCCCTTAATTCCCCTTATTGAAGATATTATTGTACAAAACACACCTTAAGTCAATAGCAAATTGGCGGTTTGATATGTTATAATAAAAAAATTGTATGTTTGGAGGAGAATCGTACGGATGGAGGACTGGATGTTTTTTGGAACAGTTTTTATAGCGGGCATGACATCGTTTCTAATGCCTTGTATATTGCCCCTTATACCGGCTTATCTTACTTATCTTACAGGCAAGACAGCCGAAGGGGATTTCAGTGACCCCTTTGTTCACAAAAGCCTGACTATAAACTCGCTGGCCTTTATATTCGGATTTGTGGCGGTATTCGTATTGCTAGGAGCTGCCGCTAACTCTTTAGGCAGGTTGCTATTGGATAATCAGGATATAATAAGGAGAATCAGCGGAATATTTATTTCTCTTATGGGGCTTTTTCATATGGGATTAATCCCATTGAGATTTATGGAGAGGGAACGCCGTTTCAATTTTATTCCTGATACTCCCGGACTTTTCCAATCGATCGCCATTGGAGCGGGATTTGGATTTGGATGGACTCCCTGCATGGGTCCGGTACTCGCTTCTTTGCTTATAATAGCGAGTCAGACAGATACTGTTGGGAGGGGCATGTTTTTATTAAGTATTTATGGCATAGGGCTTGGGGTTCCATTTTTTGCCCTGGCGCTGGGTTATAAGGTGTTTTGGAAACACATGCGGGTACTAAAAAAACATGCGGGACTTATTAAAAAAATTACGGGGGGAATACTGATTCTCTTAGGAATACTTATTTACTTCAACAAAGTTATGTTTATCCCACTTTAAGGTATGGAGGCACACCATGATGAAAATTTTAATTATTGTATCACTTTCGATTATGTTATTTTTAAGCGGATGCACCGCTCGAATTGAGCCGCAAGGAGATCAAGACACTAATGTTCAGCCGGATGAGAATGTTGTAAAAGATGAGCTGCAAAAAGATCAGGCTGCTTTGGTTGAAGGAATTGACTATGTAAAAATTGATCAACCAGCTGAAGATTTTACTGCCTGGGATTTTGAAGGTAACGAAGTACAGCTTTCAGACTATGAAGGAAATGTTGTATTCTTGTATTTTTGGGCTACATGGTGCGGCCCGTGCAGAGAAAAAATGCCCATTATACAGGAGTTTTACGAGGAACATAAAGATCAGGGAGTGGTTGTCTTAGCCGTAAGCTCAACAGTAGTTGAAATGCGAGGCAGAAATGATGCGGATGCTGCGAAAGCTGCGCAAGACCAAGTAAAACGATTTATTGAAGAAAACGGATTCACATTTCCCGTGATCTTAGACAGACACAGTGAAGGCTGGGACATCTACCAACAAAGAGGAATTCCCGCAAATTATGTGATCGACAGGGAAGGGGTTGTAAGATTTTTCAGGCCTGGTTCATATCTTGATAAACAGCAGATGATTGAGTTTTTAAGGCTTATAGAGGATTGATGCATGATATTTCACGTATTTGAGGTGATAATTTGATATATTTCTGTGCTACACCGATAGGGAATCTCGAAGATACAACCTTAAGAGTCATTAGAATCCTCAAGGAGGTCGATGTTATTGCTGCCGAGGATACCAGGCAGGCTTTGAAGTTTCTTAATCACTATGGTATATCAAAAAGAATCCTAAGTTACCATCACCATAATAGAATGTATGCCGGTCAGAGAATTATTGAACTTGCGAAGAGCGGTAAAATTATAGCTGTATTATCGGATGCGGGTATGCCCGGGATTTCCGATCCCGGGTCTGACTTGGTGCGATTAGCGCGTGAGAACAGCATTCCTTTTACGTTGCTTCCCGGTCCTAGCGCAGCATTGTCGGCGCTTTTATTGTCCGGTATGGATAGTTCAAGATTTGTTTTTGAAGGTTTTTTACCTAAAGATAAGAAGACCAGAAAAGCTCGTATGCAAGAGTTAAAATGCGAATTGCGGACAACGATTATTTTCGAAGCGCCGCACAGGCTTATCGCGACGCTTGAAGAACTCTATGAGGTAATAGGAAACAGGCAAATCACTGTAGCTCGTGAATTGACTAAATTATTTGAAGAAGTATTCGTATGCGATTTAGAAGAAGCGATCAGCCGTTTTAAACAATGCGATCCAAAAGGAGAAATAGCACTTGTTTTGAAGGGAGCGCAAATAGAAGAAAAAGATGCTTTTTTGAACATCTCGGTAAAAAAACATTTAGAAAGCTATATAAATGCCGGATTAGACAAGAAAGAAGCTATAAAACAGGTGGCACTTGATCGAAAGATGCCAAAATCACAAGTCTATAAGTATACGATAGATGATTAAGGATGATTTTAATATAAAACCTATAAAATCAAATACGGGTTTCAAAAAACTATCGCATTCTTTGAAACCCGTCACCAATCATGCCTTATTGCCTGCCAATTCATCAATACAGCTCTTACAAATGTTCTTTCCTTTGTAAGACTCCACATCTTTGGCATTATCACAGAAATGACATGCCGGTTGGTACTTTTTGAGGATTATTTGTTCACCGTCAACATAAATCTCGAGCGCATTCTTTTTGTCTATGTCCATAACGCGCCTTAGCTCTATCGGTAATACAACCCTCCCTAAATCATCAACTTTTCTAACAATTCCGGTAGATTTCATATAACTTCCCCTCTCTAACAAAATCCGACATCAACCGTAACTGTATAATAACAACATCTTTAGCAAAAGTCAACCATTATTGAAACTTTTTCTTGTTTATTTTCCATTTTTTAAGCCGTAACTAGGGTTATATTGGACAGTTTAGCTGAATAAAACTATTGTTAAAGAAGTAGACGAGGAGGAGTTTTGATGGTGAACATTGTCTGGGCATTGTTGATTTTTGTCGGATTGCTCACAGCTGCAGCTTTAGGCAACATGGAGAATGTAACCCAGATAATTCTTGACAGCGCAATTGACGCAGCTGAGCTGTGTTTAAAGCTATCCGGAATTTATGCTTTATGGCTTGGATTGATGAGAGTGGCGCAAAAAAGCGCTTTGGTAGACTTTCTTGCAAATAAAATGACAATCCTTATGAAGCCACTTTTTCCGGATATTCCTTTGAAACATCCTGCGATGGGCTCTATGGCAATGAATATTATGGCAAATGTTTTGGGAATAGGTAATGCAGCCGCTCCGTTTGGACTTAAAGCTATGAGTGAGCTGCAAAATCTTAATACGCAGAAGGACAGAGCTACAAATGCTATGTGCATGTTTCTTGTCATAAACACAGCATCAGTTCAACTTATACCAACAACAGTTATCGCTATCAGAAGCGCAGCAGGCTCTATTGCCCCCGCTGAGATAATTGGCAGTACGCTTCTTGCAACCATATTATCGTTTACAGTTGCCATCGCTGTCGTTAAGAAATTGGAACGTTACTTTTAGTGGGGGTGAGGATTATGTCGAATCTAATAAGCGAAGTATCTGCTTACGCAATTCCTGTTCTCATATTCATAATACTTGGGTATGCTTGGTTAAAAGGTGTGAATGTGTATGAAGCATTTGTTGAAGGCGCAGGTGAAGGGGTGACAACTATACTGAGGGTATTCCCTTATCTTGTCGCCATGTTTATGGCTATCGGTATTTTCAGATCTTCAGGCGCTATGGAAATTTTTATAATGCTTCTTACGCCTATGGCGGAAACAGTTGGAATACCGGCTGAGCTTATTCCACTCGCACTTATAAGACCCTTATCGGGCATGGCATCGGCAGGTATTCTTTCTGAGTTGTTCAAAGTGTCCGGTCCTGATTCGCTAATCGGCAGGACTGCTTCAACGGTTGTCGGTTCAACAGAAACCGTGTTCTATACGCTCTCTCTTTATTTTGGATCGATTGGTATAAGTAAAGTTAGGCATACGCTTTGGGCTGCTCTCTTTGCCGATTCTGTGGGTTTTGTGGCATCCATTGCGATCTGCCGGATGATCTTTGGAGATTAAAAACCTTTAAAGAGTAAAAATCTGTCGGTAAAAAACTTAGGATATGATATAATATGCGAAATGTGATATGACCAAAGGGGGAATAAACGTGGACAAGGATGAAATTCTCGGTGAATATATGTGTATTTTAGCCCTTGAGGACGGTGTTAATATTATAGGGCTTACAAGGGGTAGAGACACTAAATTCCATCATACGGAGAAGCTTGACAAAGGAGAGATAATGATCGCGCAGTTTACTGAAAATACCTCAGCTGTAAAGATTCGCGGGAAAGCCAAGGTGCTTACCAAATACGGCGAGATGACATCCGGCAAAGAACAGGCTGTCCCTAAATAGAAAGGGGGCTTATTGTATGTGGGTGACCATACACATAGTTGATAGTAAACCCACTGCTGATAAAATTGTGCGGATATTATCCGATAAAGGATTTCTGGTTAAGACAAGCCCGGTATATAAAAATGTTTTTTCCAAGGGCAATCATTACGAGATATTGGTTTTGAAATCGGAAGCTTATGACGCCAGAGATGTACTGCTTCTCAATGGTTACTGGAAATGATTATATTCGTTAGCAAGCGGAGGTTTACATGAAGACAATTGGGGTTTTGACCAGCGGCGGGGACGCACCCGGGATGAACGCCGCCGTACGTGCGGTTGTGAGGACGGGTATATATAGCGGATTTAGAGTCGTGGGGATACGCAGGGGATATAATGGTTTAATAAACGGTGATGTCGAATCAATGGATGCATCATCGGTAGGTGAAATTATTCATCGCGGTGGAACAATTTTGCATACGGCCAGATGCGAAGAGTTTAAAACTTCAGAAGGACTAAAAAGAGCGGCTAATGTTATTGATGTGTTCAATATTGACGGTATAGTCGTGATAGGCGGCGACGGTTCATACAAAGGAGCGCAAGCTTTAAACTCGATGGGTATTGCAGCTGTAGGAGTTCCCGGAACAATTGATAACGACATTGCTTTTACTGATCTAACTATAGGATTCGATACAGCTGTAAATACGGTTCTTGATGCTGTTAATAAACTCAGGGATACCGTTATGTCCCATGAAAGGGCAAACATCGTTGAAGTTATGGGACGCACGTCAGGAAGGATTGCTCTTTATTCAGGACTTGCCGGAGGGGCGGAAAATATACTTGTGCCTGAGATGCAGTTTGATTTGGACGAATTGTGCCAGCGTTTAATAATAGCAAAGAACAAGGGAAAGAAATCGAACATTATAATTGCCGCCGAAGGCGTGGGAAACACGTTTGAAATAGGCGAGGCTATTGAAGAGAAAACCGGTATTGAAACAAGAGTAACGGTTTTAGGTCATATACAGCGCGGGGGAAGTCCTACTGCAACGGATAGGATACTGGCGAGTAGAATGGGAGCTTATGCCGTGAAATTATTGGCTGAAGGGCTTAAGGGAAGAGCGGTATGTTTGCAGACAGGAAGAATTGTTGACTTTGGCTTTGACGATGTACTTTCTGCGACCAAACCCTTTGATCAGGATCTTTTTGAACTTACAGAGATTTTATCGATATAAATTGAAGGATGGGAGTATTGGATGAGAAACACTAAAATCGTTTGTACGATAGGACCTTCAACCGACAGAGAAGAGGTTCTTTCAAAAATTCTTTTAGCGGGCGTAAATGTGCTGAGGCTTAATTTCTCCCACGGCAATCACGAGGAACATGGGAAAAGAATTTCCATTATAAAGAAATTACGCGAAGAACTTGGTGTTCCCGCACCTATTATGCTTGATACAAAGGGACCGGAAATAAGGTTGGGTGAATTTGCCAAAGGAAGCGTAGAATTGCTCGAAGGGCAAAAATATATAATTACGATTATTGATTGTTTGGGAGATGAAAAGAAAGCATCTATTTCGCACAAAGGAATTGTGCACGATGTTGAGCCTGGCAGCAGGATTTTGATTGTCGACGGGTTAGTTGAGCTTGAGGTGAAAAAAGTCTTTGATGATGACATTGAGTGTGTCGTTATAAACGGCGGAGAAATCGGAAGCAAGAAAGGCGTTAATCTTCCGGGCAGTAAAGTGAAATTGCCTGCAATAACGGGAAAAGATATCGAAGACATTAGATTCGGTGTCAAAAATGGTATAGAGTTTATTGCGGCTTCATTTGTAAGAAAAGCGGAAGATGTGCTAGAAATTCGCAAACTGCTTATCGAATACGGAGGCAGCGACGTGCATATTATAGCGAAGATAGAAAACAGGGAAGGGCTTGATAACATTGACGCCATAATCGAGGTTTCAGACGGTATTATGGTCGCAAGAGGAGATCTCGGAGTCGAAATCCCGACTGAAGAAGTGCCTGTTGCACAAAAAATGATAATTTCAAAATGTATTCTTGCGGGCAAGCCTGTTATAACGGCGACACAGATGCTTGATTCAATGATTAGAAATCCCAGGCCTACCAGGGCGGAAGCAAATGACGTTGCTAATGCGATATATGACGGAACAGACGCCGTCATGCTGTCGGGTGAAACCGCCATTGGAAAGTATCCTTTAGAATCCTTGCTGACGATGGCGCGAATTGCTGAAAAAGCCGACGACAGCATAGAGCACGAATACTATTTCCAGAGGTTTAAAGGCGTAAGATCTGCGACCACTACAAATGCGATTTGCTATGCGGCATGTTCAATGGCACAAGGTCTTCGGGCGGCGGCAATCCTTACAGCTACTGAAACCGGTCAAAGTGCAAGGATGGTATCAAAGCATCGCCCAGATCCGCCGATATTGGCAACAACGGTATGCAGCCGCACTTACAGGCAGCTAGCCCTTGTTTGGGGGGTAATACCATCCATGGTTGAGGTTATGGATTCAACGGATAAGATGTTTGAACAATCGGTAAAAGTCGCACTTGAGAAGGGGATAGTAAAGCAGGGCGACTTAGTGGTGATAACCGCCGGGGTACCGATAGGTATAAGCGGCAGCACCAATCTTATAAAAGTTCATAAGATCGATTCTGTGCAGTAAGACTACTTGTTTAAGTAGTATAAAGATCTAAATTCAAAAGGGAAGCAGGTGATCATATGCTGGGGAAACTGCTCTTGCTGTTTACCATTATTCCGACAGTTGAGCTAATCATACTCGTCGGGATAGGACAGCTGATTGGTTTTTGGCCTACTGTCGCACTCATTGTGCTAACCGGCACTTTAGGCGCAATATTAGCCAAAATCGCAGGCCTTTCGATCGTTTCGCAGATAATTGGAGACCTTAAAAGCGGAGTATTGCCCGGGCGCAAGATGGTGGATGGGTTACTGATCCTCATAGCAGGCACAATGCTCATCACTCCGGGCATACTGACAGATATTGTGGGTTTGCTTATTCTATTCCCGGTAACGAGGATATTTTTCCGCGAAAAAGCGATCAAATGGTTGAAAAAGAAACTCCTCAAAGGGAGTTTCAATGTAGATTTCTTTAAATGGTAGAGGTGATTCCTGCTCTAAACTTCTATTTTTTGCCCGTCGATAGTTATCCGGACGCGTCTTATGCATATATTCTTGCCCGAAGCTTTTACCGCCTGCTCTATAGCGTAAACTATCCCTGAGCAGCAGGGTACTTCCATAAATGCAACGGTAACATCCTTAAGATCATTGGATTTTATGATTGCGGTTAACTTATCGATATAAAAATCAATATCATCAAGTTTTGGACATCCGATTAGCACTACCTTACCTTTTAATAGCGCCGGATGATAATCGGCATATGCGAACGGAACGCAGTCTGCGGTAACAAGAAGGCTTGCGTCTTTAAAATATGGGGCATTGACTGGCACGAGTGAAATCTGCACAGGCCATTGTCTTAACTGTGACTTAAGACTAAATGCTATATCGCTTTCACTATATTCTACCGTCGTTGGTTTGTCATCTTTCAGGATCCTTACATTGCTGCCCGGGCAGCCGCTGTGTCCATGACCGTGGTGATCCCCGGTCTTTTTTGATTTATCATGCATCGAATTATTTCCTTCCGTTTTAATTGATTTTACGTGTTCCATTGCGGCGTGTTCGTCAAATTCTTCCGCTTCGCGTTCGATTATGGATATTGCGTCTTGCGGGCATTCTCCAAGACAAGCGCCTAAACCGTCGCAGTACTGATCTTTTACAAGCTTTGCTTTTCCGTCTATTATCTGTATTGCCCCTTCGGCGCATGAGGGTACGCAAAGTCCGCAACCATTACATTTTTCCTCGTCTATTTGTACTATTTTACGATTAAGCATATACAACACTCCTTAAATACTCATTTTTATCTGTAATCAGATAATAGCGCTAAACAATGAAAGAGTATGTGATCTTTAGCACATATCCTTGATAAATTTCGCATAATTTATGTTTCGTTTGGAATCCGGGCACTTTTTTGAACCTCTTTGAATATCATGTAGTAGCGCATCCCATGTTACAAGGAGGTTAACGTGATGGAGAACCAGATGGACCCCCAGAATAGTCAGCATTGTCCCCCCGGAACGATGCCTTACGCAATTAAACAGGGAGATACTTTTTTTGCGTTGGCAGCGAGATTCGGAACTACCGTTGACGCGATAAAAAAGGCAAACCCCGGCGTTGATCCCGAACGGCTAAGAATTGGACAGATAATTTGCATTCCCGTTGTCGCCCCACCTGTCCCCGTTCCTTGCCCTGCCGGAACTATGCCCTATGTGATAATGGCAGGCGACACATTCTTTTCGCTTGCAAGAAGATTTGGCACAACAGTGGATGCTATAAGACGCGCAAATCCCGGCGTCGATCCCGATCGACTGGTGATAGGGCAGCGCATATGCATTCCTGTTATGATGCACCCCGTTCCATGCCCTCCCGGAACGATGCCGTATCTTATAATGCCCGGAGACACGTATTTCTCGCTTGCGAGAAGGTTTGGAACCAGCGTGGACGCACTTTTAAGAGCGAATCCCGGTGTTGATCCCGATCGACTGATGGTAGGTCAGAGAATATGTATCCCTGTAATGACGCATCAAGGATGGGGTCATTGGCAGGACGAGTGGAATTACTAGGAATAAATTAAAAAAAGGTTCGGTTACCGCAAGGTAGTCGAACCTTTTTTACTTTATTGACTAAATTTTCTGCATTACATCGCTTTCTTCGAGGAATCTCGTCGTGTAATCGCCGGTGACGAAATTCTGAGTACAGAGCGCTAATTTGTGGAAAGGTATATTGGTCTTTAGTCCTTCAATAACAAACTCATCTAAAGCTCGTTTCATGCAATTGATAGCCTTTTCTCTGGTAGTATCCCATGAAATGAGTTTTACAAGTAATGAATCATAATAATGGGGAACATTGTATCCGGCATAAACACCGCTGTCTATTCTCACTCCCCATCCTCCCGGCGGCAGATAAGCTGTTATAAGTCCGGGTGAGGGCATGAACCCCATCGAGGGGTCTTCGGCGTTTATCCTGCATTCTATAGCCCATCCCTTGAAATGGATATCATCCTGAGTGTATCCCAATTTTTCGCCTGCGGCAATTCTAATCTGCTCTTTAACAAGGTTTACTCCTGTTATCTTTTCTGTGATAGGATGTTCAACCTGTAACCTGGTGTTACATTCGCCGAAGTAATACTCACCTGTATCCATAGAATAAACAAACTCAACGGTAAGCGCATTCGAATAGCCTAGTACCCGAGCAACCTTTACGGCATCCGCTCCCATTTTGTCACGCAATTCTTTCGTCATCATCGTAGAAGGGGCTTCCTCGATTAACTTCTGATATCTGCGCTGTACTGAGCACTCGCGCTCGCCGAAGTGCACCATATTTCCGTGTTCGTCCGCTAAAACCTGAAATTCGATATGCTTTATGTTTGTCAGATACTTCTCTATATAGAAGCTTGCCATGCCAAAGGCTGAGCTGCCTCGAGATTCGGCATATTTCATTGTTTCAGCCAATTCGTCTTTATTCCAAGCCACTTTGATGCCTATGCCACCACCCGCGCCGCTTGGTTTAACGATAACCGGATAACCAATTTGCTCGACCATTTCAAAAACATCTGATAAATTTGCATTTCCGTCTAGAGCTTCATCGGTACCGGGAACTACCGGTATGCCATTTTCTTTCATAAGAGAGCGCGCTCTGTGCTTGGGTTTAGCTTTACTCATGGCTTTGGCGCAAGGGCCGATAAATTTTATACCCTCTTGCTCACACGCCATGACGAATTTTGGATTTTCGGACAAAAATCCATATCCAGGATATATAGCTTCAGCTTTGCTAAGCTTGGCAGCGAGCAGTATTTTGTCCATGTCAAGATAACTTTTCGTAGCGTAAGATTCACCGATTGAATATGCCTCATCAGCTTGCTTTACAAAAAGGGCATCGCTGTCCGCTTCGGAAAACACTGCAACTGAACTAATACCAAGCTCTTTGCATTCTCTGACGGCTCTTAATGCGATTTCCCCTCTGTTGGCAACCAAAATCTTCTTAAAACTCATCTTTACGTCCTCCATATGATCATATATAATGATTTATGACTTACCTTTCTAAAATGGGGAAAAATACTTAGACAGTATCACGATGAAGTATTATAACCTAGATCCTGCAAAAAGATCAAGAACAATCTCAATTTATTGCAGGGTATGACTGCAAAAAATGAATCATTACGAGTTCTGAATTGCAAGGAGGAAACCTATGAACATACTATTAGTATATCCGCGCTACGCTGAAAGTTTCTGGGGTTTTAAACATGCTCTCAAATTTATCGGCAAAAAGGCTGCTTATCCCCCTTTGGGATTGCTGACGGTTGCTGCGCTCTTACCGGCCGCTTGGGAAAAAAAACTTGTTGATATGAATGTTAAGAAGATTAACGAAAGTGATGTAAAGTGGGCTGACTACGTGTTTATAAGCGCTATGGCTATACAGAGAGATTCGGTAAGCGAGGTAGTTAATCTAAGTAAAAAGTATGGGAAAAAAATTGTTGCCGGCGGTCCTCTGTTTACTATGGAGTATGATAATTTCCCGGAAATAGATTATTTGGTTCTCAATGAAGGGGAAGTTACAGTACCGCAATTTTTGGCGGATCTTGAAAAGGGCTCGCTTCGAAGAATTTATGACGCACGCGATTGGCCCAAGCTCTCCGACAGTCCCATACCGCTTTGGGATCTTCTGAATTTTAAGGATTATGCTTCCATGAGTATCCAATTTTCAAGAGGATGCCCGTATCATTGTGACTTTTGCAATATAACTTCGCTTTTCGGAAAGAATCCGCGTCTTAAAAGCGCAGGCCAGCTTCTGGAAGAATTGGATTCTTTGTATTACCGCGGCTGGCGCGGAGGCGTTTTTGTTGTGGACGATAATTTTATCGGCAACAAAAACGTTATAAAACGCGAAGTGCTTCCTGCCATGATTAGATGGATGAAGGATAAAAAATACCCATTTACATTTGTAACGGAAGCATCAGTAAACCTTGCCGATGATGACGATCTGCTTTACTTAATGAGAGAAGCTGGATTTTCGACCATATTTGTAGGAATTGAAACACCAAGTGAAGAAGGTCTTGAGGAATGTAATAAGTTCCAAAACGTAAACCGAAGCCTACTTGCCTCCGTCAAAAAAATACAAAACCATGGCATACAGGTCAGCGCCGGGTTTATAGTAGGTTTTGACAGTGACACAACAGGGATATTTGACAGGATGATATCATTTATTGAACAAAGCAGTATAACTACCGCTATGGTAGGACTACTAAACGCTCCGCAGGGCACAAGACTTTTTGATCGTTTAAATGCGGAAAAACGGATACTTAGCGGCTTTTCCGGTAACAACACAGATTTTTTCATGAACTTCATACCTAAGATGGATCCAAATAAACTCGTCGAAGGGTACAAAAGAATCGTCACAACTATATATTCGCCTGAAGTATATTACAAGCGAATACTGGCATTTGTAAAGGACTATAAGCCAATAAGCAATGGCAACTTATCACGTCTTAGATTTTATTACTTAAAGGCGTTTTGCAGGGCAACATGGATGTTAGGATTTATTGAAAAGGGGAAAAAGCATTATTGGAAGATGGTACTCTCGACATTGATAAAATGTCCGAAGAGATTACCGGACGCTATAACTTTAGCCGTATACGGATTTCATTTCAGGAAGATATTCAGTAAAGAAACCAAGGGGACGGTTCCGATGGTTAACGAAAACTAGAACCAGGGGATGGTTCCGATGGTTACCCTGAGAATTATATAATGACTATGTGAATATTTTATGTCGGAGGTGTTTATGAACAATTGGACAGTTTCAAAGGTGTATCTTTATCTTTTGGCGCTTATCACCTTTTCGGTTCTTCTTTTTAATTTTGTGAGCCTTACGGCATCCATACCCGACTATATATCGCCAACGCCCGGTTGGGTCACGGATTTCCCAAGTGCAAGAAATGAAATATTTATGAGAAAACACACGCTCTGGCCGGATATGGCAAATCCTGATCACGTACAAAAACTGGCGGAACTTGATGAGGAGGAAATTAAGGAATTCATGGAAGAAAGACAGAATGAAACTATCAGGCAAAATCGTGCAATGCATTTGAGAAATATTATAAGGCATGGTTTTTCTTTCATCATTTTGCTGCCGGTGCATATTTATTTTTTCAGGTTAGCAAGAAAATCATAACCAACCACCGGGACGGACCAACCACAGGGACGTTTTGTTTGGCAGATAGTTTTTTGGAGGTTTAATGGTTCTACCTATACCAGTAGTTAAAAATCAAGAATACGAAGTGACAATAGATGATTTAGGGATAAACGGTGAAGGAATAGGGCGGATCGACGGGTTCGCCCTATTTGTCGACGGTGCTTTACCTGCGGAAAGGGTACGGGTCAAAGCCTTAAAAGTATGCAAAAGCTATGCATATGCAAAATTGCTTGAAGTAGCAGAACCATCTCCGGAAAGAGTTGTACCGCCTTGCCCTTATTTCGGGCGTTGCGGAGGGTGCAGCCTTCAGCATCTCTCTTATTGCGCACAACTTGAGTTCAAAACGAAAATGGTTCGTGACGCTTTGATTCGCATTGGCGGGATTAAGGATCCAAAGGTGCATGAGGCCATAGGCATGGAGAATCCTTGGCGATACAGGAACAAAGGACAATTTCCGGTAGCGGGGGAAAAGGGATGTGAAGCTGTAGGGCTCTATGCCCCGGGAAGTCATAGGATTATCGATATTGATTCATGCCTTATTCAGCATACAGTGAGCGATGAAATAATAGCTGTTTTCAAAGAATATATGAAACGACACGGTATAGCTGCATATGATGAAAAAACAAAGAGTGGAATATTAAGGCACGTAGTAAGCAAGATAGCTTTTGCAACGGGAGAGGTAATGGTGATTGCGGTAACAAACGGGAGTAAGCTTCCATTTGCCGACTGGCTAGTCGGGGAGATCCGCAGACGAGTTCCGGGGATAAAGTCTATTGTACAAAACATTAATGCGGAATCAACTAATGTTGTGCTTGGCGCAAAGAATAAGGTTCTTTGGGGAGAGTCGTTTATAACGGATATGATAGACGACCTTTCCTTCAGGATTTCTCCGTTGTCATTTTTCCAGGTAAATCCGGCGCAAACCAAGGTATTATACGAAAAAGCGCTGGAATATGCAGGGATTGACGGTACGCAAAGAGTGGTCGATCTGTTTTGCGGGATAGGAACGATATCTCTATTTTTAGCTCAAAAGGCAAAGTTTGTTTATGGGGTAGAGGAAGTTCCGCAGGCTGTGCAAGATGCTGAAACGAATGCACGACTAAACAATGTTTCAAATGTAAGATTTATATGCTCAGATGCAAAACTTGCTCTCGACAGACTGCCGACCGGTGAGAAGATAGATGTTGTGGTGGTTGATCCGCCGAGAAAGGGCTGCGAGCCGGAGTTGCTGGAGGGTGTTTTAAGGCTATCTCCTGAAAGGATTGTGTATGTATCGTGTAATCCCGCAACCCTGGCACGCGATGTAAAGCATCTTACGCAGGGTGGATATAGGTTGATCGAAGCTCAGCCGATAGATATGTTCCCGTGGACGGGGCACGTTGAGACAGTAGTATTGATGTCAAAAATGTAAAACGCCGTAAGTATTGAAAACACTGGTTTTAGGCTCTCTGTAAGGTTTTGGGGTATAATTACAACAAATGATGCTCCAAAACAAGGCTTAGAGCTATTTTTATTATGCAGGAAAAGTACAAAAAATAAAGCCCCTGTCCCTCATAAATGAGGAGCAGGGGAATTGAAGTGTCGAAGACACTTATTTAATCATGTTTTACAAATATATATAATCCTATCGTAATGAAGCCCGACGGTCTATACAAGTTAGAAGTATGCTAAGAGATTCGAATCAAGTCTTGACTTTGAGTATTATGAATAAGATATTGTAACCACTGGTTTAATTAAATCTCTAGGCTTATCTTTCATAAGTTGTACACCATCTTCTACTTTCTCTAAGCCTTCGAATTTATGCGTAAGCATGCTTGAAACATCTAGTCTACCATTAACCATTAAGTTAAGTAAACGTTCTGTACGCATACGACCGGCAGGCATTAGACCACCAACGATTCTAATATGTCCCATTCCCACTATCCAATCTTCTCTAGGAATTTTGATATTATCTCCACTGCCTAGATAGTTAACATTAGAGATTATACCGCCTGGTTTCACAGATCTAACTGCCTCAGCGAACGTGTCATTATCACCACCAGCAATTATAATTTTATCAACACCTTTATTATTTGTTAATTCTCGAACCTGTTCGTCTATAGAACCATCTATATAACTAATAATATCTGTTGCACCATATTCTTTAGCAAGGGTCACACAATTAGGTCTAGTTCCAACTGCTAAAATTCTTCCTGCACCTTTTAAAGCTGCTCCTTTTACTGACATAAGGCCAACTGGTCCAATACCGATAACTAGTATATCTTCGCCATATGCAATTTCTGCAAGTTCTGCTCCATGGAATCCTGTAGGTATCATATCACAAGCCATTGTAGCCTCCGCCGGATCCATGCCATCCGGTAACATTGCAAGGTTAGCATCTGCTTCGTTTACATGGAATTTTTCGGCAAATACACCATCTTTAAAATTGGAAAACTTCCAGCCACCTAAAGGACCTCCTGAATGCTGTGCAAAACCACGTTGAGCTTCTAGAGAACCCCAATCTGGCGTAATAGCAGGTACAACTACTTTGTCTCCCACCTTAAAATCTTTTACTAACGAACCAACTTCAATAACTTCTCCAACTGCTTCATGACCAAGAATCATGTCAGTACGTTCTCCTACCGCTCCTTCATAAACAGTATGAATATCTGATGTGCATGGAGCAACAGCTATTGGACGACAAATTGCATCAAGTGGCCCACATTTCTGCACTTCTTTATCAACCCAACCGGTTTCTCCAATTTTTTTCATAACAAATGCTTTCATTAATTAAACCTCCTGAATATTATTTTGTTAAAGTTTTAACTATGTCCTATGTCCGTTAATAGTTTAACAATATAATATTAAAATGTCAAGTGAATGGCGCCTTGAATCACGGCAAAATCATGAATCCGTTTTCTGCCAATTGTCGCAAGGTAAACATTCAAAAAATACCTTTGAGGCGACATTTTTTTATGAACATCATCAGACATTCATTATTACTTTG
>Ga0209616_1000089_pt1 | contig 26120 bp, 28 predicted proteins | sample FlocCalmetaG_FD_184153 | JGI IMG/M metagenome (GOLD analysis project Ga0209616, IMG submission 184153) | Freshwater bacterial and archeal communities from Indian Creek, Illinois, USA - Floc-Cal metaG (SPAdes) (version 2) | ecosystem: Environmental > Aquatic > Freshwater > Unclassified ...
ATTTTATAAATTCAAAAGCAAAAACATCACAGTCCCTTAATCCGCTTCGTTTAGAAGCTTATATAAAAGAGTGTAAAATGTTTGTGCTTCATGCTCGGTAAATGGCAAGCATTTTACTATTTGAAGCGGAATCTCCATTGCCTCACTCTTTAAATCTTCACCGGCTTGTGTGATTGTAATGTTTACGAAGCGTTCATCTTCCTTGGAACGTTCGCGCAAAACAAATCCCTTTGTTTCCAGTCGTTTCAGAAGTGGCGTTAACGTTCCGGAATCAAGATACAGCAGTTTACCGAGTTCCTTAACACCGACAGTTTTGTGTTCCCACAACACCATCATTGCTATGTACTGAGTATAAGTCAGATTTATCCTAGCAAGAAGGAGATTATAGTGGTTTACTAACTGCTTTGTTGCCGCATAAAGCGGAAAGCAGAGCTGCTTTGACAGTTTCAAAATATCATCATTCATTTCAAATCCCTGCAAATCCCCCTCGCAAATTCTTCTGCTTTCTCTAAATCCTTGCTATCAGGGCGTCCGCGATTAAAAAATAAAAACGAACCACTGCAATGAAATATTTTATCATGTACGCTTATGTTTTGCGCTTTAAAAATTGATCTCACTTCAGCAAGCGCAGTCTTTCTTCCTGCCGAAGTACCGAAAAGGACAACAATCTTTACTTGCGAAGGCCTTATGCTGATTAAAAACTCACGCACTTTGCCGTCAATTTTACCTTTATATATGGATGCGCCGACAAAAAGAATGTTTGTATCGTTAAGTTCACTCGCTTGGTCTATCGAAAACGGTGTAACGCCCACTCCCTTCGCTATTGCATCTGCAAGTCTTTTTGTATTGCCGCCTTGCGAAAAATATGCCACTCTATCCATACTTTCCTCCTTGCTGTAGTTTCAAATGTCATGATGTGAATTTTGCTTGCGAATGCCGAGTTCATTAATATTACATATTATGCACGGAATCAACTCAAGAGCTTGGCAATGGTCTTTTCAATGGATGCCGGAGTTTTTGCAGGTGCATAGCGTTTTACTACCTCACCTTCTTTATCGACCAAAAACTTGGTAAAATTCCACTTTATATCGGAGGCAATAAGACCTTCCTTTTGAGATTTCAACCATTTAAATAAAGTGCTCTCGTTTTCGCCGTTAACATCAACCTTGTCAAACTGCATAAATGTTATTCCAAAACGACCTGTGCAAAAACTGGCTATTTCCTCGTTAGTCCCAGGCGCTTGGTTTCCAAATTGATTACAAGGAAAATCTAGAATTTCAAGTCCCTTGTCACTGTATTTACTATACAATTCCTGCAATCCGCTGTACTGATTTGTAAATCCGCATTCCGTGGCCGTGTTGACGATTAGCAATACCTTGCCCTTGTATTCCGACAGGCTAATATCGTTACTTTTTGCATTTTTTACAGTAATGTCATAAAGTTTCATGATGTTCCTCCTTGATAATTATTTTCCACAATTTAATTGTATACAATCTTTCTTCAGATGTCAATAACATAATTAAAAGAACTATTCTTTCGTAGAGTACTACGCTTGAAATAAAGCTCTCATCTAATTTATTTGACATTATTTGATTAAGATTATATCATCAACGCATTAAATCAATAAATTGAAGGAGGTAAATCTGAAAAAAAAGGTTTTGTTCAATGGTATAAATTCTAAAACTGTCTAATAAAGTTGTTTTCAAACACACAACTGGAGCTATTAGTATAAAAACCGAAGCGGGGGTGTAAGTTGTACGATTTACCAAGTAATAAGCTGTTGAAGCTGTACGCAGAATACGCTTCACTAATGAAAGCTGTTGCAAAAAAAATCCTTACAGATGATGCCTTGGCGGAAGATGCTGTTTCGGACAGCATTGAAAAGTTAATAAAGAATATTGACAAGGTAGGAGAAATTCAATGTAACAAAACGCGTTCCTTAATCGTTACTATTGTAAGGAACACCGCCTATGATATTCTGCGCAAGCGTAAGCACGTAGTTTTTACTGATGATGATATAGGTGGAATTGACGCAGCCGCAACTACTCCGCCGGACATACTGATTAGCAAAGAGGGATACAGACACATTGTAAATGTTATCGATGGACTTTCTCCCTCATTGCGAGACGTAGCGGTGCTTTCGATAGGTCCAAACTAGATAGTCCAGACCATCATCTTTCTCTAAACGCTTTTGCTAGTTTTGCTCTAGGGGGGACTGGTAATAGACAAGCAGGAGTAAATTGGAGTTTTGATTTTTTTGAAAATCTAGTTCTTCGCAGATCCTATTCTCAACCAACGACCAATAGATTTGTTTCATACAGAATAAACTAACAGTCATTGTACGGCTAATCTTATTTTTATAAGCGAGGAGTGGTGGGATGATTAAATCAATACTTTCTAACAAAAAAATCAAGCAATCTATTATCGCCGTATTGCTTTTAGCTTTGATTTTTTTCATATTTTACTGCCGATGGCAACATTCTAACACAACTGATCATTTTTTTCGTCACAACCTTCAAGTCTTTGAAGCACAAAGAACTTCTGTAGATTTAATTATTGCGAGACTTGATCACTCAATTAATCATATACTAGATAGCGATAGGAAAGTTACGCAAGAAGAACATTTATATGTGCTTAGACAAATTGAATTGCTAAATTATTTCGTGCAACAGATGTTGTGGGGAATGTCTCAATTTTTTATTAACTTAGAGCCTGTAAGAAATTTAAATTTGGATGTATATGTCGGTAGCAAAACAGCTATAAATCTCCGAATCATTGTTGACTACAACGAAATTAATGACATCCAATTTTACAACGGCTTGAAAGCTCTAATTTCAAGCATACAAGAAATTCATGAAAGGCATCCTATATATAGTATGCTTATAGAAAATCAATCTACCATGATTCAGCTCGACAAATGGTTAGGTTTTTATAATGAATATATTTCCAACATTCAAATATGGGAAAATATGATTATGGATATTTTGAATCTATAACACGGGAACAGACCATGCTTTTCTATACACATATTTGTGCCAAGCATGCTTTTTAACCGCTATAGATTGCTTACACAAAACGAATATGCCAACCATTTTGTTACTGCAGCTCCAGCTAGATTTACATATTATTTGTTGGAAGTGGATAGCACTTTTGTCGAATTTATTAGCTCGAATACTATGCGGATACAGTCAAATCATGTAATAGGCTTTTTGATATTTTTAGTGGCAACAACAAACATGAGCTGTCTTGTGTTGCGTCTCCGTTTTGGTAAGTCGGAAAAAGAACGTTTTATAGTAGGAGTTGAAAGTCTTGTTTTTCTCAAACACTACACTAACCGTGATGTTATGGATCATCTCTGTGATAGCTCTTGTAATTCTGCTTCACAAAAAGAAAAGAATAATGGCTGAAAATATGGCATTTTGGCTATTCTGTCCACTTTTTATTCCAATTTATTGGGGCTTAGGAAGAGCAGTTGTGAGTCTTTTGTATTTAGAACCATATATTTTCTATTTTGATAATCTTCGTACAAAAGGGGTTCTAGATCGTTCGTAAGAAAAGGGAGGTTAGAATGAAAGTTTCAACAAGCGCATCCTATTTTTTGCTATTAGTCTATTGCTTTTTGTCTTGACAATACAATTAATCTCGTCTATCATAATGTTAAAGTTTGGTTTAGACGGTTATTTTGATGCATCAAAATTATGTTGTATTAGAAAAGAGCTGAGAATATGTATATTAAACGCGCTATCGAAGAAACAGTCAGAAAAATTGCCGCTACTTTTCCGGTGTTGCTTGTAATCGGTCCCCGACAGGTTGGTAAATCCACACTGCTTGAGCATTTGTCCGAATCGGATCGCAAGGCAGTGACCTTAGATGATCCGGATATCCGGTATCTCGCTAAGACAGATCCGGCTTTATTCATGCAGCGTTACACTCCTCCGATCCTGATTGATGAAATACAGTATGCAACGGAGCTTCTACCTTATATAAAGATGGCTGTTGACAAGTCCAAACAAAACGGCGCTTTCTGGATAACCGGTTCCCAATCCTTTGTCATGATGAAAAATGTCAGCGAGTCTCTCGCCGGGCGAGTCGGAATAATCAACTTGCTTGGACTTTCGACCAGCGAGATTCAAGGCGTTCCATCCAGGGTGTTTACAACCGAACCTAAACACCTGATGACACGGGCACAGGAAGTCAAACAATTAAAACTAAATGATCTGTATACACGCATTTTCAAAGGCTCAATGCCCCGACTTTATGCTGATGAGACGATTGATCCGGAAATCTTTTATCGTTCCTACATCGATACATATCTTAAACGCGATATCAAATCCTTGACACAAGTGGCCGATGAAATGGCTTTTTACAACTTTATGACTGTAATCGCGGCACAAACAGCCAAGCCTGTGGTTTATGAGGAAATTGCCCGTGAATGTGGTGTCTCCGCTCCAACCGTAAAAAAATGGCTTTCGATTTTAGTGTCATCACAGATCGTGGCGATCTTGCAACCCTACCATAATAGTCTTCTTAAGCGAATTACCAAGATGCCGATTCTTCATTTCCTAGATACCGGACTTTGTGCTCATCTTTTGAAATGGGGCAATCCTGAAGTTCTTGAAAAAGGCGCTATGTCCGGGGCATTTTTTGAAAGCTATGTATTCTCGGAAATCTACAAAAGCTATCTAAATGCCGGGAAAGAGCCTTCAATCTACTATTACCGCGACAAGGACAAAAAGGAAATCGATCTTTTGATCTATGAAAACGGAATACTATATCCGATCGAGATCAAGAAATCCGCGTCGCCCGGAAAAAATGCCATCAAACACTTCCATGTCTTAGAATCGATCACTGAGCCCGAAAAATTCGGTGAACTATTGCTGACGAAAACCTTAATCGGCAATGGGGTTGTTATATGCATGACTAACGACTTGCTGCCAATAGATGCGAAAAATTGGTTTGTACCGGCATGGTTGATATAGGGACTGCTCACATTTTGCATGCAAGCAAACCAAATATTATACTTCTTCACCTTTTTATCCTTTCGGAAGCTTTATATCACCTATAAGCGATGCCGGAAGAATTGCTCCTTTACCGAAGCGCTCGCGTATCTTTTCTGTCGTGTCGTCTATCTTTTCTCTCTTCTCGTATTTCTTTTCATCATCAAACCACATAAGCTGCCTCGGGGCTTTGCTTGGCACAAGATTAATAGCGCGCACTGTTAAAGCTCTGACATTGGCATTCCAGAAATAATTGAGTTCAAATAGCTCTCTGGCTTTTAGAGCAATATCCATAGGACTTTGTGTAGGAACCAAAAGTGGCGCTTGGTATTGCCTGTATGACAGATTCTGATTTTTTACGGTTAACTGAACACCCATAGCACTCTTTTCATGTTTTCTCAGTCTATGCCCTATATCCTGGGAAAGATGCAGCATTACCCGCCAAACTTCCTCGTTATTAAGAAGATCCTCTCTGCAGGTCACACCGTGTCCTACTGACTTTATCGGAGATACGAAATCACTTTTCACGACTCGCGAATTGTCCTCACCGTTTGCGAATACCGAAAGAAGCAAGCCATTTTTGCCGAGCCTGCCTTTTAAAAGTTCAAGCGGCGCTTTCGCTATATCACCTATGCTATAGATCCCGCAGCGCGCAAGTTTGCTTTGAGTCGATCTCCCCACATATAAAAGATCGCAAGCCGGCAAAGGCCAAACCTTCCTCTTATAATCTTCAGGGGTGATCCGCGTTACCGCATCGGGCTTTTTCATATCGCTCCCAAGCTTTGCAAACACTTTGTTATACGATACCCCGATGCTTACGGTTATACCAAGCTCGTCTTTAACTTCTTTTCTTATTCTTTCAGCTATGCTTAAACCGTCTCCGAAAAGAGTGCGGCTCCCCGTCACATCAAGCCAGCACTCGTCTAATCCATAAGACTCTACCTGGTCGGTATATCTTAAGTATATGTCGCGGGCAGCCTTTGAATATTTAAGATAGTTCTCAAATTTAGGAGGCAGAATAATAAGTCCGGGACAAAGCTTTTTCGCCTCCCAATTGACCATTCCCGTCTTAACGCCCGCTTTTTTTGCAAGCTCGGATTTAGCGAGCACTATGCCGTGGCGATCTTCCGTCGATCCGCAAACCGCAACGGCTTTTCCTCGAAGAGACGGATTTAAAACCATTTCAACCGAGGCGTAAAAGGAATTGAGGTCGCTATGAAGTATCTCACGATTGTAATTCATCAAAATAACTCCTCCACTTTTCCCAGATCATGCTTGTTGACAAAATACTTTCGAGGAAATATACTACTGCTAACTTCCTCATTCTTCGTATGCTTAGTGTAGCACAATGATGAAGTTGTATCAAGTAGTTTTAAGAAGTTTTATGAAGTTTCTTTCGTGAGAAAGGATGTTTTTATGAAAACATATGCTTTAAAAGTAAAAGAGGCAAGAGAGATATCAGGCTTAAGCCAACGCGAGCTTGCCAATATGGTAGGAGTTTCACAAAGAGCAATTACCGCGTATGAAACCGGCGTATCGCTCCCGCGCGGCACTACCGTAAGGAAACTTGCGAAAGCGCTTAAAGTATCGGTTGAATATCTTATAAACGACGAGATTACTGACCCGCTTCACGGCATAGAAAAGGAGCCTTTCTTAGCCGAGGTAAGAGAGCGTTTCGGTGGCAGGTCTGTGCATGAGGCCGATACCCTTCTAAAACAAAATATTGCGCTCTTCGCAGGAGGAGAACTCACTCAGGAAGCAAAAGACGCATTTTTCGAATCCGTTATGCGGGCTTACCTCTCCTGCAAAGAGGAGGCAAAAACCATATACGGGCGTAAAAAATAAGGTAAAAATTAATATTTATCCTGATGCAAAATATGTGTTAAAAATGGCTGTCTGGAAAGGACATTGACGTGACGCCCACAGATTTTATAAGCCGCAAGGTTAAACGAATAAAAAAGCTATTTGTGAACTCAAGCCTTGACGACATTTGCAAGGCATTGAAAATAAGACTTCGTTACGAGCCTCTTGGCAACTCGGACGGATCCTGCAAGGGCTACTATATCGTCCAATCAAGAATCCAGATGATCGTTATTAACAGCGAATTGCCGGATATGCTGAAACGTTGCATATTAGCTCATGAACTGGGTCATGCGATTTTGCACCGAAACCTTGCCGGAGTCAATACTTTTCATGACTTCAAGCTTTTTGACGCAACCTCAAAGTTTGAATATGAAGCCAATGTTTTTGCGGCACAGCTTCTGCTTGACGACGACGATGTTTTAAAACTCTTAAATGATGATATGTCTTTTTTCGCAGCCGCTTCGACTCTAGAAGTGCCCGCAGAACTTTTAGATTTCAAATTCCGCGCCTTAAAGCGTCAGGGCTTCAAAGTAACCGAACCCCCGTTTACGGCTCAAGCTGACTTTTTTAAGCAAATCACACCGTTTGGAAACCGTTCACTCTCAACCCAGAACGAATAAGCTTTCAAGGAGGAGATCATATGTGCGGCAGAATGTATATCGAACCCGAGGATCCAACAGGCGAATTGCATTCAATACTCGCAACCCTGCGGCTTCATAACGAATCAGAAGCAATTTCCGTAAAGCTGTCGGGCGAAATATTCCCTTCCAATATTGTTCCGGTTATTGTAATGGATCAAGCTTCAGGACAATCAGTCTTACCTATGAAATGGGGCTTCCCCCGTTTTGACGGCAAAGGGCTTGTAATAAACGCTCGAAGCGAGACGGCAGCAATAAAGCCTATGTTTAAGAAAAGTGCAATGAATATGCGCTGCATTATACCGGTATCACATTATTTTGAATGGCAAACGCATGAAAAAACAAAAATAAAGTACGCGCTTCGACCTTCAAACACTTCTCTCTCCTACATAGCGGGTCTATATAAGGTTGATACTCACGCAGAGAATCAAGTTTTCACTGTGCTGACCCGGCAAGCCGACCAAAAAATATCCTTTATCCATGACAGAATGCCTGTCATATTGCCAAAAGAACTCGTTTCCGAGTGGCTTTCACCGCAAAACAGCTTCGATGAATTTATTGGACAGGCAATCAATGATATGGAATACAGGATTGCTTGAAGTGGTTCTTGACCAAATATATGTTTTAATTTATACTTTGGGTAGACGGTTTACCACCGTCTTTTTGATGGAGAGTTGTCCGAGTGGCTTAAGGAGCTGGTCTCGAAAACCAGTGTACGCGTAAGTGTACCCAGGGTTCAAATCCCTGACTCTCCGCCATATAAGAACGCTAATATTGATACGGTAAGTGTCAGCATTAGCGTTCTTATGTCATGCCTGAAAACGGCTTGAAATAAGGCTTTTGTGGAAACAATAGCCATGAGTTGATGCAACTTGTATTCGTTAGAAGTTCAGGAACAAGTCATAAAGTGGTCGGATTCCCCATCGTGAGAACTGAATGATACGAATGGGATTGCCGAGGCCCTGTTCGACTTTATGAGAAAGCCGGATTTTCCAAAGTGTCGGAAAAGGACGGAACAATAGTCATGCGGAGGGAGTTGAAATAAAACAATGATTATCCCCATTGGCACTACAATGGCGATTGCCCTGAAGCCATCACACTATACGAAAAGGTATTCAATACAAAAGCAGAAACGATTGTATTTAATCATCAATATAACCCCGACTACGATGATGACGGAATCGCCCATGCAGTTATGAGGATTTATGAGCACGGTATATCTGAACGACCGCTTCGGGAACAAGAGCCGAAGTACGGATGCCGCTGTTCATCTTATTATCACGTTCAAAACAACCGATGATCTGCTTGACTGCTATGAAAAAATGAAGCAAAATAGCATTATCATTGACCCGATGGCAAAACTTCCTCATATCAAGTTGACAGTACAGTTAATCTACAAATTCGGTGTTCAATGAGGATTTATGGTGGAAGAGAAGGTAACGGAGCAATATTGAATATGCTTTATCTTAAGGGAATGGGGAGGTTGACTTAATGATACATAAAGGTACAGTAATGCTTGAAACAGAGCGGTTAATCCTACGGCGGTTTACGCCGACTGATGCAGAAGCGATGTTCCGTAATTGGGCAAGTGACCCGGAAGTGACCAAATTTATGACATGGCAAACCCATGATTCAATTGAAACGACGCGAAAAGTTATTGAATCGTGGGTTGATGGATATAAAGACCTCACGAAATATGAATGGGCAATTGTCCTGCGTTCACTCGATGAGCCTATCGGAAGTATAGCTGCAATGGGTGCTAATGACGATTTGCGCTCGGTTGAGATAGGCTACAATATTGGTATACCGTGGTGGGGAAATGGTTACACAGCAGAAGCCCTGATTTGTATCGTCAAGTTTTTATTTGAAGAGGTTGGATTTAACCGTATAGTGGCGAAACACGAGCCTCATAATCCAAACAGTGGTGCGGTTATGCGGAAAGCGGGAATGAAGCTTGAAGCATTCAGGAAACAAGCCGGATTCAGGAAACAAGCAATCTATGACCACTGCGAATATGCAATCCTCGCAGAGGATTATTTCGGAAATACACAGAAAAGAGGCGTTTCCATCGGTGGTATATCAATTGACTGTGCAAACCCCATTAAGGCACGGGATTTTTACGCAACTTTTACCGGCTGGGAAAAGCGTGAAGCTTATGGCTGCCCTGCCCTTGTCGGAGACAATGGTTTATTGATGCTCTTTACGGTATCTGAAGCTAAAAATATACCCCATCGAAGCCTACTTTGCATTGAAAGAAGGTTCGATACCTATGTCAAATAAAAAACATCGTAAGTGAAATTTCAAAGCGTCATGGTGTCGAGCATATTTTCCTTTTTGGTTCCTATTTTGCGGAAACATGTTTTTTGTCATTTATATCTTACAAAACTATATAAACAAACTTGACTTAAAGATATGCCCGTGATATTATAAATATCAGAAATGGCAAAGGAGATTTTTCTATTTATGATTAATCGAGAGTTATATATGAGCCGCATCCGTCCTTTTATCGGAAATGAGCTTATTAAGGTTTTAACCGGCATCCGCCGCAGCGGAAAGTCCGTTATGCTGGATTTGATTCAGCGAGAGCTGGTTGCCTCCGGTGTATATGAAAATCAGTTTATTTCCATCAACTTTGAGAATATGAGCAACGCACACCTCTGTTATGCCGAGGCATTGCATAGAGAGGTCACTCAGCGGGCAAATAGCATTTCAAGTAAGACATATCTTTTTTTTGATGAGATTCAGGAAGTCGTCGGCTGGGAAAAATGCATAAATTCCTTTCGGGTTGAATTTGACTGTGATATCTATATCACCGGCTCAAACGCCAAGCTGCTTTCGGGAGAGCTAGCCACATACCTTGCCGGGAGATATGTGGAATTTGTAATTTATCCCTTTTCCTTTGGAGAGTTCTCGGAGCTGTATCATACTGTTTTCCCTGACTCTGATTCAAGAGCGATTTTTACCCGATATCTGACCGACGGCGGGATGCCGTACTTGAGCAACCTCCGCTATGCAGAGCAGCCGAGCCGTCAGTATCTGCAAGACCTCTATAACTCCGTTGTTCTTAAAGATATCGTAAAACGCAACAGCATCCGTGATGTTGATCTGCTGGAACGTATCATCGCATATATTACGGCAAATATCGGGACAACTTTTTCCGCTACGGCAATTTCAAAATATCTCAAAAGCGAGGGACGCACTGTCGCGCCGGAAACAATCTTGAACTACATCAAGGCTTGCGAGGATGCTTTTCTGTTCTACCGTGTCCGCAGGCAGGACTTGCAGGGTAAGAAGATTCTCACTATCAATGAAAAATACTACATTGCTGACCATGGAATCAGAGAGGCGGTTTTCGGTGGCAATATGAAAGACATCAATCTCATTTTTGAAAATATTGTGTATATGGAACTCCTGCGGCGAGGGTATAAGGTCACCGTTGGAAAAGCAGGAGAGAAAGAGATTGACTTTATTTCTGAAAAGCAAACGCAAAAGCTTTATGTTCAGGTAGCTTATCTGCTTGCATCCAAGGAAACGGTCCAGCGTGAATTCGGAGCATTTGATACGGTCAGGGATAACTTCCCCAAGTACGTTGTGTCGTATGATGAATTTGATATGAGCAGGAATGGCATGAAGCATATGAATATACGTGAGTTCTTGTTGTCTGAGCAATGGAATTGAACTTGTGTTCACTGCTTTTGACGAGAACTGCCAATAAGCAAACACCCGTCATGATTAACTCCCAAGATGGGCATTTTGTTTAGTTTTTTCTACTTTATCCCCATAAATTTATCCACATCTATTTGGACCTCTGCCCGGTGTTTGTGTCTATATTTTATTCCGCTTGAAAAATTCCGGGAAGTGTCCAGCAGGAACTCCGAAGAATCTTCAATTGTTTCAACTCCGGTTGCCAATGCTTCCGTCCATTGTATAGCCATATGTATACCCCTTTCGTTGTTGCCTTTATCATCTTATAATATCACTATACAAAGAATGAGTCAAAACAAAATCAATAATGCCCCAATAACCCCTTATTTTTCGCAATTTGCTCACATTTTGAAAATGCCAGCAAACCAAGCACAAGATAAACTACGCTTGTAACAACCCCAATCAACAACTCGCCGCCGTTTAGCTCCCAGATGCTTAAACCGTCCACCATAACCCGGCGCAAAAGATAATTCGTCATCGACAACGGCATGTACACTATAGGGGGAAATTGTTCTATCGGCACCGCAATGAAGGCTACGAAAATGAACTGCACTATTTGAAAAAACGATCTCACTCTCTTATATATGAGAGCTAGCCCTCCAACCGCAAACCCAATGCCGTAAGCCGACCCCAACGCAAGTAAAAACAGGGGTAAAATGCTTATTATATCAATATTCAGGTACTTTCCTGTACTAATCATCATGAGTGTCAGAAGTATTCCGGATAGAACGAATTGAAAAATCAAATTGCTTATCATGCTGTAAGCATTGATCCACTTAAAGCCAATCGGTGAAACATAGAGCTGTTCAAGAGTGCCCATTTGGGCTTCATTGTTGAGATCCCAGGAAAGCTCCGAATACGCCATAATAGCTAATGACCACAATAAATATCCGACCAGAATACCCTCCAAGGTGGTCCCAGCAGCCAGCGCCGGTCCGCCTATGCCCCTTACGCCGAAAAAAATGACCATAAATACAATGTACATTGTGACAAGTCCTGAAATCGAATCGAACGCATAGCGTCTAAGATTAATTAAGTGCCTTTGTATAACCGCTTCGAGCGCTGTTATGTGCTGTCCCATTTTCCCGTTCCTTTCTGACCAAAGACAGGAACGCTTTTTCAAGATCAGGTTCCTGTTGGTTGATAGTTTCGATATTAGCTTCATAAAGCTTTAAAAGGTCAAGAAGGCTATATAGCATTTTATGTTCAGGCAGATCTATAACGATTGAAACCTGATGTTCCGCAAGCTTAATCTCCGCTTGCGAAAATTGACTCCTCAGCTGTGCCAGCATTTCCTCGTTAGGATCGCCCTCGACGATCAATTTGTACGATCGGCTTTTAAAAACCGAAAGCAGTTCATCCATTTTTTCATCAGCAATTATCTGTCCGTTGTTCATGATAATGATGCGTTTACATACATCCTGTATCACATCCATATCATGGCTGCTCACGACAAACGTTCTTCTTTCGGCAACGCAAATATCCTTTAAAGTATCTCTTAATTCATAGGAAGTTTCTACATCAAGCCCTAATGTAGGCTCGTCAAGGAATACAAGCGGAGTCTTTTTTGCCAAAGCACAACATATAGCCACTTTTTGTTTCATACCCTGTGATAAAAGCCGCACTTCGGAGTCTCGCTTATCTGTTAGTTTGAATATTTCTATCAAATGATCAAAATATTGTTTTTCTTTTCTAAAAGAAACTCCGTGAATACCCGCAAAAAACTTCATGTTTTCATAAGGGCTCATTCGCCAGTATATATTGCGACTTCCTTCAAGCACGGCGGCTACCTGTTTTAGCGCTGCCAAACTCTGCCTTTGCGGATCAAATCCCCCTACTTTTATTGACCCTGATGTCGGAATCAATAATCCCATTATTGATTTTATTATTGTGGTCTTGCCCGCACCGTTTGGCCCGAGTAATCCCACTACTTCGCCCGCGCTGATTGATAATGAAACGTTATCGACTGCCGTTACGCTTTTTTTGCCGTTTTTGAACACCTTAGAGAGGTTTTTCACTTCAAGAATCACATTACCACCCCTTATAAATAGTTTCTACATAAACTGGTATTGCTAAAACTTACGCAGCTTCACACAGTCTATTCCACAAACACCTTCACGTTTTCACCATGACCGCTTTCAACATCTATCTCCATATCGGAAAGCGCATCTATCAGCTCGTTCAAATCTTCCTTCTTTATGTTACGCACATCAAACTGAATACCTTTGTCCTTTAAAACACCGTCAATGTGATCAAATGCCTGAGGTGGAATAAGGGATGTAAGCTTTATACCTGTCCTAATCAGTGATATCGGAACACGAATATTGATGCGATCCTGTTTATCGGGAGGCGCGTTTTCACCGGGCGTTACCGTTACTCTCAAATACTTTGGAAATTTCTTCGGTACAGCAAATTCGCGGTCCGTTTCACCTACCGTTTCTCCGGTGTTTTTCAAAGCGTCAAGCAGACGGTATGCTTCGTCGCTAGTAATCTTATTAGCGGCCAGCATGTCAAGTATCCTTTTTGTATTTTCACTCATTATTCTCTCCTCCTCAACTTTCTATATTATGGAAATTGATATTATATGACGCGGACTGTTAACATCAACCAAAAGCCCGCGCAGCGCGCAATACAACTTATAAAAATGCCATATAGCTTTAAACGGAGCCAAACCCCATCCTTTGTTCCAAAAAATAATCGTAACAGCTAAAGCAACCGGAATCAAAATAAATCCCAGAAGTATTATAAGCGGTAGCAGTATAAGGAAAACCGGTAACGGCAGAAACAGTTTTACACCTTGACTGTCATGACGTACTCTTATAATGATAAAAAGCGGCGGCCACATTATTTACCCAGCCTCCTTAATGCTTCTTCGGTGTTTATAAGTCCTTGATCAAGTTCAGCCAAAACATCTTCACGCGACTGCCCTAACACCGTTTCAACCAGTTCTAACTGCTTCGCTATCCTGTTCAATCTGTTCTTTACCGTGGGATAACTTATTCCGAACATGGTCTCCATATCTTTTATCGAGCCATGGGATCCTACGAAAGCCATAACAAACACTTGATCTTCGGCAGATAGGCCCGCAAGCGGCGGCAAAGAGAAATTGCCTTCAATCGCTATGCCGCTATCAAGTATTTTCACTCTTTCAACAGCTACTTTTTTACCTTGCGTAAGTTTTGTCAGTTCATGCCATTCCATATATCATTCAATCCTTATCAGACCTTAATCTTCTTCACCATAATAATTATATGGTGTACTTTACAGATTGTCAATAATGTTTTTTACTTTTTTAAATATTTTATACTAAATTATTGATTTTCTTTATTTTTTTACGCACGCTTCACGAAATAGCAATCAAGACTTAATACTCTTCTACTATAACATCATTAAAATACAGTGCCAATCCATCGACATTATGATACAATTCATCATACAAAATAAAATTTCCGTCAAAGGAAGGAGTCACGCAATGGATCTTTCTTCCATAAGAAATCTTTCGGACGATATCAAAAATAACATAAGAAAGGTAATAGTGGGAAACGAAAATGTAATCGATTTGCTCTTGGTGTCTCTTATCTGCTCAGGGCATGTCTTACTGGAGGATGTGCCGGGAATGGGCAAAACCTTGCTCGCTAAGACTTTAGCGAAATCAATCGATTGCGAGTTTAAAAGGATCCAGTTTACGCCTGATCTTCTCCCATCCGATTTAACCGGAATAAATTATTTTAACCAAAAGCTAAGCGAGTTTCAATTCAGACCGGGTCCGGTATTTACAAACATACTGCTGGCGGATGAAATAAACAGAGCTACCCCGCGAACTCAATCAAGCTTGCTTGAGTGCATGGAGGAGAGACAGGTTACCGTTGACTGCGAGACTCATCTGCTGGAAAAGCCCTTCTTGGTCATCGCAACGCAAAATCCTATTGAGATTCAAGGCACATTCCCATTGCCGGAAGCTCAGCTTGACAGATTTCTTTTAAGAATTCGCTTTGGTTATCCCAGCGAATCGGAAGGGATCGATATACTCAAACGATTTAAATCCGATCAACCTCTTAACGATATTAAACCCGTGGTAACATCGCAAGACATCGTCAACGCTCAAAACGCTTACTCATCCGTATATGTCAGCGATGCGGTCTATAAATACATAATAGATATAGTAACCAGAACACGTAGAGATGCCGATATAGTGCTAGGAGTAAGCCCGAGAGGAAGCCAGGCACTGCTTAAAGCCTCTCAGGTTTTTGCTATACTTCGCGGCAGGGATTATGTATTACCGGATGACGTTAAAACTCTTGCGAAATACGTTCTTTGTCATCGCTTGCTTCTTTCAGGATCGGCAAGAATAAAAGACAGATACGCCGAAGCCGTCATAGACAGATTGCTTACGCAAGTACCTGTCTTAACCGAGGAAATGAGGTTTAAGGAGTTGGGTGCCTGATGCACTTACTTTGGCTTATATTTTTCACCGGCGCAATTTTGCTTTTTCAAGGCTGGCTATATAAAAAACTCGGCAGCCTACACATATACTATACGAGATATTTCGAGAGACCGGCGGTTTTTGAAGGTGAAGAAGTCCGCCTTATCGAGCATATAGCGAATAGGAAACTGCTGCCTTTACCCTGGGTAAGAGTTGAATCGAAAATTGACAGCAATCTTAGATTCAAAAAACTATTTAACCTTGATATAAAGCATCAGCAGTTTCACAAGAGCCTGTTTGCCCTTATGCCCTATACTTCGGTAAAAAGACTTCATACTGTAAAATGTATAAGGCGCGGCTCATATAAACTGACTTCAGCCGCCCTGTCTTTTGGAGATTTGTTCGGGATATCCGAAAAGACAAAGATTTCATCATTTTTAACAGAGCTTTTGGTGTATCCAAAGCTTTTGCCTTTTTCTGATCCAAATCTACCCTCTCATAGCTTTTTAGGAGATGTGGCTGTTAGAAGATGGGTTGTGGACGATCCATTCATGGTATCGGGCGTAAGGGAATATCTGGCCGGCGATCCCCTAAACAGAATCAATTGGAAGATGTCTGCGAAAACTATGAGCCTTAAGGTACGCAATCACGATTACTCAGCCGATCCAAAACTTGTGATTTATTTAAATGTCGAATCGGAAGAGGGTATGTGGGATTCCATAACCGACCCGGATCTAATCGAAAACGGAATCCGAGTCGCAGCCACAGTAGCACAACATGCCATTTCCCAAGGAATTTCGGTTGGCTTTAGATCAAACGGCTGCATATCGGAGTATGAAGAAAATCCTGTCTATGTACCGCTCGGTTCAGGTTTTGAACATTTCGAAGTCATACTTCAAACACTGGCTAGGTTGGCTATAAAAAGAACGGTTACAATCTACACCTTAATTGAGGACGACATACAAAGTCGTATAACCAATCAAGACTTGCTACTTATTTCATCCTATTCAAATGAAAGGATAGCTGGTCAGATTGAGATTTTGAAGCAATTAGGAAACTCGGTTGAGCTTTTAAAACTTGAAACCACCCTCAAGGAAGGTGAAATCTATGGTTAGGGAGTTTACACTTCATGTAGTGAAAAAATGGTCATTATCAGCATTAGAATTACTTGCCTTTTTCCCTGTCATCTTGGTGATTGCCATCGCGCTACGCCCTCCCCTACATTTGTTTCTATTTGTTTTATCATTAAGTATAAGTTATCTGATTGGTATAATTTTAGGCAGGGTTTCCAATCTCACGCATCGAAACCTGATTTTGATACTCGGATTCATTGCGATTATTTTTAGCGTATACCGCATATTCGGAGTCGCATTCGCATCGATCCTGTATTCTTTCATTTATTGCTTAATCTATTTCAGAGGGTTCAAATCTTCTGAAACCCCTGATTCCGAATGGTTTCCTTTGCAGATTTTCTTTGTCAGCTATCTTCTGCACTTCGCAATTATATTTTATTTCAGCAGAGTGGTTGAGTTAAACCATTATTTGCCTTATCTTGCATGGAGCGCTTTTTTGACTATAATTGTAAGCTTGGTCTTTATGAATCTGAAACAATTAAATTATGCGGCGCTATCGGATAATTCGGATTTTTCACCGCCAGCGGGAATGGTCAAAAAAAACTTCATCTTAGTCTCATTAGTTCTTATCATGTTGTTTTCCATATCCTACTTTCGGACTATCAGAGAATCTATTTTGTGGCTTTGGAATATTTTCATACATTCTGTTCTTTCAATCTTAGCCTTCATAAGCGCTTTGTTACAAGGAGATCAATCACAGCAAGCTTTACCTGATCAAGCCAGCCAACTATCCCCCGCTCTTGAATCCCCAACAAGACCGGTCAATCCTATATGGCTCGCCATTATGGAATTTATATCCACTGTGCTTTTGTTAGCGCTGATTTTAGCTATAGCCTTTTTATTAATCAGGGCATTATATAAGCTTTTACGAGTGATCTTAAAAAACCTCTTTAAGTATATGAAAAATGACCCCCAAGATAATGCCGAAGCAGATAGCGGATTTGTAGATCAAAAGGAAAGTTTGTTCGATCTTACCAAGCTAAAGGAAAACTACTTAAAAAAATTCCAATCAATAATCGACGCATTCTTAAAAAGAGAAAAAAGGTGGCAGGACTTATCCGGCAACATAGAAAAGATACGCTTCCTTTACAAGTATGCTATTATTAAATATGTGGCGTCAGGATTTCGATTTAAGAGTCATATGACACCAAACGAATTAGCAAAAGACGCACTCAGGTGGAGAAATACATCAGATTCTGATTTATCTGAAATCGCAGAGTTGTACTCCGCCACCCGATACGGGAATAAGGATGCCGGGGATTTGAAAGTCAACGAGATGAAGGAAAGAATAATTGATCAACAGGGCATATAGATGAATTACAGCAAAGCGGATCTGGAAAATGAAAGAAAACTGGTTGAACTTGCGAAAAGTGATCCTGAGAGTTTCGGGAGACTTTACGAGATGAACTATGATCAGATTTTTGCTTATACATTGAAAAGGACAGCCGACACTCAAGCTGCCCAAGACATCACGGCGGAAACATTTTTCAAAGCGCTTAAAAACATTCATAAATTCAAATGGCAAAATGTACCTTTCTCTGCTTGGCTTTTCCGGATTGCGATAAACGAAATAAATCTCTGGCACAGAAAAGGGAGCTATAAAGCGATTTCCTTGGATGGTTTGAAAGACAAAGGCTTTGATCCAATATCGGATGACGATTTGGAAGATGAATTAATTACATCGCAGCAAAACTTAGAAAGACATGCACAGTATATGCTCGTACAAAAAGAGCTTCAACTCATCCCTGTCAAATATAGCGAAGTAATAGCACTGCGCTTTTTTGCAGGAAAGCAGCTCAACGAGATATCGCAAATACTTGGAAAACCTGAGGGCACTGTGAAGTCGCTGCTTCATAGAGGGTTAGAGAAGCTAAAAAAAGTGATGTCGCCGAGACAAAGCAATGCAACCTTTAATCAGCGGCAGCATTATGAATAGCAGAGGATTGATGAAGATGCGTAAAGATTGCGATAACAGGGAATTAACAGATTTCCTTAACAACATAGCAATGCCCGATGTGCAAACTCCGCTTTACAAACAGAGGCTTAAGAAGGCTTTGCTTGATTCCGAGCACGTTTACCGCAATCCCACCCCTTCCCCACTACAGATTTTTTCCCTTCATTTTCCCTTATTCGTAAGAAAGCACGGCGCATATTCACTGGCGTCAATCGCTATATTCCTGACAATCGCAGTTTTAAGCGTTATGCCCTTTACCGCTCCGGCTTTAGCGCATATAGTTTTTGAAGTAAATCCCACAATGAAACTTACAGTTGATTCCCGCAACAATGTTATAGCTTTTGAAGCGCTTGATCAAACGGCCATTGATATGTTTGACGAAATTAACTTTCGCGGAAAAAGTACGGAGCTTGCAATTGAAGAAATCATCAGCCGGCTTCATGAACAATCATCTCTTGAACATGACAATCGCATGTTGCTTCTTGTATACCCTGCCAAAAACAAAAATATCGACGATATTGCCCAAACATTAAGTAAAGCGGAATCAACGGCAAACCGCCGACTTAGCGAACTTAATGCTCAAGCTCAATTCAAAACATTTGCACTTCAATCTGAGGTTTATATAGCCGCCGAACAGGCAGGTCTGGCGCCTTCACAGTATGTGCGTTTGCTTGAATATGGGATGACTTCAGAAAACCTCACAAAATTAATCCATCAGGCAGATGAACCTGAAGTAGACAAAGAGTATTTTGTCGATCACTTCGATGAAATCGCCGATCAGGTAACGAAAGTACTTGCTAAGGATGTTTCCGAGAGTGAGGCTGTCTTAGTGGTAAGAGAAGCGCTCGCCGCAAGAAGAGGAACAGGCGAGTTAAGAAAAGCGGTACAAAGACTAAATGAATTTATCGATGAGGACTTAACACCAAAGGAAGCCATTGTCCGAGTTCGAGAAGAGATGAGATCCCGCCGGAATCTTAACGATATTGATGATAAAGATACAGATGATGAAGGCAACAACGAATATATACCGAAAAATGAAGATACCGACCAGAAGGATGAACGCAGGCAGCGACGCGAAGAAAGGCGAGAGCGGCTAAACGAGAGACAAAACCAGCAAGATGAGAAACAGAAACAACAGGATTCCGAGGACGACGAACAAACTTCGCCGGATGAAGAACCGGAACAGGATATTGACAGGCAAGAACGGTTAAACGAGCGTGAACAGCGACGTAACGCGAGACAGCAACAGCAATATGAGGAAGATGAAAAACAAAATGATAATCGTGACCAACAGAACGAAAGACGAGAAAATAGACACAACCGCCAGCGACAAAAGGAAGAAAAACCGGATCAATCTGAAGAAAGTCCTTCCCCATCGAATTCTGAAAGGCTGAGCAGCGATGAAACAACTACAAAAGATGATCTGGAAGAATAGTTTTTAAAAAATAGTGCAACCTTTTTCTGAGAAGACCATTATGCATAGCGAAGGAAAAGTCGCGACTGAAGTTAATTAGCGAAGAGGTGATAATTTCACAAAAGTATTCTCGTAATGCATAGGTTTACAAAAGTCAGACAGCATATACAACAACGAACGGAGGATTATCAATGAAAAGAACAATAGCTATAATACTTACAAGCCTGATGTTATTTAGCACCGTTGCTATAGCACAGGCGCAACAGTCGGTAACTTCAACACCACCGACAACCATAAGCAGCCCAACCGATCCATTGGATGCCCTTATTGCAAACGAAACCAATGCGACTATAAAAGCACAGCTTCAAAATATAAGGGTGAACAGGCAGGAGATTGTAACCTTGCGTGTAACTTCCACCGCAAAAGTCAATGCTTTAAAGCTTTTAATAGCTAATATGCCGGTTGATGATGAAAACGAAGCGCTTGAAAAAGCCAGAGACATCGTAGAAAGCTTTGACGATAGGGTTAAATCCGGTATTGAACACGACCAAAATATCGCAAGGCAAATCGAAAATTTACGCAACCATGTTGCTAGAATCAGGCAAAATGTATCCGAGCAAAACCAGAATAACTCAAACGGTGAAAGAAAACGCTCAAGAATAAGAAATGGCAAACCAGACGATGATGGCGATCGCAAAAACGGCGAAGACACTCAACATATGAGACAAAACCGCAGAAGCGATAGAAATGAAGAGAAAATTTTAAGGCGCGTTGAGCGAGTCATCAAATCCCAAGAAAGAATTATTGGTAGGCTCGAGAGAAGAATCGAGAAAATTGATGATTTAATCGAGGAGCTTACTCCATAGCAAGGTGCGCCTAGCACCCACACCGGCACAATCTGTGCGAGGCTTTGTTCATGTTGCGCAGCGAAAGCATTCAGTAACCGTAATCAGATACTTTTTGATTACGAGTTTGAATAAACATCAAATGCTACCGCTGCCAACAAGACAAAGCCTTTTATCGCTATCAGCATTATCCGCAATGGACATGTTTTAGCTATAAAGGCCATGGCAGACTACCCCAAAGAGGCACATGCCTTTATCTATTATTAATCAAATACAAAACGTCGCATATAAAGGGACAGATAGCAAATTGTCTTTCTTGCCGAAATTTTTAAGTGACAACCGGATAGAGTACGCTGGCTTGTGTGTGTCTGCGAAAACGTTTAAACTGCGGGAGCGGGTATGCTCTCCTTTTTTGACCTCCACACCTACGATTTGATTTCCCTTTTGCAGCACAAAATCAAGCTCAGCGATGCTTTTATTCTCCCAATACCAAAGATCATACCCTTTGGCGGTAAACTGCTGTGCGACATAGTTCTCTGTGACAGCGCCCATAAAGGTATTACTATCACCTGATAAGACAGTCTGCTGGGATATACCGGATTTCATTACTAACAATCCAATATCACCCATGTAAAGTTTGAAAGCAGATGGATCTGAATGTACTGCAATAGGCTCTGCTGCTTGACTAATACGATGGCATTTTAGAACGATCCCGGCATACGTAAGCCATTCTATTGAGCTTCCGAACAGTGCAGCGCTTCCGCCTTTTTGCACGACCTTATACTGGAACTTTTTATTCTCTTTGCCGAGTTGTGCCGGAATAGAATTGTAACAAGCCCGTATCCGTACGCTGTCTATATTGGATGCATATTTAGCCATATCAGCAATATAATTATCCAAGATTTCGTTTTGTAATAGTTGCATGTCAAGAAAGCTTCCGGTTTTCAAAAATACATTTATACAGGAAGGCATACCTCCGACGATCAGATACTCGCGGTATAGATCTATCGCATCCCGGTGAAGTGCTTCAGGCAATGACTCCATATTCTCGAAAGCCATATGAATTTCCCCGCATAGTAGTTCCTTATCCCGAGCCCAGAGATATTCCTCGAAATCTAATGAATACAGCTTGAGGCTTTCTACCTTTCCCACAGGGAAAGAGTATTGCCCGCGATTGATAGCAACACCCAGAAGGCTGCCAGCTGCTGCGATATGAAATTCGGGCTTCTCTTCGCAGAAATACTTAAGAGCCGTCAGAGCCCGCTCGCAGGACTGTATCTCATCGAATATGATGAGGGTCTTGCCTGGTATGATCTTTTTCCCTGCAAACGACTCAAGATAGCGCAGTATCCGCTCAGGCACGATGTTGTCGTTAAAGTATGATGCCAAAGCGAGATTGGTTTCAAGATTTACGTAAACGACATTTTCAAAGTAATTATCTCCAAACCAACGAAGCATATAAGTTTTTCCGACTTGTCGCGCACCGGTTAAAATGAGCGGCATTCTATCACTACTTTTGTTTTTCCATTTAAGAAGCTGTGTTTCGATTTTGCGCCTCATAGGTATCACCTCGTCTATATTTTACCCAAGGCTTTGCATTTAAGTCAATAAAAATATATAAATAATTTATTTTTATTGACTTAATATTCATTCGATGAATGCTACGATATTTTGTGTCAAAATCAACATATTGACATGTTGTCTATAATATATAATTTCTCTGAATAAGTTTGTTTTTTTTGGTAAACTATTTCTGAAATCGAGTTTTATTTAGGTTTAGCGTTTCCGATTCTGAATCCTAGTGACAGGGGTGACAGGGGGACGGGGTTAGTGGCACACCATTACGCCACTAACCCCGTCCCCTTTCTCACGCTTGTCACGTAAGCTTATGCATTCATTACTTTGGTCCAAGCTACAACGAAATCTTCATGGAATTTACATTGCGCATCATCACTGGCATATACTTCTGCAATTGCCCTAAGTTGTGAATTTGAACCGAATATCAGGTCTACTCTGGTAGCAGTCCATTTGAGCTCTCCGGTTTTACGGTCGCGACCTTCGAAGATCTCCTTATCATCTGATATAGCGGTCCAAGCAGTTCCCATATCAAGCAAGTTTACAAAAAAATCATTTGTAAGCGTTTCGGATCTCTTCGTAAACACTCCATGCTTAGCATTCCCGTAATTAGCATTCAAAACTCTTAGCCCGCCTACCAGAACAGTCATTTCAGGAGCCGTCAAGTTAAGCAGCTGCGCTTTGTCGATTAAAAGCTCCTCGGCAGGCATAGTGAATTTACCTTTAAGATAGTTACGGAATCCATCAGCTATCGGCTCTAAAGCTTTGAATGACTGAATATCGGTCTTGTCCTGTGAAGCGTCAGTCCTTCCGGGAATGAAAGGTACCGAGACCTCATGTCCTGAGTTCTTCGCAGCCTTTTCTATTGCAGCACATCCGCCCAATACAATAAGATCAGCTAACGATACCTTCTTGCAGCATGATTTTTCATTGAAATCCTGTTGAATCTTCTCAAGTACCGCTAACACAGTTTCAAGTTGAGAAGGCTGATTAATCTCCCAGTCCTTTTGTGGTGCCAAACGTATGCGCGCGCCGTTTGCCCCTCCGCGTTTGTCAGAGCCTCTGAAAGTTGAAGCGGAAGCCCACGCTGTTGTCACAAGCTGCGATACCGACAAGCCTGATGCCAATAACTTTTCCTTCAAAGCAAAAATGTCGGCCTCATCAATCAATTCATGGTCGACTACGGGAACCGGATCCTGCCATATCAGCTCCTCTTTAGGAACTTCAGGACCAAGATAACGGCAACGAGGTCCCATATCACGGTGAGTCAGCTTAAACCATGCACGAGCGAAAGCATCCTCAAAGGCTTTCGGATCTTCCAGAAAACGAAGGGAGATTTTCTTGTATATGGGATCCATCCTGAGAGCCAAGTCAGCCGTCGTCATAATCGGCGCATAGCGTTTATCAGGATTGTGAGCGCCTGGAACAAGCTTTGCCGCTTCAGGATCTGTCGGTATCCACTGATAAGCACCAGCCGGACTCTTGACCAAATCCCAGTCATATTTGAATAATGTCTCAAAATAACTATTATCCCATTTGATTGGCGTAGGCGTCCAAGCCCCTTCGATTCCGCTGGTAATAGCATCTTTACCCTTTCCTGTGCCGAAAGTGCTCATCCATCCGAGCCCCTGCTCTTCGATACTTGCACCTTCCGGAGCAGGTCCGACATGAGTTGCGCTGCCTGCGCCATGGCACTTGCCGAAAGTATGCCCACCCGCTACAAGAGCGACTGTTTCCTCATCATTCATTGCCATACGTCCGAAAGTTTCGCGTATGTCTTTAGCCGAATCAATTGCGCTCGGTCTTCCGTTAGGTCCTTCGGGATTTACATAAATAAGTCCCATCTGAACTGCTGCCAAGGGCTTTTCTAGTTCACGATCGCCGGTATAGCGCTCGTCACCGAGCCATGTTTTTTCAGCACCCCAATATACATCTTCTTGAGGTTCCCAAACATCCTTTCGACCTCCGGCAAAGCCGAAAGTTTTAAATCCCATCGATTCAAGAGCACAGTTACCGGTCAATATCATAAGATCAGCCCATGAAATTTTCTTTCCGTACTTTTGTTTGATCGGCCATAGTAATCTGCGTGCTTTTTCTAAGTTGGCATTATCCGGCCAACTGTTCAGCGGAGCAAATCTCAAAGTCCCATCTGCTGCACCTCCGCGTCCGTCGCCTGTGCGGTAAGTACCTGCGCTATGCCATGCCATCCTGATAAAGAATGGTCCATAGTGACCGTAGTCTGCAGGCCACCAATCCTGTGAATCGGTCATTAAAGCATAAAGGTCTTTTTTTACTGACTCAAGATCAAGTTTCTTGAACTCTTCGGCGTAGTCAAAATCCTCATCCATTGGGTTACTTAGGCTTGAATTCTGGTGCAGAATTTTAAGATTCAGCTGATTCGGCCACCAGTCCTTATTTTTAGTGCCAATGCCTGCGGTAGCAACTCTGGTTTTTCCTGTTACAGGGCATTTTGCTTGCTCACTCATTTAAATTCCTCCCTATTATGAATTTATTTATTTGAAAGGCATCCGTAACAGATACCTTTAAAATACACGCTCCTCTCAAAAACATCAAAACCTGCCAGATCCTGTGAATTATATTCACTCAAGTCAATCGCAAAATTGTAGATCGAACCACATCTCTCACACTTGAAATGACCGTGATTCTCAGTGATGATGTCATAACGGGTTTCATTGTCCTCTATAGTCACTACTCTGGCCATTCCTGCCTTTACCAGAACATCTAGAGTGTTGTAAATTGTAGTCTTCGAAAGAGTCGGTACCTCTTTCTGCAAATCAACGAATATCTTGTCAACAGTAGGATGATTGAGGTTTGAAGATAAGTATTCCAAGACCTTTAACCTATGGTGCGAAAGGCGTATATTCTTTTTCTTAAGCTCTTTTGAAAGAAAATCGTATGTCACTGTAATAGTCATATGTCTCTCCTAGTTTAAAACAACAAACTCAAGAAGCGTAATCATTTCTAATTAATATTGATTACAACTATATAATACTTATAAGTTTAATATTTGTCAACATGGATTATTATTTACTTGATAATTATTTATAGGACTTCTCAGCTTCATAATCAGAAACCTGCCAAACAAAACGTCCCGGTGGTTGGTCTGTCCCGGTGGTTGGTCTAGAGAGCCTGATTGAGATCTGAGCACAAATCAGATATATGCTCGATTCCAACCGAAAGCCTGAGCAATCTGTTATCAATACCAAGACGCAGACGTGTTTTTTTCGGAACTTCGGAGTGCGTCTGCAAAAGCGGATATGTAACGAGCGACTCAACACCGCCTAAAGATTCCGCAAAAGAGATAATTTTAACCTTTTCGAGCACTTGGGGAACCAGTTCCGCACGTATCAACCTAAAACTTATCATAGCTCCAATGCCGGGATAATAGACTTCTTCTACACTCGGATGTTCTTTAAGCCATTTTGCAATATACTCAGCGTTTTGCTGCTGACGGTCAAGTCTTAACGATAAAGTCTTAAGCCCCCGCAGCAAAACGCTGAGTATATTGCAAAATGGCTTAAAGAACATCCGAGTGTAGAAGAAGTCTATTAT